>Ga0206678_10001173_pt1 | contig 17064 bp, 16 predicted proteins | sample M180m12015metaG_FD_155453 | JGI IMG/M metagenome (GOLD analysis project Ga0206678, IMG submission 155453) | Ammonia-oxidizing marine archaeal communities from Monterey Bay, California, United States - M1 80m 12015 | ecosystem: Environmental > Aquatic > Marine > Intertidal zone | place: USA... | reverse complement strand
AGAAATGGCAGATTTAGCAAGTGCACAATTACCTGAAGAAGTTAGGGTTCTTGTGGGATCTTCTACAGATAGGCATTTTCTAAGAGAAGAAGGAATTAGATATGAGGATTTGTTTGTTGCAGCTACCGATCGCGAAGACTTAAATGTTTTGAGTTGTTTATTGGCCAAAAAAGAAGGAGCTAAACGTACTGTAGCCTTAGTTTATCAAACTGAATTAGAGTATGTTGTTCAGGATACTGGCATTGATACATTAATTAATCCCAAAAGAGTTACAGTAAATGCTATAGTTAACAGGGCAACATCAACTGATGAAATTGAAGGTATGGAGGAATTAGAGGGGGGGGATGCTTCAGTTCGAGAATTCCTTATCAAAAATAAAAATGGAAAGACAGGAAAGAAGCTATCCAGTCTTAATTTGCCCGATGACACATTAATAGCTATGATTAATCGAGATGGTGAAGCGATTTTCCCTGATGCTGAATCTGTTATCAAAGAAAATGATCATGTTTTAGTATTTACTCTTAAGAATAAACTTCCTGAGGTGGAAAACTTTTTCCATTAATAGATGAGATTAAAACTCATTCTAAGTCTTACAGGTACAATTTTAGCCTTTTTTGGTTTAAATTTCATTGTACCAATAATAGTTGGATTGTACATGGGAGAAGAATATCTAGATATATTTTGGATGTTTGGCATCCCAATGATTATGTCTTTGTCTTTAGGGACTTTTTTACATTATTATTTTTATTCAGAACCAGATATTAGAAATCGAGAAGCTTTTTTGCTTGTAACTGTTATTTGGATTTTAATGGTAATTGTAGGCTCTCTACCATTTATTGCTTCCGAAAGATTAGAACTAATGTCTTATGAAATAGGAATTGCTGGTGCTGTTTTTGAATCAATGTCCGGACTTTCTACTACTGGGGCTACAGTTTTTGATTTAGAGAGTAGTAATCCTGTAAATATTTCGCAATATAATCAAGGATATTTTGATGCACCTAAGTCTCTTCTTCTTTGGCGTTCACAAACACAATGGTTAGGAGGCATGGGGATTATTGTTCTTGCAACTATAGTGTTTTCACGACTATTTGGAGGAGGTATTCAGGTTCTTCAAGCAGAGATGCCCGGTACTGGAATAACTCGATTAAAACCGCAAATGGCACAAACAGCTCGCCTCTTATGGAGCATATATTTTTTTATGACTTTAGTTGAAATTTTGTTATTGTTTATTCTATCAGACATGCCTTTGTATGATGCGATTTGTAATTCTTTTTCCACAGTTTCCACAGGAGGTTTTTCTCCTCAACGAGATTCGATTGGTTCTTATGATAGTTCTTTAGCCATAGGTATTGTTACATTTTTCATGTTGATTTCAGGTATCAATTTTGTTATATTATACTATTTATTTAACAATTTATTTGATTTTTCAAAAAAGTTATCAGAGAGAATTAAACGGTCGTTTAAGCTTTTAAGAGAAAATGATGAGCTAAGTTTTTATATGTCGATGGTGCTATTTTCCCTATCTCTAATTTTTGTTAATTTAATTTTAAACACAGATAATACAAGTAGCAATTTTTCTAATTTTCTTCATGCTTCTTTTCAAACAGTTTCACTGTTAACAGGTACTGGTTTTACTACGACAAATTACATGAGTTGGCCACAAATGTCAATCTTTGTTTTGTTACTTGCTATGTTTATGGGAGGTTGTGCAGGTTCAACTACAGGTGGAATTAAAATGGTTAGAATTATGCTTCTTTTCAAAGCTTTGAAAAGGGAATTAATTTTGGTGATACACCCTCGTGCAGTCATTAAACTTAGAATTGGAGACAAAGTTTTAGATGAGGGTTTATTCCGTAATGTTGGAGTCTTTTTCTTTATTTTTATTATATTATTTTTGTTAGGGGCTTTAGTTACATTATATTTGGAAGGAAATAATACAAATATAGGTGTAATTGATGGAATATCAATATCACTTTCATGTTTAGCCAATATAGGGCCTGGAATAGGCGTTATTGGACCAACTGAGACCTATGGTGCTTTTGGAGATCCTACTCTTTTATTTTTATCTTTCTTGATGATGCTTGGACGTTTGGAGATAATTACAGTATTATTATTATTTTTTCCAGATACTTATAGAGACTAGAGCGCAACTTGTTTAGGCTATCTCTTGCGTAGCTAAATTATGTCCAAGGAAGAGAATACGACTCCAGAGATACCGGCTTTTGTGAAAAAGTATATTCCTGGAGTTAAGCGAGGCTTAGCATGGGCAAAATATGGGAAAGAGAAAGGCGAAGGTACGGCTATTAAGGCTGCAGCTTTTCAAGATTCAAGAGATGAAGGTTTCCAAGCAGCTTTAGCAGCATCTTCTGAAACTTCCGCAGACGATATTTTCCAAAGTGCAAGTAAAGAAATGTGGGCTGTGGCAAATATATATACTGAAAAAGCAAAAGAGTTAGCTATGAAAATCAATAATCAAAAAAATAAAGATGAAAGAGAAAATGCACTTAGTATAGCTCGAATCGCAGCTCGTAAAGCTGGTTTACATGCCGCCGTTGCAGCAGGATGGGAAAAAGGTTGGAAAGAAGGTATTGAGAAAAACAATCCAAAAAATTAAATTAATCTTAATTGAGTACTACTAATATAATTTCCAGATTTAGTTAATTCTATGCTTATGTCTGAAAGAAATGCATCTTCTGCAAATAATTCATCAATTTGATTTTGGTCAATAGCCATGCTTATGAATTTAGTTCGTCCCTGTCTACCTAAACTAACAATTTTAGCATTAATCATTCCTTGCATGTCCAATTCTGAAATAATATGGCCAACTCTTCTTTGACTCAAGGAATCAAGGCTGAAATGTTTACAAATTTGCATATATGTACTATAAACTTCTCCAGTAGTTTGGTGACCGTCTTTTCTTTTACCTTGATTTAACACGACTCCTGCCAAAGTGGCTTTGTACTGAATGGGTAATGTTGAAACAATACTACGGACTTGGTCTATTTCCATAATATTTTGAGCCTTATTAACATATTTCACAGTAACTATTTCACAATCATCACGTTCAGCTAGTTCTGCAGAGATACGTAGTAAGTCTAATGCCTTTCTTGCATCTCCATGTTGCTGTGCAGCTTTGCTAGCGCAATATGTTAGAACCATAGGGTCAACGACATTGTCATGAAATGCGATTTGAGCTCTCTGAGATAGTATTTCTTCAATTTGGATTGCATTATATGGTGCAAATGTTAATGATTCTTCTCCCAACCTTGATTTAACTCGTGGATCTAACCATGTAGTGAATTTACTATCATTAGAAATTCCAATAAATGATATTTTAGAATTACTTAAATCCGAATTTAAACCTGTAAGGTGGTAAAGAATATCATCACCTTTCTTATTTACTAATGCATCAATTTCATCAAGTATGACGATTGCAATTCCACCATTGTCATCAGCTTTTTGTTTTAGTGCTTCATAAACTTTGTCAATTCTCCAACCTGCATTAGGTACTATAGTATCCCATTCACTTGAATATGTTTTCCCAATATTTGTTAAAACACCGTATGGCGTATTGGTTTGTTTACAATTAATATAAGCTGTATGAATTTGCTTATTTTCATTTCCAGCTTTTTCTATAATCTGCTCGCAAATAAATTTTGCAACTGCAGTTTTACCAGTCCCTGTCTGGCCATATATTAAGATGTTAGATGGCCGCGCACCATACAATGCAGGTTTCAATATGTTTGCAAAACCCTTAATTTCATTATCTCGGTGTGGGAAATAAGAAGGTATAAATGTTGTTGAAAGTGCTTCTCTGTTCTTAAAAATCCTCTCTTTTTTCATGATGCTATCGAAAACGTTGCGACTTCCAGTATTCCGTACTTTTTTCATTAATAATAACTCTACTACTAGCAGGGCCTTGGGTATAGCCTAGTAGGTATAAACTAAACGGGGGCTACTCATTTTTCGTTTGCTTTTTAAAGGCCAATTTAACAAGCATCATTTAATAAAATATAATCTTTTTTAATTTACAAAAAGTGTTTTGTTCTCCCTCTAATTGCCCTAAACTTGGTAGTTAAAGAAAAGGAAATCATTGACTGGCTCTCCGAACGTAAATTGATGCCTTCCCCTGAATTGATAACGCATATTTCTAATCATCCTGATGGTTTAGTTTTACTTGAGAAATCAGTTGCATCAATCGATGGTCCCAAACTTTTTTTGAGTGTATCCGACTTGCTGATTGAGGACAATCCGGAACCCCCTAAACCGATAAGCCGTCCCAAAGTAGCAAACATTCCTCCTGTAATAATTGAAAGACAAATAGACAAGAGCATGGCCGATGGGAAATTACAAAGTTTTGTTTCATTATTTAATGATCGTTTTACTACACTATCACGCCTAGTTAGAAGAAATCCTTCTATGAGAGGTGCTGGACCATTATCTGTTTTAAATCCAGATGAAGAGAATCAAGCGATTGGTATGATTGCCGAAATTCAAACCTTTCCAAATGGTCGGACTAAAGTTGTTATTGAAGATAAGGATAACAGAATTAATATAATGCTTAAAGAGGAAGAAGGCAATCCTCTTAATTTGTTAAATGATGAAGTTATTGGCGTATCTGGTAAGTTGAATCGTCAAGGAAATTTGCTATATGTAAATTCTCCAATTGTTCGCCCACATTTGGGCCGCTATCGTGAGGCAGCACGTTCTGAAGAACCATATATTGCACTTTTCATCTCAGATATTCATCTTGGAAGTGGGACATTTAAAGAGAATGAATGGAATAAATTTGTTTCATGGTTAAATGGTGAAGTTGATTATCATAAAGAATGGATTCCTAATCCCGGTTATCTTGTAATAGCAGGCGATGCAGTTGATGGAATAGATTCTTATCCAGGTCAAGAAGATGATTTGTCTATAACTGATGTTTGGGAGCAATATTCTACTCTCTCTAAATCTATTTCTAAAATACCAAATACGATTCAAACAGTAATAATGCCTGGAAATCATGATGCAGTTCGTTTGATGGAACCACAATTACCGCTACCTGATAGAGTCATAAAAGATTTTGGAGATAATCTTACATTTACTGCAAACCCAGTGTTATTGAATTTAGCTGGTGTTCAAGTCCTTTGTTATCATGGTAAATCTTTAGATGATTTAGTTAGCCTTCGTGATTTGACATATGAGGATCCTATGTCTATGATGAAAGAATTACTTAACCGAAGACATATGGCTCCAATATATGGGGCAAAAACTCCCCTAGCTCCTGAAAAACAAGATCATATGTTAATCCGTGATGTTCCAGATATTTTTGTGACTGGCCATGTTCATTCATTTGGTATCGAAAGATATAATGGAGTTCTAATGTTGAATCCGGGTACTTGGCAAGCACAAACAGACTATCAAAAGATGATGGGTTTTCAACCTCAGCCATGTAGAGCAGTTGCAGTTAATCTACAAACATTTGATACTCAAGTATTGGATTTTAATTTTTAACTAACTCAGTTTATAAATATTCATAGTTATAGTAAAATTATACATGCGCAATCCCAACAATGCATTTCATTTAGCAATTCCATGTAAAGATTTAGATGAAACTGTTGATTTTTATGAGACTAAATTAGGTTGTGAACTTCGCCGTAAATATGAAGATCGGGCTACTTTTTTCTTTTTTGGAGATCAATTGGTATGTCATCTTTCTCCAGATAAGATAGATTTAGATCCTAATCCATATCCTAGACATTTTGGAATAACTTTTTCAAATAAAGACGAGTTTGATTCATTTGTAAAATATTTAGAGTCGAAAGAAGTCCAATTCTTGAAACCAATTACTACACGTTTTGAAGGGATGCCTGAAGTACACTCCACTTTTTTCTTGAAAGATCCTTCAAATAATATTCTAGAGTTTAAATTTTACCCGAATAAGGAGATGATGTATTAGCTATGTCTAAAATAAAAGTAATAATTACTGGAGCTGGCGGCGGTGGCGCTAATAATATAATTTCAACTATTAAAGAGAGAGATAAGTATACTTTGATTGGATTTGATATTTCTAAATTTAAGGTAGCTAGAGCTGATGTTGATTTAGGTTTTGTAGTGCCTCCAGCTTCTTCACCCAATTATGAGGCAGAGATCATTAAAATTATTAAAGATATAAAGCCTGATTTGATAATTCCCACTAATGATCCTGAGGTTGAAAAATTATCAGAAATTAGAGATAATATAGGAACTGAGTTATTTTTCCCAGATCATAAGTCAGTAGCCCTTTGTTTGAATAAATGGAATTTCCATAATTTTGCAATAAAGCATGATATCCGTGTTGCTGAAACATATCATGTTGAAAAAATAGAAGATGTTGATAGAATTTTTTCAAATTTCAAATCAGATTTACTTTGGTGTAGGGCCATAAAAGGTGCCGGTTCTAAAGGGGCTACAAAAGTTAAGGATCCAGAACAAGCAAAATGGTGGATAAAATATTGGAATGAGATGAGAGGTATGGAAATTTCAGATTTTACAATATCTGAGTTTTTACCAGGTCGTGATTTTGCTTGTCAAAGTACATGGCAAAATGGTAAACTAATTTTGATGAAAGCAGCGGAACGCCTTTCTTACATCGAAGCTGCTTCACGCCCAAGTAATATGTCCTCTTCACCTGAGCTAGCTAAGACAGTTTATGATGAAAAATTGTTTGACTTTTGTGTGGATGTTATTAATAAATTATCTGATGGTAATGCTCATGGTAATTACGACATTGATATAAAAATGAATTCTAAAGAACAATTTTGTGTCACTGAAATAAATATAGGTCGTTTTTTTATGATTACTAACTTATTTAATTTATCTGGAAATCATTCAATGATAGATACTTATCTTAAACTTGCAACTGGTCAAAACTTAGACATCTCAACCCCTTTTGATTTCTCAGAAAAATACTTAATTCGTTCTTTGGATACCTTACCGACGGTTCTATCTTTAGACGAAATAACTAGTCGTCTTTAGATTTATTTTTTTTTACGAATTTATACAATGAGCCGATTCTATCTTCACAAAAGTCCCAATTGTGTTTTTTCTCAGCCAATCTCCGTGCTCGTCTTCCCATATCATTGCATAAAGTTTCATCAAACATCATTTTCATAATTACTGCTTTTAGACGATCCCATTTTCCCCATTCAAAAGTTAAACCAATCTCTTCTCTCTCTACCATTTGTCCCATTAGTAATTCTTTACAAGTTATAATTGGCACGCCTGCCGCCATAGCCTCGAATAATTTGTTTGGCGCGCTCAGTCTATTATTGATATTTGCTGGATCCAGTGCCATTAATACTGCATCACATTGAATTGTTTGTAATGGCACATTATCAGGATGGATAGGTCCTATATATTTTACATTAGGCATTTTAGCTTCTAATTTTTTCAATGTAGGAACTAAAGTTCCAAATCCCCCCACATCGAATTGAACATCTTTCATTTTATTTACAGTAAGGGCAGTTTCAATTATACCTCTCGACGGGTGTTTTTCTAAAACTCCAATATATAGTAATCTGAATGTATTTGTTTTCTGTCTATTCTCAATTCTCCTCATAGGATATACATCTAGTCTTTTAACATTTCCAACTCTTGTTAATCGGGAATTCATAAAATCTCTTTGAGAGAGATTCATTACTTCAAATGCTTCTTCTTCGGTTGAAGCAAATGGGGCCTTTGGTCCGAGTTTCAACATTTGTGATATTCTAGCATAGTTTGCAGGTCCTGCTGAGATAATACCATGACAATGCTTCAATAATCTAGCTTCTAATCTATGTAACCATTTAGCAATAATGCTAGAGACGGCTCCTTCTACTAATCCCGGATAGTTTTCATGACAATCATAAACAAGTGGTATCTCTGCTATTTTAGAGGTAAAAACACCACCAATTAAGGTATCTAAATCATGATAATGAAGTATGATATCTTTTTCAATTTTCTGAAATGCTAAAATCTGCCAAGTAGTCCATGCTAAAAATTTTGGTAGTTTTTTTGCAAAAACAGCGGCATTATTGAGAGGGCATTCTTCTTGATATCTCCATATAGTTCCCCACTCAGTAGCAGTTGTCATCTCATTTTTCCCAGTTCTATCCCATGCTAGAAGTATTACTCGGTGTCCTTGTTTCGATAAAGTTTTTGCAGTATCTGAAACTACAGGTTCAGCAAAACCGCCTGTTGTCAAGCGTGTTCGAACCATAATTACTAGAGACATTATATCTTAAGGAAACGATGCATAAATACAATCTTTGTTCATCACAGAACTTTTAAACCATACCTCAGTCAGCACCCTTCAGTGCCGCTGTAGCTCAGTAGGTCAGAGCATCCGGCTGTTAACCGGACGGTCATCGGTTCGAATCCGATCAGCGGCGCCACTGGGGCCCGTAGCTTAGTCTGGTGGAGCTCCCGGCTCATAACCGGGCGGTCGTCGGTTCAAATCCGGCCGGGCCCACCACTAAGAATGCTAAATCTTCTTTCAACTTCTTCTTTTTCCACATCCATAATGCTTTCAGTTCCAAAGCCTTCTACTGTGATTGAAGCTACCGCTGAACCATATTTCATAGCTATAATCAAATTATCCTCATTTAGTTCATTTAATTCAGAAAGATATCCCATAGCAGCTCCGGCAAAGCTATCACCAGCACCAGTTGGATCTACAAAGTTACTAACTTTAAAAGCAGGTAAGTGTTTACTCATCTTAGTGGAATAAAGCGAAGATCCATGTTCTCCTCTCTTGATAATTACATATTTAGGGCCTTTACTCAGAAGTTTTTTTCCTGCTTCATCTAAATTATCTTTGTTAGTATATAGTTGTGCTTCAGCATCATTTATGAATAAAATATCTACTTGTTTTACAACTTCTTCTAACTTATCTTTGGCAATATCAATCCAAAGATTCATAGTGTCCATAGCAATTAAATCTGAGTTAACTTGTTTTAGAATTTTAGACTGAATATTGGGGTCATTATTACAAAGTAATAATAACTTAGAATCCTTCTGTTCAGATAAAATCTCCCAGTCATAATGATCATTAATTTGAAAATCAGTTTTATGTGTTATGGCCTGAGACATATCTCCAGTATATTCACCAGACCAATGAAATGTGGGATAATTCAGATTTTTTACAGATTGAGTATTGATTGCATGACCTTTAATCTTTTCCATTATAGATTTTGGGAAGTCACTTCCAATAGCTGCAACTAAGGCTGTATCTGTAAATATACTTGACGAAATACTAGAATAAATCCCAGCACCCCCTACTATTCCCTTTTCACTTCGATGGGGTGTTTTTAGGTCATCTAAAGCCAATACGCCTGCAACCAATAGTTTTGATGTCACAATTCACCTCAAGAGGGCTGGCTTTAAATCCCAAGCACTGTGCGCAACTAATGGCGACTTCCCGCAAAATAGCTCTACTTTTTGGTGTTGAGAACATTAATGCAATAGTGGGCTGGATTGCACTTTTGTTTGTAGCAAGGAATATGGGGGCTTCAGCTCTTGGTGAATTTAGCTATGCTATGAGTTTGATTGGGGGTTTTACCTTTTTAGCTTTTTTTGGTTTTAGAATGGCCCATGTCAAGAGAATTAGTGAAGGTTTAGATTTAGGTAAATGTATAGGTACTTTTCTTTCGATACGTTTATCTTTAATTTCTCTAATGTTAGCCGTATTTACAATATTTTATTGGTACTGGACTGATTATTTAGGCAAACAATTTTATGATATTAAAACTGAAGGCCTTTTATTTTTAGTAATAATATATTATATTATTTATCTCTTGACAGGAGTATTGACTTCTACTTTTAGTGGATTGAAACAAAGCGCTAGAGTGGCTATACCTAGGATAATAGGCACTTCAATACGTTCATTCTTGCTAATAGGAACTGCATTGATGGGTTGGGGAGTTATATGGTTGGCAGCATCCGAATTAGTAGGTATTTTGATAATAGCTCTGATTTCTTTATGGTATTTTAGAGATTATCCTATTTCTAAACCAGATAAGTCGACTTTTGATTCATATAAAAGTTATGCATTCCCAGTGGCTGCAGTTTCAATTTTCGGAATTTTTAAAAAACACATAGATAAGATATTCATTGGTGTTTTTTGGGCAGCTACCGATGTAGGGTTATATTTTGGAGTTCAACGTATTGCGTTATTCATAGGTACGATGGCTTTAGCTATTGAGGAAATGCTACTCCCATCCGTTTCTAAATTACATTCCAACAAATCTAATAATGAAATTAGATCCTTGGTCTATGATGCTGAAAAATACGTAGCAATGGTTTGTATACCTATTGTAGTTATGACCATTGTTTGGTCAAATGAAATAATTTTTGTTTTTATTAGTAGAGAATTCTTAGCAGCAACTCGTATTCTTCAGATATTGGTTTTAGCATCTCTTGTTCGAGTAATTAATCGTCCTTGGTCCGTTGCACTTAGAGGTTCCAACAGACCTGATTTGACTTCAATTATCAATATATTTTCGTCAATCGTTAGCATTATATTAATGCTTATTTTAGTTCCTAGAGAAATACCGCACTTAGGTCTTGATAATTTACCGGGTTTAGGTGGTGAAGGTGCTGCAATTGCAGTTTTAATTTCTGAACTGATACTAGCTATATCTCTTAGAATTTTGTGTTATTCATATCTTGAAATGAAGCCTCAAATTGGTTTCTTTGTACAAATTTTATTTGCAACAATAGTGGGGTTAATAATGTGGCAAATCCAACTTAATCTGGATGTAAGTCGTTGGTATGAATTATTCTTTTTTTCAGCATTGGGTGGTTTTCTTTATATTTCTTTTTTAGCTGCTGTAGGGGCCTTTACTTTACAAGATTTCAACTTTTTCTGGAATGTTATGAATCCAAAAGCTATGACTAGCTATGTAAGCAACGAACTAAAGAGGAAATAATGTTTTTCACAATTGGTTTAGTAGTAATATTTGCTCTTGTAATAGTGGGGATTTTTCTTTATCAGAAAATTTATAATCCAGGCCATCTTTGCAATCGCTGTTATCGAGTTGTTCCAGATCTTTCCCCAGAATGCCCTTTTTGTGATAATGAGTTAAAATGGGATGATAACTAATATTTTTTATCTAAAGAGTCAGCAATTATTTTTAGAGAGATTCCAGTGACTATTCCAGCAATTAACCCAGTCACAACTCTTCTAATATTGGTAGATTCATAATCTGTAAAAAGCTGTATTGTTCCATCAAGTCCAATTGGAATTAGGGCAAGAATTATTATTGGTAAAGTTAATTCAATTCTTCTTCCTAGAGACCAAACAAATCCAAATGTTAAACCCGTAAAAATCCCCACATCTCTTGCACAAAATGGCATTTGATTGTTATTATATTCATATGATCTATGTGAAAGTTGGTGACAATTTAAATCACCAATATAATACACTAATTTAGATAGCGGATTCATATTTTGTATTACTTCTTTGTTATCATAAATGCCAACACTCCCACTCAAATCACCAGTTTCATCATTAGTTATAATCAATGGAGATGTAAGAATCAATAAAGTCCAAAAGGCAGTTAAAGATAAAAAAATCTTATTCCATTTGCCCAGCACTTCCCATTTTTTTATAACTTGCCAGGAAGACATAATTTAGGCTCTATCAAATTTTTCTCGATCAATTAATAATAGTGATAGAGCTATAATTGAAAGAATACTACCAATCAAAAATCCATAACTTATAACTCCACATAAGCATCCAATTACAGCCATCCTAAAATTTTGTTGAAGTAATGCAGCTGAACTCCCCATCAATGTAATGATAGAAGCTACAATGAAAATTGGAGCTAATGCGTAATTTGGAGGCCATGGTTCAGAGACGTCTTTCCGTTGATCTATATTTTTATTATCTCCTCCTTCTTCTAATTCAATTTCTAATATATTTGTACCTTCTGAACGTATATTAATCCAAACATTTAGACTTCCATAGCCTTCCATTGTGAAAATAATTTCAACTTCTTCACCGATTAAATCATATAAGAAATATTTGCCTTGAGCATTAGTATATGTTTTTTTATCATCCGCTTGGATTGTGACACCTTCGAGGGCTTTTCCATTGCTGTCAATAATAGTGCCATGAACTGAAGATAGGCCTCCGCTAGTCCATTGGGTTTCTTGGTTATTCCATTTGATTCCATATGCAATACCTGAAAAAATTCCCAAAACAAATACGATAGATAGTAAAATTCCAGCCCATTGTGCTGCAGTCTTTGGTTTTTCATTCAAATTATTTAGATTGTCCCAACGGTAAGCTTCTTTTAAGTTACTAAAAACAAAGGAGAGTGGTTGTTCCTTTACTAATTTCGCGCTCGTTGGATCTGAAATATCTTCATTTCGGGTTTTTGATGCGGCCCATCTTCTTATTTCAGTTCTTAACCAGTTATTTGCTTCTGGTGTAAATTTATAATTCTTACGTATGTATGCTACAGTTTGTTTTTCCACTTGTGTATAATCATCATAGTCCTTTATTTTTTGAAATAATTGCTTACTCCCCTCTAAGGTTATCTCCTCATTTTTAGCCGACAATTCAGTAGCTACATCTAACAGTTCTCTATCATATTTTTTCCCATCTATAATTTTGAAAACATCATCATCTTTGTTTATTTTTAATTTTTCTTGGATATTTGCTCCAATCTTACTACCTAAATCAGTTATTGTATTTTTAATATTAGTTACAATATTAGTATTTTGGACTGCGAACGATGAGTCGCACATAGGGCATATTACATTTCTCCCCTCATCTTTGTTTGTGTTAAAAACGTTGTAGCAAGTTGTACAGCGCACTTTCACATCAGCCATTAGGAGATACTCCCCCGTCGGTTAAATAAACCTGACGATTGGGCAATTATGGAATGGTGGTTAGCTGTGCTTCTAGGCATATTACAGGGTGTGACTGAATGGCTCCCTATTAGCAGCAGCGGACATTTAGCAATATTTCAATTTTATTTCAACGAAGAACCTCCTATTCTTTTTGATATTATTCTGCATCTAGGCTCACTTTGCGTTATTTTCTATGTGATGCGTGAAGAAATTAGAGAAGTTTTTTTGATATTACCTAATATTTTAGATTATAAGAATTATCCAAATCTCAAAGGATATGAGAGAATGCTAATGATGGTTATTGTAGCTTCAGTACCTACAGCTATTATTGGTTTTACCTTTGATAGTACAATTATAGGTGATTTCTATAGTGAGATGCATTTAGTTGGCGGTTGTTTAATTTTTACAGGTATTTTAGTTTGGATTAGTAAGGATTATGATGGCCAGAAGCAGATAGATGACTTTCCATTTTCCAATGCTTTGGTCATAGGTTTTTTTCAAGGATTGGCTATACTTCCAGGTATCTCTCGCTCAGGCTCAACTATTGCTATTTCTAAAATTTTAGGAATGAATCCAGTTAAAGCAGCCCGATTGTCTTTTCTCCTATTTATACCTGCGATTATGGGTGCAACACTTCTTAAGATTGGAGAGATTGATGAGACTGTTGAAGAAGTTGGTTTACTTGCTTTAAGTTTAGGGTTTTTAAGTTCAGTATTTACTAGTTATTTTGCAGTAAGTGCTTTATTAGAATTGATCAAACAGCAAAAATTCCATTATTTCACTCCTTATTGTATTATTTTGGGTCTATTTTTGATATATAGTAGTTTATTCTAATTTATCACTTTCAATTTGTATACTATAATCACCAGAATAAACAATAGAACCGACCCCATCAAGCCCTGAACCTGAGATATCAATAGTCCAAGTTCCTCCTATAACAGGAAGGAGAAGAGGTCTTTGGTCTAGTTGATTATTCCAAGTTACAATTTCATATCCGTCGCCGTCTTTCCCATAAACGTGTTTAGTCCCTTCAGGATCAGTTACAGTAAAATCTAAAGTACCGGCAGGCCCTTCAGAAGGATCCATGCCCCCACCAATACTGTAGTCTACAGACAATAGAAGTATTATGAAAGTAGATTCCCAGTTCTTTTCTATGAAGAAAGTGTGTTTATCTTCTTTCCAAGTAATATTTTGTGCAGTTTCTTGAAATCCTAATGGATTTTCAAGCATGTCTCCAATTGCATTGATGTATGTATTTTGGTCTTGGGCTGGATCTGGTGCAAAATTTCCTTCCGTATCCCACACATCAAATATTCGATATGTTCTTACTTCTTCAGGTACAATTCTATCGACTAGTCCATTCATTGCAGGGATGTCAATACACCCTACCGTCAAAAACAATGCGGCAATCATGAACGCTCTTTTCACAAATTTGGATTTAGACGGAGTAAATAAAATATACATTGAAATTAACTGAAAAGGCCTAAACCCCCCTCTCTTTCAGCTGTTGTGTCCAATTTAAGGCAGAAGTTATTGGAATTAGCCATGTCTGAGGCAGCTCAATATGGCGAAGCTCGTAGTAAAAGTGTAATTGGGAAGGCAATGGGCAAGCACCCAGAGCTTCGCACTTCAGCTAAAGAGGTCATGCGAGTTATAGATGAGGTAATTGAAGAAGTCAATAAAATGGATTCAAAGGATTTAGAGTCTTATGCACCTCCAAAGAAGAAAAAACAAGAGAAGGTTAAACCTCGTGAACTCCCCCCTCTCAAAAAAGCAGATAAAGTAGTACTACGGTTTGCGCCAGGGCCTAGCGGTCCACTGCATTTAGGGCACACGCGAGCATTAGCTCTTAATAATTATTATAAAAAAAGATATGATGGTAAATTAATATTACGTTTAGAAGATACAAATCCAAATGCAATTGATGTCAAAGCTTATGATTTAATTCAAGAAGATTTAGGATGGCTTGGTATTGAGGCTGATGAGACTGTTGTTCAATCAGATAGGATTGACATTTATTATGAAGATATACGGAAAATAATTTCGAATGGTGGGGCATATGTTACTAAATCGGATGCAGAAGAATGGAGGGAGCTGAAAAGACAGAGTAAAGCACATCCAGATAGGAATCGTACTCCTGAAGTTCAGATGGAAGAGTTTGATTCTCTCCTTGATGGAGACAACGGCATAGTAGTCATAAAGACAGATTTAGAAGATCCGAATCCTGCATTGAGAGATTTTGTGGCATTAAGAATAGTTGATTCACCACATCCGTTACAAGGAGACAAGTATCGATTATGGCCTCTTTACAATTTTGCAGTTGCAGTAGATGATTATCGATTAGGCATAACTCATGTTTTGAGAGGGAAAGATCATTTAAATAATACTGAAAAACAGCGATGGATTTACAAATATTTAGATTGGACAGAACCTGAGTTCATACACTATGGTTTAGTTGCAATACCAAAAACTAATCTCAAAACCAGTAAAATTCGCGAATCTATTACTAATGGAGAATTTACTGGATGGGATGATTGCCGTTTAGCTACAATCAAGGCTTTGGCACGGAGAGGTTATTCTGCTGAAACTTTCTTAAAATATTGGGAAAACTCAGGCGTTAAAGAAGTTGATATTAAATTTTCATGGCAAAATTTCGATGCATTGAATAAGGATTTGATTGATTCAAAAAGTAGACGATTATTCTTCGTTCCAGATCCAACTGAATTCACGATTGAAACTGATAAGGAGTTACAGAAAGAAGCTCCTTGGCATCCTGATAATAAAGAACTTGGCAATAGAGAAGAAACAATTTTTTCAGGTTCTAAGATATATTTGCCTAATAAAGATTTAGAATCTCTAGATGACGGTTCTGAGATTCGTTTAAAAAATCTTTGTAATGTAGTTATGAAAGACTCTCTTTTGATATTTTCCGGATATAAGCATAAGAAAGGAGTTCCGATATTTCAGTGGTGTTCATCGAACCAACCAATAGAAGTATGGTATCCTGATGGCAAAAGAGTTTCAGGTATTGTCGAAGACAATATAGTTTCATTAGATAAACATGTAGTTCAATTTGAGAGGACTGGTTTTGTCCGTTTGGAGGGAGAGAAAGCGTTTTTCTTACACCGCTAATCACACAATAATATGTCAGGCCATCATCATCATCACGATATAGACGACGAAGAGTCGGAAAGTAAAACCAGATTAGTCGTGATTATTACTTTAATAATGATGGTTATTGAGATATCTGCAGGATTATTTACTAAGTCCATGGGACTTTTAGCAGACGGATGGCATATGGGAACTCATGCTGCAGCTTTGGGAATTACATTATATGCTTATTATTTTGCAAGAACTGAATCTAGAGTTAAAAATAGTAAAAGTACAGTGATGGCATTAGGTGGTTTTGCATCTTCCATTGTTTTAGGTATTGTAGCTTTGTACATAGGTTGGGAATCTTTTGGTAGGATATTAGAACCAGAAGAAATTCAATTTCAAGAAGCTATCTTAGTTGCGATTATTGGTTTGATTGTTAATCTCGTATGTGCCAATATTTTGGGTATTGAGAATCATCATCATGGGCATAGCCACGACCATGAGCACGACCATGGGCACGGCCATGAACACGATCATGAACATTTAGAGAAAGAATCACAAGGAGGTTGGGATACTGCGTTTTCTTCATACAAGGATGACTGGAATTTATTATTAGGTAAATTTGATAGTTTTTTAACCAATCCAAATGATATTGAGGATTTAAATCGTAGAGGTGCTTATCTCCATGTTTTGGCAGATGCTTTGGTTTCAGTTATGGTAATTATAGCTTTAATAATTGGTATGTTTAATCCAAATTTTACTGTTCTGGACCCTATTATTGGAATTATAGCAGGTATAGTTATTGCACGTTGGGCAGTCGGCCTTTTGATTGAGAGTCGTAACCAGATTTTGGATATAGAATAATGCGAATTCTTCATTTGAATAATCCTGCTCAAGTGGCTTCAACTTTGGTTAAAGCCCAAAGAGAATTAGGTATTGATGCTAATTTAGCAGTTACAAGTACTAAGGGTTGGCATACAAATTTTGATTATAATCTTTCTGAGATTGATTCGAGTTCATTACGAGGAAAGTTGAATATTGGTAAAAAACTCTATAATTTGGTAAAAGAATGTGATATTCTGCATTATCATGGCCAAGCCGTAA
>Ga0206678_10001170_pt1 | contig 17090 bp, 15 predicted proteins | sample M180m12015metaG_FD_155453 | JGI IMG/M metagenome (GOLD analysis project Ga0206678, IMG submission 155453) | Ammonia-oxidizing marine archaeal communities from Monterey Bay, California, United States - M1 80m 12015 | ecosystem: Environmental > Aquatic > Marine > Intertidal zone | place: USA... | reverse complement strand
AAACCGGGCAAACAGCTCACCCAATCCTAACTGGTGTTCCTCAACCGAATGTCCCAACTGGTGTCGCCGCGCATTTTCGCTCATCGCATAGAAACCTGGTGCAAGCCAGAGGCCGTGCTGTTGCTCATGGGGCGTACTGAGCTCTACATCTTCCACCAGAAAGCTCGGGTCACCGGACGCTGCCTCCTGCCAGGGTGGTTGCTCACCGGTCGTCTTAACAATCTTACGCCCGGTTGCCATGGCCTCTGCCCCCGCAAACAACACAAACCGGGATTCGCCATTGGCAATCGCCTCGCTGTAGCGATTCACCAGGTATTGCGGTCCATTGCCGCCATTGGGCATCAGCCATTGGGTTGCGCGGGTTGCACCGATTCGATTCGCTAACGCCTCGGGAGAATTGCGGGTCGATTCCCGAAAACTCTTTACCATAACCAGCGAATCAAGGTCTGCAAGGCTAGCCTTTGAAATACCAGCATCAGCCGCCGCCTTGTAGACCGCCTGTTCTACCAGATCCAGCACAGAAGAACTATCAACATCAAACTCACGTTCCGTCACCTGGCCAACACCTACCAGCACCGGCATAGACTTCTCACCCATCAAACTTTTCCCACTCCAGAAACAGCACTGAGTATATCGCCGTACAGCAGCGATGAATTTTTTTCTCTAAAATAGACCCTTTACATACCGACGGTCGGTTTGTTAGAGTCTTTCCATGCTAAAATCACGCACACGGTCCGACTCCCGCAAAGAAGAATTTCTTGATCTTGCAGAGAAACTATTTGCCGATCTGGGTTACGAAAATACCTCTGTAGACCGCCTAACTTCCGGGCTCGGCGTCTCCAAGGGCGCCTTCTATCACCACTTCAGATCCAAGTCTGATCTGCTTGACGCTGCGCTTGAGCGCATGTTGTTGCGCACTGAAACCCAGGTGACGGAATTGCTTGAGAGTAAAGTATCGGCCTCTGAAAAGCTGCGGAACTTTATGCTGTCTGTGGAGGCCGTTAAATCAGAAAACCGCAGGTCGTCGCTGCAAATCGGAAAGTTTCTACTGCAGGACGCAAATGCCATACTACTGGCTCGTCTGCGTTGTGCAGCGCGCAGCCGTATCGTGCCCGTGTTGACGGCAATCATCGAACAGGGGGTGCATGAAAACGAATTTCATCTCGACAATCCGCAACTCGTCGCTCGGATCGTTTGTGATGTCTGCGAGGCGATGAGTGAAGCATTGACACGAGCATTGATAGAGGCAGCGGATGGCCGCATCAAGCTGGGCGAGCTTTTGATCATTTGCAACACCTATACGCTGGCCATCGAACGGATCATTGGAGCACCAGAAAAATCCCTGAGCCTTGCAGATGACACAATACTTCAATCCTGGATCGAAGCGACTCCACACACTAAATTGGTTGGCTTATAGGCAGCTATCTTGCCGATGTTTCCCAGAGAGCATTGACCCTATACTAATGATGAAAAGGATGAAGAACATGTTTCGATTGCTTCTGCTCTTATCTCTGACCTGGCCCGCAATTGCCTCTGAAGAACGTGCGCGGCAAGTCATCGACGAAATGGAACAGCTGTACCGCGGCGACTCCAGCGACGCCACCATGACGATGCAGGTGCAGACGCCAAACTACAACCGGACATTAACAATGACCTCCCAGTCCTTCGGCAAGGATTACGGATTCTTCCGAATCCAGGCCCCAAAAAAGGATCGCGGTATAGCAACCCTGAAACGCGATGAAGAGATGTGGAACTACTTCCCCAAAATTAACAAAGTCATCAAGGTTCCTCCATCCATGATGATGGGATCCTGGATGGGCAGCGACTTCACCAATGACGACCTCGTGAAAGAGACGCAGCTCATCGACGCCTACTCACTCGCCTTGACCGAAACAGAGGACCAGTACAAGGTCACGCTCACGCCAAAGGAACAAACTGTCACCGTCTGGGACAGGATCGAATACACCATCTCAAAAGATCCATTGCTGCCACTGTCGCAAGCGTTCTTCGATGAAGATGGGGAAAAGATCCGCGAACTGACCTTCCATGAACCGAAAGAATACGATGGCAAATTGATGCCTTCTATTTTGGAAATGAGGCCGCTCAACAAAGAAGGCCATCTCACTCGCATTATGTACGACGACATTAAGTTCAATGTGCCCGGAATCACCAAGGACACTTTTTCACTCCGAAATCTAAAGTCACGGTTCTAGCCATGCTGACTTTCCAAATTGCATTCCGGAACATCCTCCGCCAGAAACGGCGCTCGCTACTGACCGGCCTCAGCATGACCGGTGGCTACATGCTTTTTGTTCTTGGCTATTCCTTACTCGAGGGCAGCTACGGCAACGCCATCGACATCTTCACTTTGGATAACAGCGGACACATCCAGATTCACAAAGATAACTATCTGGATCGCCCGAAAATCTACAAGACAATTCAGGACCGGAGCCCGATTGAGGCCACGCTAAAAGGCAATCCTGAGATCAACAGTTTTACGCCAAGAGTTTTTTCTCCAGCCCTTGCCTATGCCGGAGACAAGACGGCGACATCACAAATGATTGGAGTTGATACAGACCTGGAACCTACGGTCTCTCGCCTGCTTCAAAAAGTCACCAAAGGAACCTATTTTTCAAGCTTACCGAACGCTGACGGATACTATGAAGCAATGATTGGCCGTGGCCTTCACATCAGACTGAAGCTTAATGTGGGTGACGAAATCGTACTCATCTCTTCAGGTGCAGACGGATCGATTGCAAACGACATCTTTGTCGTTTCTGCCATCATCGGCAACAAAACCTCGTTCGACCGAATGGCTGTGTATCTGCCACTGAATGCTGCACAGGAGTTCCTATCACTCGGCAATGATGTACACGAGTATGTGCTGCTGGTGAACAGTAAAGATGATAATGAAGTCATTGCGAGCGGGCTTTCTGCACAGTTAACTGAAGTGACCGTTTCACCCTGGCAAGTAGTCGAGGCGACTTTCTATCGCACCATGCAAACCGATAAGCAGGGCAACTATTTCACGATGGGTCTAATTACGTTTATCGTTTTTATTGGGGTGCTTAATACCGTCCTGATGTCGGTACTTGAGAGAACCAGAGAGTTTGGCGTCTTGCGAGCCATCGGCAGTCGCCCGATGCAGCTGGTTCGCCTGATTTCACTTGAAACATTTATCCTCGCTTTCATCAGCGTGACGGTGGGCTTTCTGCTTGTACTACCGATCATTTACTGGTCAGCCGAAGTAGGCATGCTGCTACCGGAACCTATCGACATGGGCGGTGTAGAGTTCCAGCACATGAAGGGTGAGATGTCCGCTCGTATATTCTGGATACCCTCGGCCTTTATGCTTGCCACTGCGGTACTCATCAGCCTCCCTCCGGGCTTTCGGGCAGCCAGGATTCTTCCCAAAGAAGCGATGGGGAGTCACTGATGCTGACATTTAAACTGGCTTTTCGGAACCTCTTCCGTAACACACGGAGAACGATCCTCACTTCGCTGCTCATCAGCTCATCGCTGATTGTGCTGATTCTGGTGGACGGTCTGATGCTTGGAATGACCAACGTCATGGTAGGCGGGATTACGCATACATTGGAAGGTGAAGCCCAGGTGGTGCGAAAAGGTTTCCGCAATAACTTTGAGGTGGAATATACAATCGATGATCCGACAAGCGTCATCAGCCAGATCGAGGAAAACGAAGCGGTCGAGGGGTTCGGGCCAAGAGTTATTATTGGCGGCATGATCGCCTCCAGCTACAACACGACCGGTAGCCTGGTCTATGGCGTGGATGCTAAGCAGGAACTAAAGGTCAGCAGGATCTCGGACGCGGTTGTTGAAGGGCAGTACCTGTCCGGAGAAGCCAGGGAGATCCTGATAGGCAAACCCATGGCTGAGCTGCTCGAGGTCGAACTTGGCGACCGTTTGGTCATCACCGCTGCCGCTGTTGATACAAACGAGATTACCCAGGAGCTATTTCGCCTGAGTGGTATTTTCGAATTCGGCCCCGAGGAAATGGACAAGAACCTCGTGTTCATCAATCTGGACCAAGCCCAGAGCGTTCTTGGCATGGAGGGCAATCTGCACCAGATTGCCTTGCGCTTTATAGACCCCGAGGACGCCAATAAGGCCGATTTGCAGCTCTTCAACCAGCTAAACGATGAGGAAAACGAGGCCCTTGGGTGGCTGGACCTTCAGCCCTCAATCGGCGCCATGCTAGAGATGTCCAGTTATGCCACAGCGATAACCGGTACCATCCTCTTCCTGCTGACGTCACTCGGGGTCATCAACTCGATGTTCATGTCGATTTATGAGCGGATCTATGAGTTCGGCGTTGCAAAGGCCATTGGCACAACGCCCTGGCAGATTATTCAGCTGGTACTATTTGAAGCACTGCTGCTGGCGCTCATCAGTTGCGCTGTTGGTCTGACAATCGGGTATTTCCTTGGAGATTACTTTTCGACCAACGGCATCCCCATGGGGAAAATGGAGTTTTCCGGCGTCCTCTTGGACGGCAACCTGCATACCCGGCTGGCGCTATACCAGTTCGTGAATTTTCCGGTTTACGTGACTTTATTAACACTTGCAGCCGCTATTTATCCCGCGACCTTCGCGTCCCGGATCGTGCCAACTGAGGCACTCCAAAGAGCACTTTAGGATCTATTCATGACTAACTTAATTGAAACCAGAGACCTGTGTCGCACGTTTGGTAGCGAAGAAACGAAGGTGACCGCACTTGATCATGTGTCTATCAATATTGAGGAAGGTGAGTTCACCGCCATCATTGGCCCCTCTGGCTCGGGTAAGACCACGCTGCTGCATCTGATTGGCGGCCTGGACGAACCAAACAGTGGTTCGGTTATGCTGTCTGGGAGCAATATTGCCGACATGAGCGGTAACCAGCTTTCTGATTTTCGTCGCGATCACATCGGTTTCATCTTCCAGGCTTACAATCTTATACCCGTCCTGTCAGCTGAAGAGAATATCGAGTACATCATGTTACTGCAGGGCCTAGGCGCTGCAGAAAGGAAGAAGCGAGTCAAAGAAATGCTGGCGATAGTCGAACTGGAAGGCCTGGGTGACCGAAGACCCTCGCATCTTTCGGGTGGGCAGCAGCAACGTGTCGCTGTGGCAAGGGCAATGGCCTCTAACCCGGACATCATCCTGGCAGACGAACCGACAGCAAACCTTGATTCCAAAACGGGTATCAGTCTGTTGGAAGTCATGCGGGATCTAAACCAGCAGCGAAACATGACCTTTGTGTTCTCTACCCATGACGAGAAGATCATGGAACGCGCTACCCGGCTTATTTATTTGCGTGATGGCAAAATTGAACAGGACGAGCGCAAGTAGCGTGTTGCGAGTTGGCGCCGCGGTATTCCTGTTAGCAGCATCTACTGCCGCTCTGGCAGAGATCAACATCTCAGGATACCTAAAGTCATTCGTAGTCGCTCAAGACGAACTGGACAACCCCGCATTCCAGTTCGACAAGATTTACCAATCCCAGAACAGTGCACGCATCATGCTGGATGGCTTTTCTGGCCGTATAACCTGGCAGTTACATTATGAACTAAGCCCCGTCTTTGTTTCAAAATCACTGGCTGCCGAGCTACCAACTTTCAATGTGGTGGGTGACAACTACCGCCTTACAGACCCTGATACCAATCTCCTTGATGATGATAACAAGAACCAGCTATACCAGAACCTGGATCGCCTGAATTTCCAGATTCAGATGGATGCGGGTGACCTTACCATCGGCAGGCAGGCTATCTCGTTTGGCTCGGCGAGGATTATTAATCCAACAGACATTTTCCTGCCATTTGATGTCCGCACTTTCAACACAGAATATCGCAACGGCGTGGACGCTTTGCGGTTTCAACGCCCATGGGGAGTACTAGGGGAAATCGATATCGGGATTGTTCTTGGGGAAGACGCAAAGAGCGAGAACTCGGCAGCTTTCCTGCAGCTTCGCTCCAATCATAACGGCGCAGACTATCACCTTGCGCTAATAGAATTCGCAAATCAACAACTCACTGGCCTTGGGTTACAGACCGCCATATGGAATCTAGGGTTCTGGCTGGAAGCAGCCTACGTCAACGGCGACAAGAACTACCTCAGGTTGTCTACAGGAGTCGATTACTCATTCAGCGAAAACACCTTCGCGCAGATTGAATATCACTACAACGGTGCCGGCAGTGAGGATCATAACGATTATCTTTCCAACCTGGGCTCTAAACCCTATCAACGCGGTGGCGTATTCCTGCTGGGTGAAAACTATATTATGCCTAGTTTCACGATCCAGCTTTCACCACTTTGGTTTATTGCAACACAGGCCATCTACAATCTTGACGATAATTCTGCATTTTTATCTCTTTCTGCGCAGTACAACATCGCCGAAAATTTCTATGTGGATTTCGGCTATTACTACTTTTCTGGCGATGATTTTTCTCTTACGGAAACCGGTCTACCGGATTTCCAATCAGAATACGGGCCTAACCCCGATACCCTTTTTACAAGTATCAAGTACTATTTTTGAACCCAGGAAACATGAGTTAAACATGGCGACTCACCTAATAGTAAAAGATTCCCTGCCCGACACGAAAATCTAATCAGAGATTGACCTTTCCATCTGTAGGCTAATACACCAATGGCCTCTCAGTCATTTAGCACTCTCTGCTGAAAAACGGCTTTCCCCAACTTTTATGCTAAACATTTCTTATGAGGATACCTTTGCCACCAAGGGACAATACGCCTCATCATTTCTATGCTCATCGAACGTTGATTTAGTATCACAATAGTTAGTTCGACAGCAGTTACGACCGCCATACAGGCCAGAAGTATCCTTTGTTGTCATAGACACTGTTGAGGTAGAGCACATGAAAGTTCAGGTTTAAGCTGAAGACAGATCCGAAGTGTTGAATCAGCGTAACCGCACCGCTCTAGGTGCCGGAGTAAAATTTATATTTGTCATTTTTACTCCGACCCCAGTTATTGTCGCTATTTGCCGAAGGTGTAGGCGATCTCAGCACCATAAGTACGTGGTGGCCTGACTGATGCATAGGACCAAAGGCCTGCAACATCGTAGCCGTGGGTATAACCATCTTCGTCTGTCAGGTTACGACCAAACAGGCTGATGGTAATGCCATTGTCTAGCGCGACATTCAGAGAAAAGTCAACCAGATTCTGGTCTTCATTCTCAAGCTCTGGTGCATTCGTAACATTGACGTAGTTCGAACCGATATGATGGTAAGCCAGCCTTGCCCAGGCTGTACCGAGCGGAATATCCTTCTCATAGGTTGCATCTATCGTACCTGTCCACTCAGGTGCGCGACGGAATTCGAGGTTCGACAGGTCGACCAAACTGCCATCCAGCGCGGTATAGCCGAACTCATCATATGACGTGTCGAGGTAACCCAGATTGGCGCGCAGTGTGAGACCTTCATACAGGTACGCCTGAATATCGATTTCCAGACCCTTGATCTCAGCTGTCGAGGCGTTGGTCACCACTGTTTTCTGACCCGTGTCATTGTTATCTGGCAGCTGGAGCTCTTCCTGCTTGTCGTCGTAATCCATGAAGAAGACGTTGGCATTGAATCGAAGACGATTATCCATCCACTCAGACTTGAGACCGATCTCGTAGTTGTCGACAGTCTCAGGATCATAGGGCTCGATGGCTTCGATCAGGTTGCCGACACGGCCGTTGAAACCACCGGAGCGATAACCATTGGAAAAGGTCGCATACATCATCATGTTATCACTGACATTGTAGGTAACGGTTACCCTTGGAGTGAATTCATTCCACTCTTCAGAAGGATGACCACCGGCTGCTAGAGAGGTATTGACCATGCCGAACTGACGAGACTCTTTCTCATCTCTGGTATACCGCCCGCCAATACTCAGCTTCAGATCCTCGGTCACACGGTAGTCAGCTTCGAAGAAGATGGCGCGAGATTCGGTGTCCTGTTCAGAGAACTGAGCCAGATCCAGAATCAGTCCGGGTGCTGCAAAACCGATGTAGCTCTGCAACTGGATGGCGTATTCCGAATCCCAGATATAGGCTCCAGCCACAAAACTGAGCGCGCCACCGGCATCATAGGTCAGGCGCAATTCGTGACTGTCCTGCTCATACTGGGCAGGGCGGTCCGTACCATACAGCATCTCCGGCGTACCGTCCCAGCTGGATAGGATCGTCTCATCGGACTCCCAGCGACCATAGATGTAGTCGACGCGCATACTGTCAGAGACATCCCAACCGAGTTCCAACGTGTGTGATTCAGAATCAAAAGTCGACTTCAACTTAGCGGGCACCAGGTCAGCAGGCAGTGACGCCTGGAAAGGTGCTTCGGCGGATGATGGTGTACCACCCGGGCGGTAACCCACCTGCATGATGCCGTAGCGATCGCCGGTAATGGTTGAATCCTGTGAAGGCGAGCAATAACCATAGGCAAAACAGAACAGATGATGCGCCTGCCCCGTGTTCAACAGAGGGGGCGTATCCTGCTCGACTTCTTCTTCCTGATAGCTGTATTCTACAGTCAGGTCATCGGTGGCATCCCATAGGATGTTCACTCCAAAACTTCTGTAGTCGTTGCTACCTTCATCCGAACCGCGGGTGTAGTTGGTATAGAAACCTTCGCGCTGATTACGCATAGCCCCCGTCAGTTTGACGCCGAAGTCTTCACCATTACCCAGGTTCAGGACGACATCAGCATAGTTCGTGTCATAATCCTCGGCACCAACACGGAACTTGCCACCCGTTTCTTTCGTAGGCTGAGTTCGCTTAACGTTTATCAGACCCCCAATGGTATTTCGGCCGAAGAGTGTTCCCTGAGGGCCACGCAGTACTTCGATACTGGCGATATCGATACTTCGCAGCAGCGACCCTGAGTTTGCACCGATAAATATACCATCAGCGACCACACCGACTGCCGGGTCAAAGTTCTTTTCTACATCAGCCACACCGACGCCACGTAGAAAGATCGCGGCGACACCGCCAGGACCCTGAGCCGTATCGTCAATGATGAGGTTTGGCGAGATGCTCGCCAGATCCGTTATGTCCCGCGCAAACTGCCGATCAATTTCAGTCTGACTCAAAGCGCTCACTGACACGCCGACATCTTGCAGATTCTCCGCCCGCTTTCGGGCGGTAACGACGATTTCTTCGAGCGCTGGTGATTCAGCAAATGAACCCGTCGAAAAACTTAGTGTGGAAAGCAAGGCTGCTGCTGTGATCACAAATTTCTTCTTCATCATAGTCCCTCCTCGGAACTCTTTTTTGTCTTGTTTACGCCCAATAATCATAGCACTTGGCAAGTGCTCTCATCATCTGGACAGTCCATCGTCAAAATTCTTTGGTTACTTCGGAGCATTCAACACCGCCCCTGGCACCGGATTAAAATAGTGGATCGTGACCTTTCTCTTGGCAATCTTCCATACGCCTTCTCTTCTCTGCAGCGTATCGTAATAGGTAGCACCGACAATCGTGCATTCGGTCTCATCTGTCAGCAGCCCCATACAATCAACGTCACACATGGCTTCAGCATTGTCAGCATCAATGAATTCGATTCGCAGATTGGTTGTCAGATGATGGGATTCCTTCCATGCCGGCCATAGCACTTCCTGGACTGCGGTCTGAATGCCATCATGACCAGCGAAGCTGCCGAACGGTGGCCCGATATCCCAGGCGCAGTCCGGCCACCAGATTGAAAGGAAACGATCATAGTCACGTTTGTCGAAACCGTGGCAATAATCAGACACCAGGTCACGAATATCTGACCTGGACTCCAGACGGTCAATTCGTTGTTTAAGGAATTCTGGAACCTCGTACTCGGACACTGTGCTCATGTGTAGCACCCTCTCGCACCTGCCGCCACTAGCGGGCTCTTTTTTGGTGGCTCCGTCACCACACAACCGCTACCGGGTCTCTCCACAAGCTCCATGATCGCTTCCTGTTAAACTCGATTCCAGCAATCAAGATATGGGATTCGCCTGTTCAAGTCCAACTACCCCTGCAGGTAAGGCGTCAATGATTCTGCCATTCATCGAGGAAACCCATATGGTTAAAGAGACACGAATGCTAACGTGTCATCAATTTAGACCTCTTGCAACGTACCCATATATCAAGCCAGGATTTTTTTAATACTGTCGGGCACTGACCGCTATCAATCAGCGTTCGCCCGCATATTGAATAACTCGGATGACCCATACCGCATGCCATTGGTTTATGGGAGAAGGAACTCTTAGCGCCACGTCTCTAGACCTGGCGACTTTCGAGTAAATGCCGGATTATTTTCCGCGAGACATCCTGAGCCCACCGCGACAGGGATATAGCTAACATTACTGCTAATAACTTTGCCAATTCCCCAGGGCTATTTTTCCGACCCTACTGCAACTCCCAAATACCTGATTAATAAGCACTTTCAGCGATAATCGTCGTCGGGCCAAATCCACTGCCCACGGGGTGGCATCGCTTAAACCCGCTTTTCGAGCGCAGGGAAGCGTCACCGCGGGTAATTCTTCTCAGTTAAGTAATGGTCCTCAGTGTCACCGCTGATGAGTAGACAGAAATCTCAGCAGCATAGCGTAACCGCCCTGGGTTATTTCAGGGGATATGTATCCGCGGATGTGCGCCAGACGAAATGGGCATTAGCGCTGTATTTGCGGTGCCAAAATCACTTCAGCGTGCGGGGTTAGGTGTCGAGGATATCGATCTTTAGGAACTGAATGAGGCATTCGCCTCTCGTCTTTGATTAATTTGCAATGTAATGTACAGGTCCACAAGGAGGATCCGATGACAGTCTTAACTGTGCGGCAAATAGACTTTGACGTCGATGAGACCGATTTCATCTGGAATCCGGCGAACCCTGCTTTTTCTGTGCTCATGAACCAAATCACGTTTTTTGTAGTGGGCTTTGAAAAGTATATGTGTCGTGTCATGCGCGATGCTGAGGCGCGAATAACCGATCCCGCGGTGATGCAAGAAGCTGTGGCTTTTCGCCGTCAGGAAGCAATCCACGCACAAAAGCACAACCAGCATGCACGCGGTCTAATTGCGCAATACCCAGCACTGCAAGGGGTGCTGGACAAGACGCTGGCTAGTTACGACGAGGTTTACCAGTCGCACCCACTTGAGTACCATCTGGCGTATGCGGGCGGTCTGGAGGCTATTTTCACACCATTTTTTCGTATGATTTTAGATCATCGTGCCGCGCTCTTCGGTGAAGGGGATGCCAATGTGGCTTCTCTGTTTATCTGGCATTTCTGCGAAGAAATTGAGCATCGAAGTTCGGCCTACGATGTGTATAACCACGTGGTGGGTAGTCATTGGTTTCGCATACGAAATACAGGGGCCTTCCAACAGCATACCCGCGGCCTAATCGACATGATTAAGCTCGAGTTTGAGAACATTGTGCAGGATGTGCCCGCTGAGTCTTATAGTGATAATCCTCTGGGGCAGATACCCGTTTGGGCACAGCTTCGTTCAGCGCTGGGGGTGCTTGCATCACAGTTTCCCTGGCACGATAGTGTTAATCAGCCGCTGCCTGAGTACTACGATGAGTGGCTTGGACATTGGCAGGCGGGCAGAGACATGTCACAAATTTATGGTAAGACTCCGAGTACGGTGTGAGCGAAACAGCACAAACCTTTGTCCAACTCGCTAACCAGCTTGGGGGCTTCCACCCAGACGCTATCGCAAGCTGGGGCTTTGTAAAAAGCCCGCTCGCACTATCTCACTGGACCATGAACGTCGTAGAAATACTACTCATCACCGGAGCCTTGTGGGGCCTGGTCCACGCCGTTTCCCGCTTTAAACAAGGTCACGTTGTCTACTTGGCGTTTTGGGTTGCTTCAGTAGTGTTCATGCTGGCGCTGGAGATCCCGGTCTATTTCCCCGACAAACTCGGTGGCGATGAGACCAGTTTATTCTTCATACACAACGAATTTACAGTGCAGTTCTTTTTTGGCCGTGCCCCGCTGTATATTTTGGCACTGTACCCCGCGGTGATGTATTCATCTTTCGTATTGGTCAAGCAAGCGGGTTTGTTTGAAGCGCGCTTTGGCGCGCTGTCAGGCGCGATCGCGGTGGGGTTGGTGCACCATGTTTTTTATGAGGTTTTTGATCATTACGGCCCCCAGTACGGATGGTGGTTATGGAATTACCCTAACTTTACCGGATCGCTGGCATCGGTCCCGGTCTCCAGTATGATCAGTTTCGCCTTCATTGGCCCCATCGCGTTGACCTTGGCAACCCGGTTGTTAGTGACGACTGACCGCTACGAACAGAGTGTTAGCCTTAGCCGGACCAGTTCCCGAATCCAGTTTGGAGTGCGAGCAGTGGCCGCCGGATTATTAACGCCGGTCTTCTTCGTATTGCTAACCGCAGAGACTTGGTATGGACTGCTCGCTATTGAATTAACGACACAGCGGGAGGCCGTCACCGCCATCGCCTTACTGGGTTCAGCGTTAACGCTCACCGTGCTGAAGTTTTCTCGCACAACTGAATTCTCGATGTCGGGACTGCTGACCTTTTCTAAAGCCTACTTGTTGCTATTCCTTGCGGTATTTCTGGCGCTGTGGTTGTACGCACTGCCAGACTACCTATCCGCTGTTGATGGGGTGACGTCGTGGGGATCGCGCACAGGCTCATTGCCCTATGCGTTGGGATGCATTGTCCTGGGTATCTTTTTCTTGTTGAGAACTCGGCCCGGAGAACAAGGCACCTAGATCGGCATCCTGGTGGCAGCATTTCGCTGATGCGTAGCCCTATGAGCGGACGAATCCGAGGATAGTAAGAACAAACCACGTTTTTGCACAAACAGCCGTGTATATCAGAGCCCTCAAACATGGGCTTGATCGTATTCAACGCTAAGGCGAGTCTGCCCGGCTAGCGTTGGAAGCAACTCTTAGATACCCGCCACATCAGGGCAGCGGGGATCGGTACGAACTCATTGGCCGAACCGGAGACCCAACCTCGGATCTCCGGCTCAAACCAAATGGCCTTTACAGGCAATACAGATCAAATGCAGCCTAATCTGAACCTTTGACCTGATTGATTAGCACAAGGATGAAATTGGCAATCACAAGGCCGGCAACGCTAACCATAATGTTATCGATCATCGTATTTAAAAACGCGCCGGCAACCGGAATGGCTTCAAGCCCATTCGCGAGGGTTGGAATGGCAATCGCCGCTACGGTGTACGCCATCCGCGTGGCCGCATCCGCCAATGGGTTCATAAACCCATTGACGAGACCCAGAGCGATCAGGGCCAATGGCCAATAAGGTATCACATCCGGCACGACCGTCGCGGCTAGCGCTACAACAATGGACAAGATAAGTAAGATTTGATTTGAGCTCATTGTTTTTCCTTTTTTTATTATTTTTATTTAAAAAAAACAGCCTTACCTAACGCTTTAACTTGTCAGAAATTACCCTGGATCATATCGAAGCGTCTTTCGTACTTTAATGGTTTGTAATCCGAGTCCCCATCAATTTCTCGCAAAGAGCACTCTGACACCTCTTTAATCTAGCATAGTCAGTGAACCATAGCATCTGATTACGCCCTTCTGCTGGTGATGATTAGTCCTGGAGGGCTGGAGGGTAACCGGGAATCTGTTGTTTATGAGTACAAGGGGAACCTGTGCGGAGAAAATCACAAATCTGGTCTACATTTATGGCCTACATTTATGATTTCTTAAGCTCGGATTCAACGCGGGAAAAGTGGCGCGGCACATCGACCTTAATCAGAGATTCCCTGGCGCTAGAGTGCCGATCCCAGACAGCCGATCGCCATGACAGCAATCAGCACGAAGGTCCCCTGCGCTCCTATCAACCTGGGATAGTTAGCGCCTGGATAAGTCCCCAGCCCGTAAGCGTGCAAAAGTCGCAGAACAAAGAGAGACAGACCAAACCCGTGCAACAGAAGTTGCGAGGCACCCTGGATCTCAAGAACCAATAGCAGCAACAACGCAATCGGTACATTCTCAATGAAGTTTGCTTGAACGCGCAGTGCGGCATCAGGTTGCCAGGCAGGGACCTTACCCGTCCGCAACCGGGCATACAGGACAAAATTTGCGAGTACGACAGCCAATAACGCATGCAAGCCAACATACAGCGCGGTCACTGGAATCAACCCTGACATCTCATTAATACCCATTACAGGATACCCCACACAACAAGCCCCAGCCCTGCCAGTGAAAGAACGAGCCCAATGTAGCTGTACTGGTCCAGCCAGAACAGCCCGAAGGCTTCCGGAGATCCCTTTTCAGCAGTGGGTGCTTCCCCGGGAGACAAAGCGTGAGGCAGTCCGCCAACCCACAAAATCAACAGGCCATGAAACGCCATCCCCAAACCCAAAGCGACTATCCAGAATTCAGACATCCAATTCCCCTCGTTTTTATTGTTGGCCCTTTCCTAGGGATCGATAATAACTTCTTCTTTCGCCATAAAAAGCGAAATGCTCTCCATGTCGACGAAATTGGGTGCATCGCTCCCTTGATCTTCTTGCATCTGTCTTGAGCCGATCGCGCGTCCAGCAGTTTCTATATCAGGCCACGAAATCTCTGTAATACCATCGTAAACCGGGCTTACCGTTTCCTGTGAATCTGCCCGTGTGTGAATCTGCACATAACTTAGCGCCTCTTCTGTTAGCGCAGCAATCGGACCGTGGGTGTGCCACCAGTGATGCTGGAATGCCTCCAGTGTCAGGCCCGGCTTCTTACGGAAAGGGTACACACCTTTTACCCTGTCTGCCGTGATGTATTCTGCAGTCCTCACTACCACGCGCTCCATACCCGACAGACAGGATTGAACCTCGACCCCTTCGGCAAGCAACCCCCCGATACCGATCACACAAGCAGCGATGGCTATAGACGAGTCATCAAACCACAACTCTGCTGAGCCGGAGAAAACAGGCGACTCCTGGCCGGGCAGCGCTCTGGTCTGGATATAACCCTTAATTTCCGGAAACGCTGCTCGTATCGCATCCTCAGCCTCATGACCCTTAAATCGAAAAGGGTCTTCACCGGCATTTATCAGGAAACAGGTTTTATACATGAAGAGTCCTATAAAAGGGGTTGTACCGCTGCACGCGCAATTACCAGGTACACCAACACCGTCCCAATCGGGTAACCGCCAGTTTACACGCTAACCAGCCACCATCTCCGTCTGCAAACACCGATTTCTTCGTCACCTATTCCCTCATTCTGCGTATTTCCTATCGTTTCTATTCCTGGTATCACAGACACCCAACCCTAACAGGGCCACGATGACTCAGACAGACGGGTGCGCAGCCCGCTTAAAAACACTTCCCCCAACTACTCAGTAACCGGGGATGTCTCTGCAAGCTGCTCTTTGGCAACAAGATCCTCTCGCAACGTTCGGGAGGCGAGATAATAATGGAACGCTGACCAGATGTTTCCAGCAACCGCGAGGATTAACAACGAGTAGCGGATGGACTCTTCACCATACTCTGGTCTTAAGGTGTCAGATAAGAACCCCGCAAACACAGGACCAAGCCCAAGCCCGATCAGATTCAATACAAACAGCAGGATCGCTGATGCCGTAGAGCGCATGGCCGGTGGCACCAGCGTTTGTGTCATCGCAAAGGTTGGGCCCAAATACATTGGCCCAAGGATGGCACCAGGAATGGCCAGGACAATCGCCAGCATTGGATCTCCGGTGGTGTAAAAAAGCACCGCGAACGGCACACTAATAATTGTCGCAATACCGGGTACACCCATGTACCAGCGCTTATCTTTCTTACCCATCCGATCGCCAAGATAGCCGCCCAGATAGGTACCGATCATCCCAGTAAGCCCGATCAAAAAAAGGTAGGTTGACGTTTCGGCCAGCCCAAACCCGTGCACGCGCATAAAAAAGGCGGGAATGAACAGACCCACGCCATATCCCACGAAAGCGTGCAGCGCACCGGCAAATGATAAATGCCGAAACGCCCTCAGGCCCCATAAAAACCTGATTGTCTCCGCTAACGGGACAAGATCTTTTTGTACCTGCACATGGTCCGGTTCGGAGTGTCCACGCGGAGGTTCTCTAACAGTGAAAAACACCACAATGGCGACGATGATGCCAGGCAGGCCTACCACCAGGAACGCCATACGCCAGCCAAAGTACTCTCCTATCCAACCACCAACTAACGTGCCAATGGCGGCGCCAATGGGAATCCCAAGAGCATAGGTCGAGAGCGCCGTTCCCCGCTCTTCTTCCGGGTACATGTCAGAAATCAACGAATGAATTGGCGGCGAGCAGCCTGCTTCGCCAATACCTACGCCAACCCTTGCAATCAACAAGGTACCGAAGCCTTTGGCAGTCGATGTGAACATGGTCATCACGCTCCAGATCACCAGCGCCAACGCTACGATGTTTTTGCGGACACCCACATCCGCCCAACGGGCGATGGGTATGCCGGCAAAGGTATAGAAGATTGCAAACGCGATACCCCCAAGCAGGCCTAACTGCGTATCTGATAAATGGATCTCCAGCCGGATGGGCTCGATCAGAATGGAGAAAATCTGTCGGTCGACAAAATTAATAATGTATACCAGGAGGAACAACGCTAACGCATAGCTGCGGTAGGACGGTGTTATAGATAGGGCTTTTTCTTCTTCGGTCCGGCTCAAATTCTACTCAAATCCACCGGCGTCCGGCGCACATCGCAATTTTCAATCAACACTCATATCATGAACCCCCCTTTAACGCTATGTCTGCGATCCTGAATTGGACGTTGAACTAACTGGATAAATAATTGAGCAAGATGGCAAATTCCCGGAAGGTGGCAGTAGTCGGTGCCAGCGGCGTGGTCGGCCGCGCGTTGGTTGAACATCTGATACAAAGTGAGATACCAGTGGTGGGCCTCTCTCGTCGCCCACCTGCCGACCTTGCTGACGCGCCTTTTCAGCCACTCGATCTAACCAGCCCATCTGAATGCGAACAGATCGCGGAATCAACGCTTTCGGACATGACGCATCTGGTCTATACCGCACTCTTCGAGAAACCTGGCCTGATATCTGGCTGGCAAGAACAGGACCAGATGGAGACCAACCTCGCGATGCTCCGCAACCTCCTCGAGCCACTG
>Ga0206678_10001164_pt1 | contig 17111 bp, 14 predicted proteins | sample M180m12015metaG_FD_155453 | JGI IMG/M metagenome (GOLD analysis project Ga0206678, IMG submission 155453) | Ammonia-oxidizing marine archaeal communities from Monterey Bay, California, United States - M1 80m 12015 | ecosystem: Environmental > Aquatic > Marine > Intertidal zone | place: USA... | reverse complement strand
GGGTTTGCCAAGAATACTGCAAATATTAAAGATAATGCAGTTAAGGTTTGCTCTCCACCTGATAATAAAGACAATGTACTTAGTTTTTTTCCAGGAGGTTGACACATAATCTCTAATCCAGCCTCGAGTGGATCATCACTTTCAACTAAAACTAAACTTGCTTCTCCACCACCAAAAAGGTGTTTAAACAAAACACCAAAATTTTTATTCACTTGATCAAATGCGGATACTAATCTTTCCCGCCCTTCGGAGTTTAAATTAGAAATTCCATTTCTTAATTTACTAATTGCTTCCCTGAGGTCAGAACTTTCATTATTTAGATTATCAAATTCAGTCTTTACTTCATTGGCATCCTCTTCTGCCCTCAGATTTACTGCGCCTAAAGCATCTCGTTGTCTTTTTAATCGTTGTACGTCGATATCAACTTTTTCGGCTTCTGGTAAATTTGTTGGGTCTACATCTAATTTTTCCAATAAATTCTGTGGGGTTAGCTCTTGTTCTTCCCTTATTCTATCGCGCGCTAAATCTAATGTGGATTGTGCCCCCTCAGCAATCGCATCCGCGCGCGCGCGCGCTTCTCTTGCTTCTGACGCAAAACGTTCTGCTTTTCTTTCAATAACTTCTATCTCACGTAGATCGTTTTCACTATTGGCTAAAATATTTGTAGCTTCTTTACATCTTTTGTTTGCAACTTCCATTTCTTGAGAAAGTAGTCCACTTTTTTTCAAAATTTCTGCTGGCGAGTTTTTTGCTATTTTTAATTCTTCTTCCGTTTCTTTTTTTCTGATAATTAATTCATTAATTCTTTCTTTTGCTTTTATTAATCTTTGTCGCCAGTTGTTAAGTTCTTGAGTTATTTCTATGACTCTTTTATTTCTATTTTCTCCTTCACGACGTATCTCGTCATGAGACGATCGTTTAGTTAACATCGTTAATCTAGCTGTTTCGACTGATATTTTTAATTCTTCTATCTCTGATCTAGCTGCTTCTAAATTGTCTAATTGTTTTAGTGATTTATCTGCTTCTTTTATCTCATTTTTGCTATTTGCAGCAGCCTCTTCAAGACGTGATAAGGCTAGTTTCCAATTTTCCAATTGTCCTGATGCAATGTCTCGATCGGATTCACTTCTCGATAAAAATCTATTATTTTCGGTCAGTTCATTATCGGCTTGCCGTCTCTCATCTCTCGCAGCCCTATCAGCTTCAGTTGCTAAACTTAATTCTTTATAAAGTAATTCATGTGCCCTTTTTGTACCTTCTGCGAGGGCATTTGATTCTTCCAAATCTTGTTTTAGTAGCGCCAGTCTATTGATTTGTTTTAGTTTTAGTGCCGCAGATCCGGGCGCATCTTCTGCCCGCGCGGCGTAGCCATCCCAGCGCCATAAATCCCCCTCAATTGAAATCAATCTTTGTCCTGGTTCCAAATGCTGTTGTAATCTATGCCCATCGGTTTGATCGACCAAACCAATTTGTGATATGCGCCTAAATAATACATCTGGAACTTTTACAAATTCGTTTAAGGATTTAACTCCCTTGGGTAATGGTTTGCCTGATTTGTAGGCTGGTAAGGAAAACCATCCACTTAAACCAAATTCCTTTACCTCGGGGAGACTTAGGTCATCTGACAGCGCAGCGCCTAATGCAGTTTCATAGCCATCGCTCACACGGATTTTGTCTAAAAGGCGCCCTTGTTCATCAGTTTCTCTTTTAAGCATTCTCTCAAGTGTTGTTACCTCTGCTCGCAATGTGCTGACTGATCCTTCTGCTTCTGCCATTTCAGCTCTTGCAGTAGCTTCACGCTTTTGAATTGCAGCTCTATTTACTTCAGCGTCTATTAGATTTTCTTCAGTATTTTCAGCTTTTTTAATTATGATTGTTTGATTTTTTTGACTTTGATCAAAGTTAACCACAGCTTGGTTTAAAGTTTTTTCAGATGAAGCTACCAATTCGTATGCTTTGATAGCTTCGTCTTCATTACGGTTAAGTGTTTTTTCAGCGTCCTGAATGAGCCTTTGAGCAGACTGGTACCTAGCTGATAATCGCGCTATATCTTCATTTTTTTCATCAAACTTTGCCTCAGCATTTTTAAGGATATCTGCTGCATTACGGGCGTTTTTTTCTGCTTCTAGCAACCTTTCGTCGAAACCATTAAATTCGATATTCAATTTAACTTGCTCATCTTCTAATTTTTTTAATGTATTTTCCGCATCCTGATTCAAAGAATCTTCGCGACTTATGTCATTCCTCAATTGGATTGTTTGCGTTTCAAGTGCTTCTATATTTTGTTCAGCTCTTTCACGTTCGCTTTTTAAAGAATCATTTTGGATTCTCAGACGTTGTAAAAGTGCTGCTGAAATTGCTTCTTCTTCCCGCAGAGGTGGAATTTTATTTTCAGCAATTTCGCGGTCTTTTGTTGCTTGGATGGCTTTTGATTGAGTATCTGCCGCCAGTTTAACACAATTAGTCAATTCTTTGCTAGCATGGGCAGAGGCTTCGTTAGCTTCTTTCCAGCGGCCGTATAATAAAATCCCTTCTGATACTCTAAGTCGTTCACTAATTTCTCTATATCTTATTGCTTGTTTGGCTTGACGAGCAAGAGTGTTCAATTGGTTGTTTAATTGTTCTAAAACATCTTCAACTCGAGCTAGATTTTGCTCTGCTGCATTTAACTTTAGCTCTGCTTCGTGACGCCTTTGATATAATCCTGAGATTCCAGCAGCTTCTTCAAGTATTCTTCTGCGTGACTTTGGTTTTGCATTAATTAATTCAGCAATCTGTCCTTGCCTTACTAATGCTGGCGAATGGGATCCTGTAGAAGCATCTGCAAATAGCATTTGAATATCTCGAGCGCGAATATCTTTTCCATTAGCTTTGTAAGCTGATCCTGCATCTCTCGTTATTCGTCTTACAATTTCCAGATTATTTTGATTATTAAATACGGTGGGAGCAAGCCTGTTTGCGTTGTCAATATGGATAGATACCTCAGCAAAATTACGGGCTGGCCTGGTTGCAGCTCCAGCAAATATTACATCTTCCATACCACTTCCACGCATGGATTTAGGTCGGTTTTCACCCATTACCCATCTTAATGCTTCTAGTAAGTTTGACTTGCCACATCCGTTAGGTCCAACCACTCCAGTTAGGCCATCCGTAATTAGCAGATCTATTGGATCTACAAAGCTTTTAAAGCCATTTAGTCTTAGTCGCGAAAACCGCAAAGCTCACCTGCCATTTTTTTATACCCTAGTTTATTCGTCTTAATATATTTATAATCTAAATTACACGATATCGCGAATTATTAACGTGACTATACAACATCTTGTTATATTGTCTAATAACTTTATTCAAATTTAAAAAACTAAAAGGCGTATAAATTTAAACTTATGTCGTAAATTAGCTTGACGTTTGTCGCTTTAAGAGTGCAGAAAGGTGAAGCAAAGGTTCCCCACATATCAGCAAAGCTTATGGGGATTGAATGGGAATGTGGTGAAGGTCAACCGTTAATCGGGACCTAAAGCCTCAACCGCCCCCGCGACTGTATGCGGAGAGTGCACCCAAGTAACCACTGGCGAAAGCTGGGAAGGTTGGGAGGCGCATCGAAACGCAAGTCAGGAGACCAGCCAGAGCAAGAAATTATCAAATCGTCGGGTGTGACGATATAGGAGAAATTAAAATGATAACGGCTATAAAAAATAATTCTACATTTAGGTCGAATTACTTAAGTATGATTGGTGCAGCTCTATTAGGCCTGGCAATTGTTATGATCTCAGGTCATGTGCAAGTCAATGCCCTTCATGACGCTGCCCATGACGTCCGCCATACAACTGGTTTTCCCTGCCACTAAGGCATTTGATTTAACGAGTTTAAGTTAGCTGTAAGTTTGACGTATTTTTAGACAGGTTGTTGTTTGATTTGGTGTGCGCTCAGTAAACAGTTATTTATTCTTTAATACTAGTGAGATAGTTTATGTTTACTAAAATTATAACAACTGCTTTGTTTGCAGGGTTTATAACAGGCGTAGTTTCCGCGATTATACAACTAGTTTTCTTACAACCCATTCTTTTGCATGCTGAATTATATGAGATTGGAAGTCTAACACACTTTGGAGATGATAGTTCGCAGGTGGCTAATCATGATATGCCCTTTGATTTTCAACGTAATGGATTAAGTATTTTGTTTAGTGCACTTATCTATACTGGCTATGCCTTTATTTTAGTTGCCTTAATTGCTTATGTGTCTTCGGTGGGTCTAGTAATCACTAATGCAAGAGCTGTATTATTTGGGATTTGTGGCTTTTTCACAGTGCATTTGGCTCCATCATTTGGATTGCCCCCAGAGCTTCCTGGAGCCGCAGCAGCGGAGGTTATACCAAGGCAAATTTGGTGGTTTTTCTGCGTGCTGGCAACTGGCGTAGGTATTTGGTTCATTTCCTTTGGGAAAAAACTGCTATACGTTATTCTTGGCATTAGTTTAATTTTAATACCTCATATAATTGGGGCTCCCACGCCAGAATTTTTTGTTGGGCCCACACCTCCTGAATTAGCAAGTCATTTTGCAGCCAGAGCCCTAGCAATTGGAGGAATGGCCTGGATTTTGCTTGGTTATTTATGCGGTTATTTTTGGAGAAAAGAAAATTTTTAATAGACAGACTCTTTTACTTGTTATTGTGGGGTTTTTTACTTTTGGTGCTGGTTATATTGTGGCTCTTCAATTTGGTGAGACCTTTTCCTCACATGATCATAGTACAGGGCGCAGCACAATTAATGGTGTTGAAATAATCCATAATCACGAGCCCTTAGAAATTACAGACAATATTGAGTTTGATTTTGAGTTAATCCAAGCAGACAGCAATGACTGGAATATTTTTCTAAATATTAAGGGGTTAAAATTCAGCCCTGAAAATGTTGGAAGAAAACATGTGGCTGGACAAGGGCATGCTCATGTATTTGTTGATGGTAGAAAACACGGTAGAATATATAGTAATTGGTATCACTTGGGTCCCGTAAATATTGACAGTGAAATTACTGTCACATTGAACAGCAATAATCATAAGGTATTTTTTAGAAATGGTAAGCCGGTACAAGCAAGTCATAAATTAACAAAATAATGGGAAAGTACAAAATGTTAAATAAAATACCGACCACAGTCGTGACAGGTTTCTTGGGAGCGGGTAAAACAACACTAATTAGACACTTAATTAATAATGCTGGTGGTAGAAAAATAGCCCTTATTATTAATGAATTTGGTGATCTTGGTGTTGATGGTGAAATATTAAAAGGCTGTAATGATGAGGCATGCAGTGAAGAGGACATTGTTGAATTATCAAATGGTTGTATTTGCTGCACTGTTGCAGATGATTTTATACCGACAATGAAAAAACTTTTGGAACGGGACACGCAACTTGATCATATTCTGATTGAGACTAGTGGATTAGCCTTGCCTCAACCTCTAGTCCGCGCATTTAAATGGCCAGAAATTCGAACAAAAGTCACTGTGGATGGTGTCATAACCGTTGTGGATGGAAAAGCTGTTACAGAAGGTCGTTTTGCTCACTCGATCGAAGCTGTTGATAGACAAAGAAAACTTGATGAGAATTTGAACCACGAAACACCATTATCAGAGCTCTTTGAGGATCAAATTGCTTGTGCTGATATGATTGTGATTAATAAATCTGACCTACTAACATCGTCTCAAGGGGATAATCTTTTGAGCCAGCTCAAGCAAGATAGTAGAGATGGAGTACAGGTTCTGAAGTCTGAAATGGGAGTACTACCAGTAGATGTTTTACTAGGTCAAAAAGCTGTGGCTGAAGACGACTTGGAAAGGCGTCATGAATTACATCATCACCATCACGATCATCATCATGACCAAGGTCATGATGATGACCAAGGTCATGATGATGATCACGATCATGATGATTTTGAAAGTTTTATAATATCAATGGGTGAAATCGAAAATCCTGAAGATTTTTCTAAAATAGTCTTAGACACTATAAGAGACCATGACATTTTAAGGCTCAAAGGGTTTATAGCCGTAAAGGGTAAACCTTTTAGATTGACGATACAAGCAGTTGGGCCAAGGATTGAAACATATTTTGATAGAGTATTTAAAAGCGCCGAAAACCGAGAAACAAAGTTAGTGGTAATAGGTGAAAAGGGAATGAAACAAGGTTCCATTAAAAAAGCGTTAAAAATATGATTGATGGTTTGGTGGTTTCTTTGGGTGATCCAAGGCACCATGATGTTATATTATTATTAAAAGGGAGCCAAAAATTACTATTAAAACTTTTTCCCGTTGAGGATAATTATGCATTCTCTGTTGATGAGTTGTGCGCACATAATGTTAGATTCTTTGTTGCAACTTTTGATCAAAAAATAATTGGGTGTGGCGCTATATTGATAAAAGAAGATTATGGAGAAATAAAATCAATGTTTGTAGATGAAAGTATGCGAGGGCATGGTGTTGCGCAAAACATTTTGGATCAAATTACCTTAGAAGCACGGAAGGAAAAGCTTAAAATTCTAAGATTAGAGACTGGTCTTAAACTTGAAGCGGCGATTAGACTGTATATAAGAAATGGTTTTAATTTTTGTAATTTCTTTGGTGATTATACAGAAAATAAGACAAGTATATTTATGCAAAAAGAGATTTAAATGCATCTTCTTGCCGCCTTGCCAGGAGCAATAGATGATGGTGAAGAGCCTGTAGATCCTGGTCAATCCCCAGGTGATATAGTATTTATCTCCGCCGCTGATACTGAATTGGTTTGCCTATCGGAAGCTCGGTCAGCTCTTCAAGAAAACGCTCCAGACATCAGATTAATTAATATGATGCATTTAAAGCATCCGATGTCTGTTGATTTGCATTTAGACCAATGCGCAACAAAATCAAAACTTGTTGTTGCTCGTATTCTTGGTGGCACTGGATATTGGAAATATGGTGCCGAACAATACTCGGCAATGCTTTCGGAATGTGGTGTTCCTTTCGTTGCGTTGCCCGGGGATGACAAACCAGATGATGAACTTTGGCGACTTTCTACCGTTACTCGAAGTGATTGGGAGGCTTTACTTGCTTACTTTGTAGAAGGTGGGACACAAAATATTTGTAATGCTTTACTTTATTCAAAATCAATAATTCATAAAACAGAAAAGCCGGAAGTAGCTAAGCCACTTTTAAGAGCTGGTACTTATTGGCCAGGGGCAGGCGTTTGTGAGATATTAGATTTACAAAAAAATTGGATGTCAGATGCTCCAATTGTACCAATCATTTTTTATCGCGCTTTATTGCAAGGTGGTGGCTTGAATCCAATAAATAGATTAGTGAGGACAATCTTAAGAAATGGGTTAAATCCTATGCCTATTTTTGTTACATCTTTAAAAGATCCCATCTCAGCAGCAACACTTAAATATTTTTTTGCAAATAATAAACCTGAGCTAATTTTGAATTGCACCAGTTTTTCAATTAATGCACCCAATCAAGTTGATAGTTCTCAAAATCTGATTAATCCATTAACAATGTCAGAAACCAAAAATGCAATGGTTTTTCAACTGGTGCTTTCAAGTTCGTCTGAGGAAATTTGGCGCAATGGAACGAACGGTTTGTCAGGACGAGATATTGCTATGAATGTTGCTTTGCCTGAGGTTGATGGACGAATTTTAACACGTGCAATTTCTTTTAAGGGTGAGGCATTTTTTGATGAAGCTACTCAATGTTCTTTAGCTACTTATCAAGCTCATGGTGATCGAATTGATTTTGTTGGGAGATTGATTTCTTCATGGATTAAGTTAAGAAAAAAGGCCTCATCAGATAGAAAGGTTGGTGTTATACTGGCTAACTATCCAAATAAGGATGGTCGCCTAGCTAATGGAGTAGGGTTAGACACACCAGCTGCAACAATTAATCTACTACAGTGTTTATCAGAAAATGGCTACTTGGTTAAAGATGCTCCTAAAAAAACATCAAAATTAATGGATAAAATTTTATCTGGCCCTACAAATTGGTTAACTGATAGAAAAAATCGAAATGGAGGCGTTAGACTTTCTTTAAAAAAATACAATGAGTTGTTTAAAGAATTGCCCTTTGATGTGAGACGGTTAATTGAAGATAAATGGGGGAAGCCTGAGCAAGATCCATTTGTAGGAAATGATGGATTCGCGTTATCGATATTAGAATATGGAAATATTATTATCGGTATTCAGCCTGCCCGAGGTTATAATATAGATCCAAAAGAAACCTATCACTCGCCAGATTTAGTGCCACCACATAATTACTTGGCATTTTATTTTTGGCTTAGATATCAATTTGAATGCGATGCCTTTATTCATATGGGAAAGCATGGCAATTTAGAATGGTTGCCTGGAAAAGCACTGGCTTTGTCTGAAAATTGTTTTCCAGAAGTTACGTTAGGAGTTACTCCAAATATCTACCCTTTTATTGTGAATGATCCAGGTGAAGGTACGCAAGCCAAAAGGCGCTCTAGTGCAGTCATTATAGATCATTTGACACCACCGTTAACTCGGGCTGAAACCTATGGTCCTCTTAAGGAGTTAGAAGCATTAGTGGACGAGTATTACGAAGCTGCAGGAATAGATCCAAATCGAATAAACTATCTTCGTAAAGAAATTCTTTCTTTAACATCAGCGTCAGGTTTAGATATTGATGTAGGTATGGAGGGTGATGATAGCGATGCTGACTTAGCCAAATTGGACGCTTATTTGTGTGAATTGAAAGAGGCTCAAATTAGAGATGGTTTACATATTTTTGGACAATCTCCAGAGGGGCGCCTTGAACGCGATTTAATACAGGCTTTGGTTCGAATTCCAAGAGATAAAGGTGAAGGTGCGGATGCCTCATTAATAAGGGCTCTTGCAACAGATTTTGGATTAAGTTTCGATCCTTTGAATTGCACTATGTCTGATGCTTGGACGGGCGTTAAACCGTTGGTTTTGGAAAACTGCTTAGATGAAAAATGGCGGAGCCATGGAGATACTGTGGAGCGTTTAGAAATTTTTGCATCAAAATTAATTGACGGAGTTATCGATTTTAGTGGCAAAAATTCTGATTTAGTTATGAAAGAAGTGAATGAAACTGTGAGACCAGTTTTAAGGTCTTGTGGAAGTAAAGAGCATTTAGGGATTCTCACTTCCTTGAATGGAAATTTTATTCAACCAGGGGCATCTGGTGCGCCAACCCGTGGTAGATTGGATGTCTTACCAACGGGTCGAAATTTCTTCAGCGTAGATAATCGTGCAGTACCCACACCAACTGCTTGGGCTTTGGGATGGAAGTCAGCCAACTTACTTTTAGAAAAGCACTTGCAAAACAATGGTGATTGGCCAAAGTCATTATTAATCACTGCCTGGGGAACAGCAAACATGCGTACTGGTGGTGATGATATTGCTCAAGCTTTGGCGCTCATGGGTGTTAAGCCAAAATGGGATTTAGCTAATAGGAGAGTAACAGGTTTCGAGATATTGCCCTTATCAATTTTGGATCGCCCTCGAGTAGATGTTACTCTAAGAGTTTCTGGCTTTTTTAGAGATGCCTTTCCACAATTAATTTCTTTAATTGATAGTGCAGCATTGGCTGTTATGAAATTAGATGAACCTTTCGATATGAATCCAGCAAAAGCAGCGACAGATGGCTCAAAGCATAGGGTCTTTGGATCAAAACCAGGAGCATACGGAGCAGGTCTACAGGCCATGATTGATGAAAGACTATGGAATAATAAAGAAGATCTTTCTGAGGCTTATTTATCCTGGGGTTCTTATGCGTACGGTAGTGATGTTAACGGTATAGAGGCTCGTAAGGCATTTGAGAACAGATTATCGGGTGTTGAAGCTATCGTGCAGAATCAAGATAATCGAGAGCATGACATTCTAGACTCTGATGATTATTATCAATTTGAAGGTGGAGCAGCAGCAGCAGTAAAAACGTTGCAGGGCCGAGATAGACCAATATATCATAACGATCACTCACGGCCTGAGAATCCTGTTATAAGAACTTTAGAGGAGGAAATAGGTAGGGTTGTTCGATCTAGAGTAGTAAATCCAAAATGGATTGATGGTGTCAAAAGGCATGGCTACAAAGGCGCTTTTGAAATGGCCGCGACATTAGATTATTTATTCGCTTTTTCTGCAACCACCGGCGCTGTAGCAAATCATCATTTTGATTTAGTTTATCAAGCCTTTATCGAAAATGAGGAAAACCGTCAGTTTATTATCGATAACAACACACCCGCATTTGGTGAAATTATTGATAGATTTCAGGAGGCAATTGACCGAGAATTGTGGGCACCAAAGTCTAATTCTGCACAAAATTTGTTGAAAAAATTTAAAAATGAGATTTAAATTAGATATTGTATTGAAGATTTTTTATAAAAATCTGATTATAATTGGAAATCAAAATGGAGAATGATTGATGTTAAGTTCTGATCAAGAAAGACATGCTGTTAAAATGGCAAAGAAAAAGGCTGCTCGCGATAAAATAATGGCAACAAAAACTGATAAAAAAGGGTTAATAATTGTAAATACTGGGAAAGGTAAGGGAAAATCATCAGCTGCTTTTGGAATGATTTTTAGATGCATAGCGCATGATATGAAATGTGGTGTAGTACAATTTATCAAAGGTGGTATGAGTACTGGGGAAAGGGATTTAATTTTATCTAAATTTAACGAGATATGTGCATTTCATACAATGGGAGAAGGATTTACGTGGGAAACGCAAGATAAAACTAGAGATATCGAGATGGCTTTGGCTGCTTGGAAAAAGGCAAAGGAATTGATTAGAGATACTAGTAATAACATGGTTTTGCTTGATGAGATAAATATAGCGTTACGTTATGATTATATAGATATAAATGACGTTGTTGAGTTTCTTTTGAATGAAAAACCTTATGATACACATGTCGTTATGACTGGAAGGAACGCTAAAGACGACTTAATTGAAATAGCAGATTTAGTGACAGAAATGGAGCTTATAAAACATCCTTTTAGATCTGGTATAAAAGCTCAAATTGGTGTGGAATTTTAATTTTTCACTTAATCGTCACTAGGCGGAAGATTGAAAAGGCTGTCTGCATTTAAAGCTGGACTCTCTTTTTTAATTTCTTGAGACAGGCTAAACTTTTCCAAACCTGAAATAGAAGATGGTATTTTGGAATCTTCAGTGGTTTTAAGTGATTGTTCTGTCGACATTAATTTAACTTTGTCTTCTTCAGACATTTCTGTTTTTCCTTTTGCTGATTTTTCATCAGCTTTTCTCACTGCAGCATCAAGTTCCAATTGCTTGCAAAGTCCCAAAGCTACTGGGTCAACTGGTAGAATGTTATTTATGTTCCAATGACTTCGGTTACGGATTGTTAGAATTGTAGGTTTTGTAGTACCAACTAATTTAGAGATTTGAGCGTCTGTAAGTTCTGGGTGAAACTTTACGAGCCAAGCTATTGCTGAAGGTCGGTCTTGTCTCTTTGAAAGTGGTGTATATCTAGGACCGCGTTTTTTGGTTTCACCTTCTGCAGAAGGGTTATGTTTTAATGTTAATTTATAAGAAGGGCTTTCCAGTGCACGTTCTATCTCAGCCTGTTCAAGCTGATTATGGGAAATTGGATCGAAACCTTTTATGCCAGATGCTACCTCACCATCAGCAATGCCTTGAATTTCCAGTTCATGAAGGCCACAGAAGTCACCTATTTGCTTAAAGGTTAACATTGTATTGTCAACGAGCCATACAGCAGTTGCTTTCGCCATAATCGGAAGTGCCATAATCTAATCCTTTATTATATAACCTTATCATTCGGTGAAACCGCTTTTTGCCTTTAGCTCATTACCTGCGTTTTCTGGAATAAATGAGCTTATACGCTTTGAATTCTAAATTGGGAAGAGTTTTCTTGCCTTATACTGATTGATCGTCCCACTAATTGTATTGTTGCGTAATTATCAATTAAATCCTTAATAGGATTTTTCCAATATGATCTTCGTCTAAGGCTTCATGGGCCTTTTTTACATCCTCTAAAGAGAAGATACTATCAATGACAGGGTTAATTTTTCCAAAGTCTATTAATGGCCAAACATTAGTTCTTAATTCTTCTGCAATACGCGACTTTGCTAAATCAGATTGGGGTCGTAAGGTTGATCCTGTGACTTTTAACCTTCTCATCATTATTTCAGAGAAATTAATTTCTTTCCGAGCACCTTCTAAAAACGCAATTTGTACTAATCTACCATCATCAGCCAGAACTTTAATATTCTTTGAAATATAGTCCCCTCCTACCATGTCGAGTATTAGATTTATTCCGCTATTGTTGTTTAATTTTTTTATTGAATCTACAAAATCTGTTGTTTTATAATTTATTGCATGATGCGCGCCAATAGATTCACAAAATTTACATTTTTCATCAGTTCCTGCCGTTGCAAAAACCCTGGCACCTATCGCTGAAGCTAATTGGATTGCTGTTGTACCTATACCTGAGGTTCCACCATGTATGAGAAAGGTTTCACCTGCTTTTAACTCTCCTCGCATAAAGACATTTGACCATACAGTATAAAGTGTTTCGCACAGCGCCGCAGATTCCTTTAGTTGTAAGGAAGATGGAATGGATAGGGCATGATCTTCGTGTGTAACCGCATACTCAGCATATCCACCACCTGGAAGTAACGCCGTAACCTCATCACCAATTTTCCATCGTGAACAGCCAGGTCCTATAGATTCTATGGTTCCAGACGCTTCAAGACCAAGTATATTTGAAGCTCCCTTTGGAGGAGCATACAATCCTAACCGCTGAAGAATATCTGGCCTATTAACCCCTGCATAACGGATTTTTATTAATATCTGTTTATACTTTGGTTTTGGCACATCTAACACACTAACTTCCAATACTTCTGGCCCTCCAGGCCGACCCACTGTTATTGCTTTCATTTGCATATTTTTGATCATGAAAAAAACCCTTTTTTCATTTGTTACTGCCAGTATTTGAAGATGTCATAAATGAAAATGCTTTTTCGGTTCCTTTTAAAAATTCGCGTCCCAATTTTGAGTTTTTGAATTTTATCTTTATCGCTTCAAACTCCATAACGTCATCGATCCGCCTATCTAAAAACTCTTTTGTCTTTAGTATATTTTTACTTTCATCACCTAGCCAGTAAAGAAGAGTACTACTATATACAGAACTCAAGGTTACACGTTTTGTATACCAATTTATATCTTTTGATGTATCACCTAAAGAATTCCAAATTGTATCTGATAAGCTCCATACCATAGCTGCATTGTCAGGAAACATATGAGGAAGAGAAAGAAAACTAAGAGCTTTTCTCATTGCTTCCTTATTAGTATCAGCAATCTTTATTCTGGTTAAAATTGCATCAGTTATTCTATCTCGATATTTTTTATCTAAGTTTTTATCAGCGACCACAAGTTCAGCCATTTTTTCGTCGTCTTTTTGTATAAAAGCTAACATGAGGTCAATTGAACCTCTTGGGAAAAGAAGTCTTCCCTCAATATCAGAGATTCCAGCTTCTTTACAAACCATTTTGAAAGTTTTTTCGTTCCAGCCATCGAATGGAACGTGTTTTAATGAGATGACGATTAATCTGCTTATATCTATCAAAATAAACCTATTCTTCTTCTATAGACAAATGTATTTGTTTTTGCTATCTCAACCGTTCCTGCAACTAATTGCAACTCTAAACTTGAAAGGTGGTGACACCACATGCAGGTATCTGTTCGGGATAATAATGTAGATCAAGCACTTCGTGCCTTAAAGAAAAAGCTACAACGTGAAGGCGTTTTTCGTGAAATGAAGCTTAAGCAACATTTTGAGAAACCTTCTGAGAAGAAAGCTAGAGAAAAAGCTGAAGCAATCCGTCGTACAAGAAAGCTAGCTAGAAAAAAAGCTCAGCGTGAGATGGGAATAGTTTAATTTATCTTACTTAAACCTCCAGATCAGTCTGGGGGTTTTATTTTTTAGGGCCTTGGTTCTCTAAAAAAATATTTGATTTATCATCTAGAAAATAATCATAGACTTTAATTGTTGTTACTCCATCCAATTTAGAAAAATTCTTCATTATGATTTTTGGGAAAAAACTTTTTGGAATGGTTTTGAAGTCGTGAAGTTCAGTTAAAATTTCAGAAATCGCGTATGAACACATCATGTCTTGGACTGGGCCATAATTTTTTATCAAGTTAGTTAATTCTATTGCTGTTTTTAAATCGATTTCAATATTTTGCATTACCACATGAATAGTGGGCCGAGCGTGATAATCTATGTATCTCTCTACTGCTGTATCGTTCATACCAAAAAAAACGTCGTGGCGTTCAGGGATTTGTGGATGCTTGAATGTCCCAGCAGGATCAAATAACACCCTTTCTTTTGAGTTTATCAAAAGTGCTGAATGTCCACCTATACCCGTAGTATTATTTATCATAGTAAGCAATGTTATAGAACTTGGTTCATTAGTTTGATAAGTCGCTTTTATTATTTCGTCTGTAGGTGCCCACGTGACTTTTTTCGTAGTGCAGGAAGCTATTAAAAGAATAATAACAGGCAAAATCATTATATTTTTAAAATTATAATTCAATTTTTTATTCAAATTTATTTGTGTTAGTGGGCCTATTTTTAAGCCATTACTATTATGTATGGTAATTAACTATTGAAGATGGCTAAAAAAATTAAAACAGCAATGGCGAATGCACCAACGCCAAATACCCATTTCACAAATCCTTTGAATACTTTTTCTTGGACTTTGACATCCATTGAACTATGTTCATGATAAGCCATTTTTACCTCATTTTTTTCAATTTTTTAATCAGATTGACAAGCGAAAGCAACCTTTACTACAAAAATTATTTAATTTAAATTTTGCCAAAGCCAAGCGCCATCTTTTCTTCTGTTCCGACTTATTTTCCCATTGTTTAAGAGATGATTTAAATGACCAATACTTTCAACTAAGGCAAGACCATATTCGCCTGAATTTATTTTCCGTTTATATAATGGTTCAAAGCACTCAGACGCAGTTTTTGGTTTATCTAAATAATTCAGGAGACGCTCAAGTGCACTATGGTGATTTTCTATTAGCTGTTTCAACCGGTTTGGAAGTCCATAAAATGGTAATTTATGACCGGGCAGAACAAAGTTATTATCATTAGATTGTAATAATAATCGTTCACAGGATTCTAGCCATTCTCCAACTGGATCAGCGTCAGGTTCTGTTGCATAAACTCCTAAGTTTGGAGAAATAGAAGGCAAAATTTGGTCTCCTGCAATGACAATGTCGTCATTTTGAGACCAAAAAGTTGCATGTTCTGGCGAATGACCATTACCCATGTGAACAGTCCAGGAGCGGGTGCCAATTTTTAACATTTCATTTTGTTGAATTCTTTTGAAACCTAGTGGGATGTGAGAGACCACATCTGAAAAATTAAAGGACGCAGTTTTTGAACGCTCTTTATAAATATCGTTGTCCATGCCAGCAGATTTATAAAATTTTAAAGTTTCTTGAGTAGGTTTTGAGTGCCTGTCTAGGGTCATCATCCTCGCAAAAAGCCAAGTAGTGCGTGATGCCCAAATGTCAGCGTTATATTCAGATTTGAACCAACCTGCGAGCCCGATATGATCTGGGTGGTGATGCGTAATGATCACTCGTTTTATTGGTAAATTAAGCAAGGGTCCTTTTATCAAATCTATCCAAATAGAGCGAGATTTTTTTGTATCAAAGCCAGTATCTATTAATGTCCATCCGTCATCATTTTCAGTCCTTTCTCGGATCGCGTAAATATTTACGTGATCTAGAGCCATGGGAAGTGGTAATCTCATCCATAGTATACCATCTGCGACTTCAATAGCTTCACCAATTTCTGGAGGGTTTTTATGAGGAAATTGCATTTTTTAATCTATTTAACATTTTTAGCCATAAGAATTCGCTTAGATTCATTCTATAAATCGAAAAAACATGACTTTGAGAGTAAAAGGTTAGAAAAATCGTGTTCAAATCTATCCTCCTCAGTTATTAATGATCTAAAATGCTAAGCTTAGCTCTTTGCGTAAATCTAAATTCAATAAGTAGCAAGATTGATAACGCAAAATAGGAATTGAAAATGCTGACTAAACTATTGCAAGCTAATAAAGATGGAATTTTAGAAGGAGCGGCATTTATTAGCCATGGGCAACAAGTAGCTTTCCCGACTGAAACAGTTTATGGCCTGGGGGCTGATGCAAGAAATGATTTAGCTGTGGCTGGCATTTTTAAATCTAAAGACAGGCCAAAGTTTAATCCATTAATAATTCATTTTCATGAATTGAGCAACGTTTTGAATTATGTTGAACTGAACGCACATGCTGTAAGATTAGTTGAGGCTTTCTGGCCTGGTCCGTTAACACTAGTTTGTAAACTAAAGTCTAATACAGATATATCGTCTTTGGCGACATCTGGCCTGGAAACGTTGGCCGTAAGAATACCATCAAACAAAATTGCTCTGGAATTCATAAAAACTTGTGATGTTCCCATCGCTGCACCATCTGCAAACCGATCAGGTAAAATCAGTACAACAAATTCTTCAGATGTTATTAAAGAACTTGATGGATTCATTCCTGCTGTAATTGATGGCGGTTTAAGTGAGATAGGCTTGGAGAGTACTATAATTGATGTGAGCACTTCTTCACCAGTATTACTAAGACCCGGTGGCACAATAATAGAAGATATAGAACAGATAATTGGAAGATTTGAGACAAAAAATCAAACAAGTTTTATAAATTCCCCTGGGCAACTAATGTCTCATTATTCACCAGACACAAAGATGAGACTTTATGCTGACAATAGAAATGCGGGTGAAGTATTACTTGGTTTTGGTTCTAAAAAATCAGATATTTCCTTATCAAGAAGCGGTAACTTAACTGAAGCTGCAGCAAACTTGTTTTCTCATATGCGTTCTATTGATATCTTGGCAAAACGGGTTGGAGCGACGTGTATTGCAGTTTCTCCTATTCCGTCTATTGGTTTGGGATTAGCAATAAATGATAGATTGCAACGGGCGGCGGCAGTTCGTTAGGCAGTGCCACCATCAGCAGATAAAAATTTAGGATCTACATTTAAAATTTTTAATGAATTTTCCCATTTATT
>Ga0206678_10001159_pt1 | contig 17129 bp, 10 predicted proteins | sample M180m12015metaG_FD_155453 | JGI IMG/M metagenome (GOLD analysis project Ga0206678, IMG submission 155453) | Ammonia-oxidizing marine archaeal communities from Monterey Bay, California, United States - M1 80m 12015 | ecosystem: Environmental > Aquatic > Marine > Intertidal zone | place: USA... | reverse complement strand
AAGGAAAACTAGTGTTAAACAGGAACTTGGGTCTTTTGGGATGACTAGAACTACCCTAGGACATACAAGTGGTCGTTTAGCCGGGGGGTGGGGATTCACATTTTCTGGAAGCTATAAGAATAGCGGCGGATATGTGAAAGAAACCTATAGTGACTCTTGGTTCTACTACGGGAAAGTGCAAAAAGAACTAGGTAACCACATCCTATCTTTCAGTGCAACTGGTGCACCCTCTCAAAATTCGGCTAGGGGTTATCAGCAGAGAATTGCTACTCACAGTAAGGATTATGCTCGAAGTTTGTTTAATGGAACAGATGAGGAGTATGCTCATATGACTCAATATAGTCAGGCTTATGATGCGATTTTTAATGACGGCACCCTTTCGCTAGAAGATGAGCAGGCTGCTTTTGCAGAGTTAAACACACAATATGGTTATGATTCGAATGGCGGTGCAGTTGAATTTGAGGAGGAGATGACAGCAGCCAATTATATTGACACTACTGGCCTAAGGGATATGGGTCTCAGCTACAATGTACATTGGGGTGAGTTGAATGGTGGGGTGCTATATGAGCGTCAGAATAAATATCACAAACCGTTGATGTCTCTTCGTCATAGCTGGAGGGCGTCTCCAAAGCTTTACGTTACGACTACAGCTTATGCTTCATATGGACATGGCGGGGGCACAAGACTAGAGAATAGTTTAGGATCTGGGGATTATTCGGCGGATGGTCAAGTAGATTTTCAGAAATTCTATAATAACAATACAATAGGCGGATTATTTGGCCCACCGATTGATCCGACATATTCAGAGACTCTTCTTAAGAGCTCTAGAATTTTGAGAAAACTATATAACAACCACTATTGGCTTGGAGCTCTTTCTACATTTAGGTATGAACCTAGTGAGGAGCTTACTATATCAGGGGGGGTGGATTTAAGAACCTATCAAGGAGAACACTATAGTACCGTGTACGACTTGATAGGAGGAGATTATTTTATAGATCAATATGATAATAACGATTCACAACCTATGCACACAGTAGGAGATACGATTGGATATCACAACGATGCATTTGTTAAGTGGAGTGGTGTTTTTGCTCTAATGGAATATAAAGGTCCTTGGTACAACTATTTTTTGAATGTAAGTATGGTGACTCAACAGTATAATAGAGTTGATTATTTCAAGCCAAAAGTTGAAAACGAAGAAACGGGAGAATTAGAGTTCGAAAACTCTGGTTGGAAAAAGATACCAGGATATACTATTAAAGGTGGTGGAAACGTAAATATTGACGAATGGACCAACGCCTTTATGAATGTTGGTTACTTGAACAGAACTCCAGTTTTTTCTAGTGTTATAGGGTATGACAATCAATTCGTCCAAAATACTCAAAACGAGCTTATCAAGTCTATTGAATTAGGTGTGAAATGGAGTAAGTCGCCTTTGACATTTAATCTTAACGGCTACTATACAGATTGGAAAAATAGGCCACTACAGAGTATGCTTCGTTTTGAAACAGTTGATGGAGAAATAGTAAGAGCAAACATTAATTCTATGAGTGCTATTCACAAGGGAGCAGAGATAGATTTCGGCTATCAAGTGAATAGAAATTTAACTATTGAAGGCTATGCCTCTTATGGAGATTGGCGTTGGACTAGTTCGGAAGATAGTTTGGTGCTTCTTGATGATGAAACATTTTTGCCATATGTTGATTGGCAAGGAAATCCAGAGGTTATTAGTTACAATGCAGCTGGAGTTTCTGTAGGTGATGCACCACAAACTCAAATAGGTTTTGCTATTCGCTACAGAAAGGACGGCTTCTATATCAAACCTCGCTATACGTTTTTCGATAGATTTTATGCAGACTTCGATCCATTCTCTTTGAATGGAGAAAACGAAGGGCGTCAGTCTTGGGAGCTTCCTTCATATGGGCTTTTAGATCTTCATATGGGATACACCATGGAAATGAACGAGTCCCAAATCGATTTCAGATTTTCAGCCTTTAATGTCTTGAACACGGTTTATCTAGTTAATGCGCAAAACAATGATCCGTACGGGGAATGGAACTTTACTGATCCCAACCGAACCTATGCATTCACTGAAAACAACTTTGACGCAGCTTCAGCAAGCGTTTATATGGGTTATGGTTTCCGCTCAAATTTCTCTGTTCGCGTCAGATTTTAATTACTCTCGATAATATCTTTTTAATGAAATTATTTAACTGTACACTAGCATTTATTGCAATCCTTTTCTCTACCTTATTATCTGCTCAGTCAGATATTCTAGATGCCCGCACAAATTATAGCATAGGTCAAACTGTAACAGTAACAGGTATTGTTACAAGTGGAGCAGATTTGGGTTCTGTTAGATATATACAAGATGCTTCTGCTGGAATAGCTCTATATCCAGGGAACGATTGGACTGATTGGCCTGCAGAACCAAACCCTGGTGATGAGGTAACAGTAACGGGAGAAATTTCCGAGTACAACGGTCTACTTGAAGTTGGTCCTAACCTCACTCAGGTGGAGATAGTTAGCTCAGGAAATCCTATACCGGATGCCCTTGTAATTACTCCGAATCAACTTAATGAATCTCTGGAAGGACAGCTTGTGGTAATAGAAGGCACCACTTTCGATGCAGGAGGACAGATAATAGAATCTAACGCAACCTATACCTTTATTTCCTCAGGCGAAGATGGGATTATATATATTAGATCATCAAATTCTCTTGTCGGGACTGTGCTTAATGGCTGTGAAATGAACCTTATGGGAATTGCAAGTCAGTTTTCTTTTGATGGGTTTGGAGGATACCAACTTTTACCCCGCGGAGCAGCAGATATGGTCTCGACTTCGGGGATTTGTCTTACTTCTGAAGTAGAACAAATAAACATTTCTTCATCGTCTTTTGATCTAACATGGTCTACAGATGTAGTAGGAGATAGTGAAGTTGAATGGGGGCTAACTCCAGAACTAGGAAATACTACTTCAGATTTATTTTTATCTACAGATCACCTTAGTTCTTTGAGTGGACTAAGTCCTGGAACGCTTTACTACGCTAGGGTCAAGTCCACTAATACAGATGGAGAAACAGTTACTTCTCCTACCAGGGTTTATGCTACTGTTTCAGAATCTTCAGGCGATATACATGTATACTTTACTGGTTCAGTAGATACGTCAGTAGCTATTGACGAGGAGGCTATGTCACTAGGCACTAGCACAAACGATACTATTGCGTCTTGGATAACGTCAGCTCAACACACCCTTGATATTGCAGTATACAACACGAATAATGTCGCTATCGAAAATGCAATAAATACCGCTGCAGCAAACGGAGTCCAAATTCGATATATAGCAGAAGGATCAAATGCAAACCTAGGTATCAATAATTTTGATAGCTCTATCCCGGTACACTATCGTACAGATAATGAGGGGTCAGGTATGCACAATAAGTTCTTTATCGGTGATGCAGATTATCATGAAACGGCGTTCGTATTGACAGGCTCAACAAACATGACTACTGCTAACCTTAATACTGACAAGAATAATGTTATTGTCTTTCAAGACCAAAGCATCGCTCGAGGGTACCGTCTTGAATTCAATGAAATGTGGGGAAGTGACACAATGGTTCCGGATGATGCAAATTCAAAGTTTGGACCCTCCAAAACGGTCAATACGCCACTGAAATACATTGTTGGAGGCTCACCTGTTGAGGTTTATTTCTCTCCCACAGACGGGACAACATCTGCGATACGTCAAACGATTGAAACTATGGAGTACGGGATGGCTTTCGCTCTATTGTCTTTTACCCGTGACGATTTAGCTGATGCTATTATTGAAGGCTCTAGTTTTTTTGTCAGTCCTCAGGGTGCTATTGAGCAAGTAGCTGGTGAAGCTGATGAATATGAAACTCTAACGGCAGCGGGTATTGAGGTATATTCTCATCAAGGCATTGCAGGTTCGCTCCATCATAAATATGCGATTATTGACTATAGCGAACCTCTTTCTGATCCTACTGTAGTTACAGGATCTCATAACTGGTCGTCTACAGCTGAAAACACGAACGACGAGAACACTGTTATTGTTCACGATAATAGAGTAGCAAACCTCTACTATCAAGAATTTAGAGGTTTATTAATTTCAATGGGTGTCATCGACTCTATAGAAGATGAGGATGGTGAATTTGTAATGACGGCATTTCCTAATCCTAGTTCGGACATACTTTATCTAGAAGTTTCAAACGATTATATAGGTACTGAGTTTACACTTTCAGATATAAATGGGCGGTTGGTTGAAGTGGTAAATATCAATTCAGCTCGCACCTCGTTTGATGTAAGTGGTTTAACACAAGGTGTTTATATGTTGAGCTCTGAAAAATTGAACCGATCACTCCAAGTTGTAATTCAATAATAGTTTCATAAAAAAAATGTGTGTATCTTTTGCTTTCAATGATTCACACTCAAGAATTCGACGAATACAGTGTTCAACAACACTCAACTTGGAATTTTCTTTACGATAGACAGAAAGCACATCTTCAGGCTAAAGCTAGCCGACTATATTTAGATTCGCTTGAAGAAATGTCGGGGACTTTAACAAGTACAAATATTCCTAAGGTTGAGGAGATGGCGTCTCAATTGAAGAAAACAACTGGCTGGTCTATTGAGATAGTTCCTGGCTTAATACCCCCAGATGAATTTTTTAAACTATTAGCGAAAAAAAAATTCTGTACTTCTACATGGGTGCGTCGTAAGGACCAAGTTGATTATATAGAAGAGCCAGATATGTTTCACGACACATTTGGCCATATTCCGCCTTTGATGAACGCGGATTTCGCAAGTTTTATGCACAGGTTTGGAGAAGTTGGAGCAGCTCTTTCAGATGTTGGACGGGATTATCAAGTAACTCAACTTCAGAGATTGTATTGGTTTTTTGTAGAATTTGGATATGTTAGAGAGGAGGGAGAAGCAAAACTTTTCGGGGCTGGGATAATGTCTTCCTATGGCGAAACTAGTCATGCTTGGAAATTGCGTAATAACTTGAAAGTTTTCGATCTAGAAGAAGTAATGGCAACCCCTTTTAGAACGGATGTTATCCAAGACGAATACTTTATTTTGGACAGCATCCCTGAACTCGAAATTGAATTAAATAACTGGTTCGAAAGAACATATTAAATATCCCATATGAGATTATTTTTCTACATTATTTTATCGGTCATTTTTTCAATAAACCTACCAGCCCAAACAGGAATAGGTTGTGATGGAGCTAGATATAGATATAGAGTATTCGATAACTTTTCAGTTGATTATGACATTCCTTATGGTAATAATATCACAGTATCGGGGAGTGATATTTCACTGGTAATGGATATTTATCGCCCTGAAGGTGATGCGGTAAATAACAGACCAGTTGTTATTGTCGCTCATGGCGGGTTTTTTCTTGGAGGATCTAATAATGGATCAGATGTTGTACCTCTTTGTGAGGATTTGGCAAGGATGGGATATGTAGCGGCATCGATAAGCTACAGATTGGGTATAGATGATTTCTTTAATCTTGCAACTTCTCTACAAGAAGCAGCTATGAGAGGTGTGCAAGATGCAAAAGCTGCTATAAGGTTTTTAAGGAAATCTCATGCTACAGAAGGAAATCCTTGGGGCATAGATCCTGATAGAATTGTCTTAGGAGGATCTTCTGCAGGAGGATTTATTGCTCTTCATGCTGCATATATTGATGATTTATCTGAAATACCTTCAGACGTAGATTTTAATGCAAACGGATTATCGGGTGGGATAGAAGGTGATTCAGGTTCCCCAGGATATTCATCTGAGATGCTATCAATATTTAGTATATCTGGAGCAATAGGTGATGTCGACTGGATTTCAGAAGGCAATACGCCTGTTGTAAGTACTCATGGAACTGATGATGGAACAGTACCTTTTGGGACAGGATATGTTCAATTATCGGGATTTAATGTTCTCATTGTAGATGGTAGTGAGATTATTCACAATAAAGCTGATTTATTAGGCATTGATAATTGCCTACATGTATTCCCTGGTGCAAACCACACTCCACATCAGTTTTCTACTCAATATTTCGATACAACTAGAGCTGTTACAGTTGGCTTTACAAGCAGACAGGTGTGTCCTTTGTATCCGCCAATTTGCGGGTGGTATGATGTAGATGACCCTCCACCAATTATAAACACCTGTCCTACTGATATCGTTTCAGACGGAATTATTACTGTAGCAGATGTGTTAGAAGTATTAGGGCAATTCGGTTGTGATAGTGGTTGCTTTGCTGATGTTGATGGGGATGGAGCTGTAACAGTTTCGGATGTCTTAGCTGTACTAGCTGTGTTTGGAGAAGATTGCCCTACTTGATAAAGATGAATTTTGAGATATGCGTAAGTACTCCTGTTGATGTTGCCATTGCATTGGAAGCAGGTGCGGATAGAGTCGAGTTATGTGGACATTGGGAATGTGGCGGACTGACTCCTACTACAGCTTCTGTAAGAGCAAGTGCAAGCATTGGTATTCCTGTAAGGTGTTTGGTAAGACCTAGAGCAGGAGATTTCATCTATAATGAATCTGAAAAGCAATTGATTCTAGCTGAGGCATTAGATTGCCTTGACGCAGGAGCTGAGATGGTGGTGATAGGCGGATTAGATGAGTCCGGAAATGTAGATGAGATGTTACTTGAGATGCTATGTGAGAAGATATCTAGTGAAATCATGGTGTTTCATAGAGCACTGGATTTGTCAATTAATCCTTTGGAATCAGCAAAAGTTCTTCAAGATTTCGGAATAGGTGCTGTATTATCTAGTGGTGCAGCCCCTGCGGCTGGTCTAGGGTTAGGATTGCTCGGGGATCTTTCAGAACTAGGAATTGAAGTTATCGCAGGTGGTGGTGTAAGATTAGAAGATGTAATAACATTAGGAGAAGCGGGAGTCGAAGCAGTCCATGCTTCATGTAGATTGAAAACGCTTTCAAATACAATGGAAACAGTCGATGATGGTCTATTCGATTTGAGTACATATCCGGTAGATTTTAATAAGGCACTTGTCCTAAGTGATGAGGTTAGAAAATGGAATGAAAATGTATAGAAATTCTTTTGGCACTCTCTTCCTTACAATAATTTCATTTATTGTTTTCCCAGCTTGTTCCCAAAACTCTCCTCATAGTATACCTAAAGGAGGGGTAGAAGCATTAATTCCTATGCCCAGTTCTATTTCTTTGATTAGAGAAGGGGAGGAACTAAGGGAGTTTTTCTCTGGTGAAGATCTAAGGGTACAAGGATTAGAAAACTTTGGTAAATCAGCAAATGTTGTGGAGTCTTGGTTTAAGGGTGCGGGGGTTGATGTAAGGAAGGACTATGCGACAAATGCAAATTTGGTCTTTGAAATAAAAGAACATGAGGAAGTGGGAGATGAATCGTATGATTTGATAATTAAGAATGATGTTATCCATTTAAAGGCGAATACTGAGGTGGGACTTTTCCGTGGTTTTACCACTCTTAGACAGTTAATGCCAAAGGAATGTGAGTACGGAGGGTGTGAGAACGGTTTTTTTCTTCCAGAACTAATTATTCAAGACTCACCTGAATTTGAACATAGGGGATTGCTGCTAGACTGTTGCAGGCATTTTATGGATGTTGAGTTCGTTAAAAAAATGATTGACAACCTAGCCCTTCACAAAATGAATGTGTTGCATTGGCATCTAACTGAAGATCAAGGCTGGCGAATAGAAATTGATGCGTATCCACTTCTTACCGAAATAGGGGCATGGAGAACTGAGCTTGATGGATCGAGGCATGGAGGATATTATTCAAAGGATGAGATACGAGAAATCATCCAATATGCAGAAAATAGACATGTTGAGATTATCCCTGAGATTGAGTTGCCTGGACATAGTCAGGCGGCTCTCGCTGCATATCCGTGGTTAGGTTGCACAGGAGATCAACTAGAAGTGGCAAATAAATGGGGTGTTTTTAAAGATATTTATTGTGCGGGTAACGACAGTACTATTGCGTTTTTAGAAACGGTTTTAAGTGAAGTATGTGATCTTTTCCCCTCGGATAGGATTCATATAGGAGGTGATGAGGCGCCAAAAGTAAGGTGGCATAGTTGTGAGAAGTGTCAAAATAGAATACAGGAGAATGATTTAAAAGATGAGTATGAGTTGCAGACTTGGTTTATTGAAAGGATAGGAAGTTTTTTAGAGGGGAAAGGCAAGAGGATAATTGGTTGGGATGAGATTTTGGAGGGAGGTTTGCCTGAAGGAGCTATGGTCCAAAGCTGGCGTGGTATGGAAGGGGCAATTGAAGCTGTTTCTATTGGAACTGACGTAATAGTCTCTCCAACGAGTCATTGCTATTTGGATTATCCATTAAGTTCTACGAATCTTGAAGAAGTCTATAGCTTTCAGCCTCGCCCTGAATCTACTTTAGGAGGTCCAGGTAGAATATTGGGAGGGGAATGCAATATGTGGACTGAAAGAGCGCCCCAAGATTTGGTGGAATCTAAGGTGTTTCCTAGGGCTATAGGTCTTGCGGAGGTTCTTTGGTCTGGAACTGAATTTACTGGAGCTACTGGAGCGTATTTGAACTTTATTAAACGGTTAGAACCACATCTGTCACGACTCTCAATTCTTGATGTGGATTATGGCATGGAAGCTGTCCCAGTATCACTTTCACTAGCTGTAAAAGATGAAATTTTATATGCTACTCTCGTTCCAGAGGGTGACTATATTAAAGGGTATTCACATTTCAAAGGAGATAGCGTCTTATTGGGAAAAGCTATTTCAATTGATGGGCCAGGCGTATTAAGCGCATCAATTATTTACAGGGGTAAGAGACTTTCAAATAACGAAGAATTTAATATCGACTCTCACTCGGGATTATACCGCCCAGTTGAACTAGGTTTTGTTCCAAGTCCTTATTATTCTGGAGGTGGAGAGATGGCATTGGTAGATGGTAGAATAGGGTCGCTTGGCTTTCATGATGGGGTTTGGCAAGCAGTACAAAACGAGGATATCCTGCTTACTGTAAATTTAGAGAAGGAGGTAGATATAGACTCCTTGTCAGCGAATTTCTATAGATATCAAGATGCATGGATATTTCCACCTAGTTCTGTAGAGTTTTCTGTTTCCTCAGATGGAGAGAATTTTGAAATAATTTCTGAAGTTGTGTTTGAAACCTCTCAAGATAAGAATGATGCTCAAGATATTTTGACCATCAGCACTGGGGTTTTGAGAAAAGTGAAAGCTCAATTTATTAGGATGCGCGCTATTAATTCAGGAGTGTGCCCTGATTGGCATGCTGCGGCTACAGAACCCACGTGGCTTTTTTGTGACGAGCTTGTAGTGAGAGAGAAGTAAATTACCTAGTCAAGTACAGAATTCAGGCAGATAGCTTTAATATAAACTTCAGAATAGGGTTTTCGAGAAGTTTCACTCTTAGTGAATTCTGGCGCCCAGGTTTCTAGTTTGTGTGGGGTGAATTCTACTATTCGTTGTTCGCCAGGAAGTAGGTCGAAGCCATTGATATTAAAGTTCCCTGAAGCGTTAGACGTAAGCTGTACATCTTTTGCAAAGACGGGTGATTCAACAACGTAAAGAGTGCTCTCGTTGTCTGAATTATATCCTTGGCTATTGTATTTGGTTACAGAGATTTCTGTCTTTTCGAGGTTAAGGTCTTTTGGTAATACAGACCAAACCACAGCGCTCGCGCCCAGTTCACAATTAGACTTATCCTCACATGCGTCGTCACTCCACGAAAGCTGTACAAAAGATCGTGTGGGGTCGACTTTTTTACTTAGAATGTTCTCAAGTTCTGTCCACATAGGATTGCCTGGGAAGAGGTTCAAAGGGTGGTCGCTCATAGAGATTACATTGCCATTAAAACTCACAACGGAAACTCTTAAGGTTCCCTGGATTTCAATAGGTTTTTCCCTCGTAGGATTTGATACGAGTCCCACTTCTAGTACTGGCTTTCTTCCCTCAGTATTCCATCTCCCATATAGGAGAGTAGGAGCAAAGGCAGTCTTAAGTTTGTGATGAAGAAGTTTCCATTTCCCGTGAGCATCTATAGAAGACCAGGAGGCGACGGGCCAGCAATCATTTAATTGCCAAACCAAAGAACCCGAACAGAAGTCTTGATTTAGACGAGCGGCTTTTACTCCATCTGAAATACCCTTAGCTTGAATCACTTGTGTGAGATAGGACCAGTCTTCGTAAGAAATATCTACAAACCCACTCCCGTGAGTTTCGTTCAGGTATGCATCAAAAATTTCAAATCCTCGAGAATGTTTCTCGTGCGCAATTACCGCTTCGGAATCCCGAATAAACACCTCGTCAGGTACCGACATCTCCCAAGTTGATTTTTCTGGAAAGCTCTGAAATCCAAACTCGCTCATAAATCTAGGAACCCGTGTCCATAGTGAATCGAAAGAATATCCGTCATGCCAAATCCCCCAATCGTGAGCATCTCCCCACGTTACAAATTCTATATCCCCACGACCTAGAGAAGGAGAGGATGCCCAATAAGGTGCATCATCAAATTCTGATACTATAGAAGGCAATAGTTCTTCGAATATTTTATCGTATGAGGCTTGTATATCTGATATCTGGTCTTTTGTAAGGCCGTCTTTCCATCCCCATCTTTCCCAGCCTTCGCTCACCTCATTATTTCCACACCACATTGCTAAAGATGGATGGTGTCGGAGTCTTTGGGTTTGGTATATAGCTTCTTCATTGACAGAATTAATGAATTTATCATCACCAGGGTACATTGCACAAGCAAACATAAAGTCATGCCAAACCAACACTCCCATCCTATCACACGCATCCATAAACGCATCAGACGCATAATTTCCTCCACCCCAAACTCTTAGAGTATTCATATTCGCGGCAACAGCATTCTTTACTAATAAGACCTCTTCTGATTTTCGAATTCGATTCAAGATCAAATCAGCTGGAACAACATTAGCTCCCCCTGCAAATACTGGAACGTTATTTAGTATCCATTTAAAATTAGCGCCTTTATCATCTAATGATGTATCAAGTCTTAATGTTCTAATTCCAACTTCAATTTTTTCGCGTCCTATGAGTTTATTATTACCTACTGCTACTACCTCAAGTGTGTGTATTGATGGTGTGCCTAAATCATGAGTCCACCATAATTCGGCATTCTCAATTGTGAAATCAACTTCAACTATTCCTATTTCGTGATTTAGTTTTCCAGCGGCTACCACTCTACCCTCGGGATTTGTTAATGCCCACCTGAAAAAGAGTTCTTTTTCGGAATGGCCTTCGATTTCCCATTTCACTCTGCCCGATGCGGTGCCTCCGTTAATTGTATCTGTTATTACATCTAGGTTTTTTATTTTAAGAGGTTCTTTTATGCTTGCTTTAGATAGTTGTATTGAGCCAACGGAGTTATCCACGAGTGATAATGCCCAATCCCACCCGAAAGCATATTGAGGAGATCTATGAACCGATCGTAAGGAGTCACCAGGTAATGGGTGTGAAGAGTTTGAAATTAATGATTCAGATAGCTTATGTGGCGACTCGAAATTCACCTTAATAATGTTCCCCGTAGGTTTTAAAGCCGATTTTAAATCGAACTTCCACATGTGGAATGCGTTGTCAGTTGTTCCAATGGTAACGTCATTTAATGTCCAGACAGAGTAAGTTAATACCCGATTTATCATTAGAAATGCCAAATCATTTGAGTTTCCCGGAGCATCAAATGGTTTAGAAGTAAAAACCCAATTCTTCTGGCTAACCCATTGTATAGAATCTTCATTTGTCCCTACAAATGGATCTGGAATAACTGAACTCCTTAGTAGTGAATTGTACAAACTCCCAGGTATCCAGCCCTGAACTGAAATTTCTGTGGAATCCAGGCATTTCCAGGTGCCGTGAATAGGAAGGCTTTTTTGGGCTGAAAAATTGTTTGAGTAAAGTGGCGAAAGTGACGCACACAAAATAAGTAGAACCGGAACTATTTTTTTCACACTGCAAATTACATAACTCTTGTCCATATTGCTGTATCTTAGTGTAATGAAGACACTTTCTTTGGTTATTGCTTTTACGTTTTTATGTTTTGAGTTTAGTGTCAAAGCTCAAACGCCTATCGTTTCAGACCCCCCATCTGGAACTCTTGACGGTGTAAACATTCTATCGGGTACGTCTGTTATCATTCAGCTTCGATCACCGAGTAAACAATATGTTCATCTTAAAGGTGATTTTAATTCATTCTCGGAAAGTGCAAATAGTTTGATGAAGATTTCAACTGATGGAAACAGCCATTGGTTACAAATAAATAACCTTAATCCGGGTACATATTACAGATATTTCTTTTTAGTTGAGGGTGTGCTTGAGATTGGTGATCCATATTCTGAACTCATTTTAGATCCTTGGAATGATGGCTATATTCCACAAGTAAATTTTCCCGGAATGCCTCAGTATCCTACTGGTGTTGCCTCTGTCCCGATTAGCACATTTAGAACGGATAACCCATATTTCCTTTGGACTGATTATAACTTTCAAAAGCCATCTCAAGATGAGTTAGTTATTTATGAGTGTCTCGTTAGAGATTTTGATTCTGGTTCAGTGTATCAAGATTTAATAAACAGGCTTGATTATCTAGAGTATATGGGTTTCAATGCTATTGAACTTATGCCTGTAAGCGAGTTCGAAGGGAATTCGAGTTGGGGTTATAACCCCAACTTTAGATTTGCCCCGGATAAATATTACGGACCTAAGTCTAAGCTTAAGGAGTTTGTAAATAGATGTCACGCAAAAGGAATAGCAGTAATTCTAGATGTTGTTCCTAACCATAGTTTCGGTACAGATCCACTTGTGAGATTGTATCAAGATGAAAACGGGGTTGTTTCAGAAGATAACCCTTGGTTTAATAGCGATGCAATGCACCCCTTCAGTCCTGGTTATGATTTCAATCATGAAGATGGTTGGGTGAGGGAGTATTGGAAGAGGGTATTTGACTTTTGGCTTTCAGAATACCACATAGACGGATATAGAGTGGACTTGAGTAAGGGATTAACACAAGTAAACAGCGGGAGCAATATTAACTATTGGAATCAATTTGATCAGAGCCGAATAGATATATTATTCGATTATCGGAATGAAATTCAATCAAATCATCCAGGCACCTATGTCATCCTTGAGCATTTCGGTAATAATGATGAGGAAAAGGTATTGGCGGATGGAGGATTTATGATTTGGGGTAATATGACCTATGGGTTTGCTCAAAGTACCATGGGATACGGAGGTGATGTCGATTATGGTTCGTGGCAGAATAGAGGATATAATTGGCCCAACCTCGTAACTTATATGGAATCTCACGACGAAGAACGTCTTTCGTTTGACCTTCAACAATTCGGAAATTCATCTGGCTCTTACGACACGAAAGATTTTCCTGTAGCAATGGATCGGCTCAAAATGGCAAATGCTTTTCTTCTTTCTATTCCAGGACCTAAGATGATTTGGCAATGGTCTGAGTTAGGTTATGATGTGAGTATTTTCGACTGTGGTGATGGGACTTTTTCAGAAGAATGTAAGCTCTCTGAAAAACCTGATCATTGGGGAGATTTAGAAATTCCAGAAAGACTTTCTTTAGCAAAGACTATTTCTACACTAGCCCATTTGAAACAATCTCAACCCTGTTTTTCTACATACGATTTCAATTTAGATTGCTCAGGGACAGGTAAACTAATTCACCTCTACACTCCAGAACAAAACGCAGTTCTAATAGGAAACTTTGACGTTATTAACCTCGATATAGTGCCTGGATTTCCACATATAGGCGTTTGGTATGATCATTTTACAGGAGAAGGTATGACCGTCAGTGACATTAACAACTCAATAGTTCTCTCACCAGGAGAGTGGCATTTATACCTAGATACACAATTACCGCTTCCAGATACAAATGGATATTTACCAATTCTCACGAACTCAGGATGTATGGATGAAGGAGCTATTAATTACGATCCCGATGCTACTTTTGACAACGGAACTTGTCAATATTCTACTACCCTATGGCTAGATATGGGGGATGTTACGCTTGATCCTGCTGGGCCTCATATTGCAGGGTCTTTTCAAAATTGGGATCCAATTTCTACTGCTATGGTATTAGAATCAGATAACTCATATTCATTAGAAGTTATAGGTACTGTTGGTGCCCAAATCGAATATAAATTTCTTAACGGAAATTCTTGGGGGCAAGAAGAAAATGTTCCTGCCGCATGTGGTAATTCAAATGGATTAGGTGGCTATAATCGTTTCTTTATAGTAGATTCAAATATTTCAGAGATTCCCATTCACTGTTTTTCAGAGTGTGATGCTTGTGATGGGCCTGTGTATTGTGGTCCTGGTACGTTTTGGGATATTACTACAGGGTATTGTTTACCTGATATAATTGAACCCCTGTGTCCAGAGGATCTAGATGATGATGGTTATGTTGCAGTAGGAGATTTGTTACAATTGCTAAGTGCCTTTGGCTCGTCGTGTCAGTGATTTCCATCGACGAATCCTCGATTTTTTATGTTTAATCAAGAAATAAAAGTATAATAATTTTTTATTATACGGACAGTTCACTAAATTTCGTCTGTATTATGTTATCAATAAGGGAATTGAATGAACCCTCTTTGAATGAATACAAGTAGATTGTTAGGATAAAAGAGCGCTAGTAAAGCGCTCTTTTTTTACTATTTTTTCCCGTACTTACTGCCATGAAACAGCCTTTCTTTTATTTCCTTCTTTTTTTTAGCGTACTATTCTTTTCTAGTTGCTGTGATGAGACGGCTCAGGATTATATCATTGTTGAATATATTGATGTAATTGCTTTTGACGAAGAATACTTTGAAGATGATATAGACGAAGGGTTCCCAGAGTTATATGCCATCATTCGAATTAATGGTGCCAACGATTTTACATCTGAGGTTTCTTACAGTCAAGCTTTGCCGGCTTTCATTGATTTTGAATCTTTTCTGTTTATTGGCGAAGAGATGAATATCCAGGTCGAAATATTGATCTTTGATGAAGATATAGCTACAACTGAAGATCCTATAGGTAATGTGACCTTCGTTCCGAGCGATTTTCTGCTTCAACGCAATCGTCGAGAGACTATTCAGGGTGGCTTTTTAGAGCTTGATCTGATTTTAAAATGGGAATGCGATAGTTAATTCAGCTTTTCTTGTTGTATAAGTTTAATTCCGTACTATATTTGCACCCCTGATTATAAAAATAAAGATGGCAAATCACAAGTCAGCATTAAAGCGTGTTCGTTCAGATGAGAAGAAGCGCGACCGTAATCGTTACCAGCACAAGACAACTCGTAACGCTGTGCGTATTTTACGTGCTACAACGAAAGTTAAAGAAGCAAAGGAGATGTTGCCGAAAGTTTCGTCTATGTTAGATAAACTAGCTAAGACGAACGTAATTCACAAGAATAAAGCGTCCAACCTTAAATCAAGCCTAGCCGTTCATGTATCGAGCCTAGGATAAGTCTGGATAATTAAGATATTAGACCCCTCGACATCAAGTCGGGGGGTTTTTTTATGAATAATTTTCTAGATGATTTGTTATGGAGAAAGAGATGAGACCGAGAGAAAGGATGCTAATTCAAGGTGCAGGTGCTTTAAAAGACGCTGAACTTCTTGCTATTCTTATAGGTAGTGGACCAAACGGGAAAACGGCACATGATGTTGCTGTTGACCTACTAGACTTGGCAGGAGACGATTTATATGAGTTAGGAAAATTACTCCCTGAAGGATATGCATCAATTTCGGGAATAGGAGATGCACGAGCAACAGTATTAACTGCAGCGATGGAAATAGGCCGTCGAAGAATGGCGGGAATTAGACCTAAAATAAACAAAATTCTATCTTCGCGTGATGTATTCTTGATGTTTGTCGATAGACTATCAGACCTCCCACATGAAGAGTTTTGGATATTACTTCTTCGTAGATCAAATCATGTTCTTGCTGAGATTAAAATTTCTACAGGAGGATTAACAGGAACAGTTGCTGACCCAAAGATAATTTTTGGAAGAGCGCTTGCGTTAAGGGCTGCAGCTATGGTATTAATACACAATCATCCATCGGGAAACCCTAAGCCGAGTTTAAGTGATAAATCACTCACTAACAATCTTAGAGATGCCGGAAAGTTTTTAGATTTGCCAGTATTAGACCATATAATCGTAGCGGGCAAACAGTATGTTAGCTTTGCGGACGAAGGACTAATCTGAAAATGCCTTTATTACTCACCATATTAGGGGCTAGGCCTCAGTTTATTAAAGCCTCTGCTTTAACTAGAGTGATTGATAAAAGAATGGATTTGGGCTGGAGCCAAACCATAATGCATACAGGCCAACACTACGATTCAAATCTTTCAGACATTTTCTTTGAGGAATTAAATCTACCCAAGCCAAAATATATTCTTCGGCTAGAAAGTAACGAGAGGGAGGCTAGGATGAAGGAAATGCAACTGGGAATAGCTAAGGCAATAAAGGAATGTAAGCCTGATGCTGTACTAGTCTACGGAGACACGGATTCTACTCTCGCGGGTGCTCAGGCTGCTGATAAGCTAGGAATCCCAATTATTCATATCGAGGCAGGACTTAGATCTTTTGATCTTGAAATGCCTGAGGAAGGTAACCGTATTTCTACAGATAAACTATCATCAATTTTAGTTGCTCCAACGATTACCGCGGTAAAGAACTTAAAAAATGAAGGAATTTTTGGAGCATTTCTAACTGGAGATATTATGCACGATAACGCATTGTATTTTACTAATGAAATAGACAGTACGAGTACCCCTTCAGTACTTTTGACAATGCATAGACCATCAAATGTAGATTCTCTTTCACGTTTAGAGTCTTGGATTGATGCTATCGGAGACTGGTGTATTCTGAAAAATGTAATTGCTACGTTTCCCGTCCATCCCCGAACTCAAAAATCTATTGATGTCCTATATGATTCTAACTGGAGACAAAAACTCTTAGATAAGAACATCAAAGCTATTGATCCTGTTGGATATGTAGAGCTTTTGAAATTTGTTAAGGCAAGTACTCTTGTAATAACAGACTCTGGAGGAATCCAAAAAGAAGCATATAGTTGTGAAACC
>Ga0206678_10001157_pt1 | contig 17134 bp, 15 predicted proteins | sample M180m12015metaG_FD_155453 | JGI IMG/M metagenome (GOLD analysis project Ga0206678, IMG submission 155453) | Ammonia-oxidizing marine archaeal communities from Monterey Bay, California, United States - M1 80m 12015 | ecosystem: Environmental > Aquatic > Marine > Intertidal zone | place: USA... | reverse complement strand
TAGATTATGCAACTAATTTTCTTAGAATGTGTTTTTCCGTTCCCGCTCAGGAATATGAACCTGATCCGATTTTGAGCCGAGCTATGGACAGGATTTTTACGTTACACGCCGATCATGAGCAAAATGCTTCCACGTCTACTGTTCGATTAGCCGGTTCATCTGGAGCAAACCCTTTTGCCTGCATTGCTGCTGGTATTGCTTGTTTATGGGGACCAGCTCATGGAGGTGCAAACCAGGCATGCCTTGAGATGTTACATGAAATTGGATCATTTGATCGGATACCAGAATTCATTGCACGTGCTAAGGACAAAGATGATCCATTCAGGCTCATGGGTTTTGGACATAGAGTTTATAAAAACTTTGACCCGCGTGCTACAGTAATGAAAGAAAGTGCAGATGAAGTTCTTGATCTATTGGGTATTGAAAATAATGAAATCTTAAAAATCGCGAAAGAATTGGAAAAAATAGCTCTCGAAGATGAATATTTTATTTCTAAAAAACTTTATCCAAATGTAGATTTTTATTCTGGAATTATATTAGACGCGATGGGGTTCCCCACTTCAATGTTTACTCCAATTTTTGCACTAAGTAGAACAGTTGGTTGGATCGCCCAGTGGAAGGAAATGATTGCAGATCCTATTCAAAAAATTGGTAGACCACGACAGCTTTATAATGGCCCAACTCAACGAAATTACTTGGATGTAGAAAATAGGTAAATTGACTGAATTAAATTTTAGATTTTAATTTATTAAATTTTAAAATTTGTTGTAAACTATCTTGCTAAACTACTTTAAGATATGAATTATGACTGTTGAATGGAAATTATCAGATAATTTGGTGCTATACGAAGATGCCGTGTCTTTTATGGAAAACCGGGTTGATGGCATTATAAAAGGCACTGAAAAAGAGCTAGTTTGGCTTTTGGAACATCCACCAATTTACACTTCAGGTACATCCGCAAAAAGTAAAGATTTGTTAAATTCCCATAATTTACCAGTTTATGACTCAAAACGAGGGGGCCAATACACTTTTCATGGACCAGGACAAAGAGTGGTTTATGTCATGTTAGATCTAAATAAACACGGTCGCGATGTTCGTAAATTTGTAAACAAATTAGAAGATTGGATTATTCATGTCTTATCAAACTTCAATCTTAATGGCTTCACAAGAACAGACAGAATAGGCGTGTGGGTTAATGGGCCAAGCACATTGCCTGACGATATTCACAAAACTAATGAATATAAGATTGCAGCAATTGGAATTCGATTACGAAAATGGGTAAGTTTTCATGGTATTTCAATAAATATAAATCCTGACTTAACATATTATGATGGTATCGTCCCCTGTGGTATTAAGGAATATGGCGTCACCTCATTTAATAGCCTGGGTCTGTCTGCATCAATGAAGGAAGTTGATCATCAATTGAAAACTTCATTTCAAGAATATTTTTGTAACTTGGTCAAATCATCGCAGTTATAAAAAAAACTAGAATAATAACAATTCCAACCTAGATAAATTCTAAAGATAGTTTAAACCGCAAGCTGATCCTTTACGAGGGTGCGTCATAGCGAATAATTGTGAAGATTATTTCAATTAGATAGAGCAAATATCAAATTAAACTTTCGTTAAGATTCGAAAGTAAACCAAGCAGGAGCGCAATAATGGCAGATGTAGCTGTACATGATCACGAAAATCACGATAAAAACTTCTTTGTCCGTTGGTTCATGAGCACTAATCATAAAGATATTGGCATTTTGTATATTTTTACTGCAGGATTGCTTGGTCTGATTTCTGTTTCATTTACCATCTACATGCGCATGGAACTTATGGAGCCAGGTGTTCAATACATGTGTATGGAAGGTGCTAAATTTACTACTCAAGCTGTTGAAAGCTGCACTCCAAACGGGCATCTATGGAACGTGTTGATCACAGGGCATGGTATTCTAATGATGTTTTTCATCGTAATACCAGCGTTATTTGGAGGTTTTGGTAACTATTTTATGCCCTTGATGATTGGGGCGCCAGACATGGCATTTCCTAGGATGAACAACTTATCTTATTGGATGTATGTGGCTGGTTCCTCTTTAGCAGTAGCGTCTTTGTTATCACCTGGTGGAAATGATCAGTTAGGTTCTGGGGTTGGCTGGGTACTATACGCTCCTTTATCCACTAATGAGGGTGGATATTCTATGGATTTAGCAATTTTTGCGGTGCATGTGTCCGGAGCCTCTTCTATTCTTGGTGCGATTAACATGATCACAACATTTTTAAACATGCGGGCACCGGGTATGACTCTACACAAAACTCCCTTGTTTGCGTGGTCTATTTTTATAACCGCCTTACTTATTTTACTATCTCTTCCAGTTTTAGCAGGTGCAATAACTATGCTATTGACTGACAGAAATTTCGGAACTACTTTTTTTGATCCATCGGGCGGTGGAGATCCAATTCTTTACCAACACCTTTTATGGTTTTTTGGCCATCCAGAAGTTTACATGATAATCGTTCCTGGATTTGGAATAATTTCACATGTAATTTCTACCTTTTCAAAAAAGCCAATTTTTGGATATTTGCCCATGGTATATGCGATGGTAGCTATTGGTGCGCTCGGGTTCGTTGTTTGGGCACACCACATGTATACAGTTGGGATGTCCTTAACTCAGCAGTCGTACTTTATGCTAGCTACTATGGTAATTGCCGTACCTACTGGAATAAAAATATTTTCATGGATAGCAACTATGTGGGGAGGTTCAGTTGAACTTAAAACCCCCATGCTTTGGGCCTTTGGATTCTTATTCCTATTCACAGTTGGAGGTGTCACAGGTATTGTGCTCTCTCAGGCAGGAATAGATCGGGCCTATCATGACACTTACTACGTTGTTGCACATTTCCATTATGTTATGAGCCTAGGTGCAGTATTCTGTATTTTTGCTGGCATTTATTACTGGATTGGAAAGATGTCAGGAAGGCAATACCCCGAATGGGCAGGAAAGTTACATTTTTGGGCGATGTTCATAGGTGCGAATATCACCTTTTTTCCACAACATTTCTTAGGACGGCAAGGAATGCCCAGAAGGTATATCGATTACCCCGAAGCTTTTGAATATTGGAACGTAATCTCTTCTTATGGTGCGTTTCTATCGTTTGCGTCATTTATATTTTTTATAGGTATAATTTTTTATACCCTACTCTTTGGAAAAAAGGTCCACGAAAACGCTTATTGGGGAGAGCACGCTGATACGTTAGAGTGGACTTTACCGAATCCACCTCCAGAGCACACTTTTGAAATTTTACCAACTCCCGATATGTGGGATAAACAAACTGGTCATTAAATTGCCTTACTCAACAGTAAGATCTAATAAAGAATCATATTCGTACCAGTCCAAAGACGAACCTAAGTTGTTCATAAAATTATGGTCAAATAGATCGTTGCTAAAAGTTAACTTTATTATCTTAATGATTGTAATTTGGATCTTCATGTTGATTCCTATGATACCACTAATAGGGTCTGCTCCCTTCTGGGGGATACTTCCATATTTTCTAATTACTCTTTCATTATTTTTTTCTATTAAACAAAAACTATAATAATGGTGCGTTAGTAGAGGAGCTATCTATTTGTTCAGATTTAATTCTTGTTAAAAGTGTAGAGCCCAACAAATCTGTTAAAAGTTGAGAAGAAGACCCTTACTGGTTCACTGTCAATCTTTACAAAGACGAAGGCCCAGCAAAGAATATCTAACCTTAAAAGGAAATGGTCGCAAAATAGAGTTTGGATCTTTTTTAAGCCCTACTGAACGAATAAGCCTTCACAATGAATTACAAAAATATCTCTAATTACCCCAATAATTTCTTGATTGTAGACCCAGCTTTTCCAAAATCCATTTGTCCAGTGTATTTTTCTTTTAAAGAAGCCATGACTTTACCCATATCTCTGATGGAAGTTGCACCCACGGACGAAATAACGTTTTGAATCGCTTTAGCAACATCATCTTCACTTAATTGACGAGGCAAAAACTCCTCAATAACCTTTATTTCAGATAATTCCTGCTCAGCTAATTCAAGTCTACCACCTTCTTCATAAGCACGTGCACTTTCCTGACGCTGCTTTACCATTTTACCAAGAATTTGTAATATTTCGCTTGAAGACACGCCATCTGGCCTATCTTCCACCCTAAGAGCAATATCTTTATCTTTAATTGCTGCGTTAATTAATCTCAAAGTGGATAACCGCAATTTGTCTTTTGAACGCATCGCATCTTTAACGGCCTCGTTTATAATTTCGCGCACAACACAATCCTTTCGGTTGCAGATACAAAAACCAGAAACTACCTTTTATCTATTATTTCATTATAGAACAATAAAAAAATCAAACTGATTAAATACTACATAATCTAATTATCTACTCTCTCTTCCTTGACCAATTTAATACAAGCTTCTATCTGTCATTAAATTAAATCACAGAGTGTATTCATGAGCACAAGAAGTGACAAAACAAAACCTACTGTTTCTAAAACAGCTTGTATCGTATTTACTGATGGAAGTGTGTTTTATGGAAAAGGGTTTGGGGCAGAAGGAACCACAACTGGGGAAATATGTTTTAACACTTCCATGACTGGTTACCAAGAAATCATAACAGATCCCTCATATGCTGGTCAGATAATTACATTTACCTTTCCACATATTGGAAATACTGGCATCACGAATGAGGATAATGAGCACCAAAATATCTCAGCACACGGCATACTAGTAAAATGGGATCCAACTGAACCTTCCAATTGGCGTTCGGTAAAAAATTTAGACAGCTGGCTAAAACAAAAAAGAAAAATTGGTATTGGGCACCTAGATACACGAAAATTGACACGCATTATTAGAGAAAAAGGTGCACAAAATGTGACTATTTCTTTTAATAAAAGTGGAATATTTGATATTCAGGACTTGAAAGACAAGGCTCAGAAATTTGACGGGCTACTCGGAAAAGATCTAGCGAAAGATGTGACCTGTGAAAAGTCATATAGCTGGGATCTAGATGTCTGGTCTTGGGGGGATCAGAAATTACCCCCCTCACCGGTAAATAATAAAAATGTTATAGCGATTGATTACGGAGCAAAGCAAAATATTTTGAGGTGCCTCGTGTCTGCCGGGTGTAATGTTACTGTAATGCCCGCAGATACAAAAGCTGATGAAATACTTAAGCTAAATCCTGATGGCCTTTTCTTATCAAATGGACCAGGCGACCCAGAGGCAACTGGTGCTTATGCGGTTCCTATGATTAGAAAAATTTTAGAAAATAGCAAAATACCAATCTTTGGTATCTGTCTTGGGCATCAGATACTTGCAATCGCTTTAGGTGCTAAAACCTTAAAGATGAAGTACGGTCATCACGGTGCAAATCATCCCGTAAAGGATTTGGAAACTGGTAAAGTTGAAATAACCTCAATGAACCATGGCTTCACAGTAGACGCTAGTACATTACCTAAAAATGTGATTGAAACTCACATTTCTTTATTTGACAAAACCAACTGTGGAATAAGAATGCTTAATAGGCCTGTATTCTCGGTTCAACATCATCCAGAAGCAAGTCCAGGTCCCCAAGATAGTTTCTACCTTTTTAATAAGTTTGTAGATTTAATGTGACCTACATAAGCCAATATTATAACATTTGCACAAATCTAAAAGCTTCATGAGTTTATTTTTTCTTTTACCGAGTTTTAAATATTTCGGAAAAATGCCCACACGAAATATTTTATGTTACCAAAGTATCCTCTTTTAAAATAGCACCTACTATAAATTGATATTCTCTAATTGCCTTGGTCAATAAAATCTTAGTCGAACTAAGAGTAGATACTGGTAGAATAAATTCACAGGCATCACTCTGCCGTGGGGTATTCATATTTTCTTCAATACAATACTTTTAATCCTAAAACTGTAGTAGTATTCAGACAAGAATATAATCTTTTAAATAGTGGCAATTAGAACGCAACACATTTGGTGAATTATTAATGACAAAAAATTCTTTCAATAATGTAAAGTATTGGGTTTTTGATCTCGACAATACTTTATATCCAAAATCGGCTAACTTATTTGCTGAAATTGAAGTTAAAATGACTTCTTTTGTAATGCAACAATTAAACGTTGACTTTAAAGAGGCAAATTTTTTACGAGATTATTACTGGAAAAAATATGGAACGACGTTAGCCGGAATGATGAGGGAACATGATATCGATCCACTGCCCTATCTGGTTGATGTTCACGACATTTCTCTAACATCATTGGATGTAGATCCAAGGCTTGTTAAAGCAATTAAAAGCTTAGCTGGCGAAAAGATTGTTTATACCAATGGATCTAAATTTCATGCTAACCGAGTATTGAAAGCCAGAGGTTTAACTGAATGTTTTCATAAAATTTATGGGGTAGAGGATGCAGATTATTTACCCAAACCAGAAAAGAAAGCATATCAGAAAATTATTGAATTATCAGAAATAAACCCACAGTATTCCGCCATGTTTGAAGATGAATATAAAAACCTAGATGTTCCACATGACTTAGAAATGCGAACTGTCTATTTAACTGAGAATAATTATATTGATGAGAGACATTTTGTTACAGATAATTTAACAGAATTTTTAAGTAGATTGACGACTAATAAAAATGGAAACTGATATTACAATAATTGGCGCAGGGTTTGCAGGCTCTATTGCAGCAATTAAATTTTCCCAAATGGGTTATAAAATAATATGTGTTGATTACAACAATCAAGATGAAAAAAATATAGACTTTCGCTCTACAGCTTTATTATTACCGTCAATTTTATTATTAAAAAATTGTGGAATTTGGGACTCGCTTGAAATAACTGCAAGCCAGTTATCAGCAATAAAGATATGTGATGTATCAGATGAAAAAAATATAAAAAATCTAGAATTTAAATCATCTGAAATTGGAGAAAAATATTTTGGGTACAATATTAAAAACCAAACATTACATAAGCATTTAAACCAATTTCTAATTGCAGATAAAAATATTACAATGATTAATAATGATGAGTTTGTTAATGTTAAATTTAGAACTGATGCAGCTTACGTTGAGTTAAAATCTGGTAAACGAATAAAATGTAAACTCTTAATAGGAGCAGATGGAAGAAACTCTTCAGTTAGAGAAAAATTGCTGATAAAGACTACAACCAAAAAATACAATCAGCATGCCTTAGCTTTTACAATCGACCATCAAAAACCACACTCGAATGTTTCCATTGAAGTTTATAAAAGTGGCGGACCATTTACGATTGTACCTTTATCTAATCCTTATGAATCGGCTGTTATATGGATGGAGGATACCAAATTTGTTCAAACTGTTTTAAAGTTGGGCAAACATTCATTCAATAAACATATCACAGACAGAAGTGGTAATTGCCTTGGGGATCTAAATTTAACAAGTGAACTTTCAAATTGGCCCATAATTAACCAATTATCAAAAAAAATAATTGGGAATAGATCCGCACTGATTGCTGAGGCAGCACATGTACTGCCGCCGATTGGAGCGCAAGGTTTAAATATGAGTATTCAAGATATCAAAATTTTGGCTGAAACAATTGAAGGCTCTCGAGACCCTGGTTGCCAAACAAATTTAATAACTTACGAAAAAACGAGAATGAAAAAAATTGCAATGCGAAGCAGGATAGTAAATGGGTTAAATCTATCCTCTATGCCTGAAAACTCCACCCTGCAAAAAGTCAGATTAAAGGCTCTTGATTTAATTTCGTCCTCTTCAATAGCTAAAAATATGTTAATTAATATTGGTTTAGGTTAAATCTATTAAGTTATATAAACTAACTAATAGGACCAAATCGACGCTCTTCTGAAAGTAAGACATTTGCCTCAACATCACCGATACCAGGCAACGTCATTATCCTTCGACGTAATACCCTTTCAAAATCACTTATGTCTTTTGCAACTACTCGTAGCCTATAATCGTATAAACCTAAAACATGTTGCACTAATTGAACTTCAGGAATAGACGTTACTGCTCTTTCAAAGTCAGCAAGACTCACACGACCTTTAGTAGCTAATTTGATTCCTAAAAATACAGTAACACCAAATCCCAACAACTCACTATTAATTAAAACCTGGCGGCCCTTCAGCACTCCCAATTCTGTGAGATTTTTAATCCTGCGCCAAACTTTGGATTGCGACACATTCAAGTCTCGCGAAATTTCGCTCGGTGTTAAGTTTCGCTTTCGAATTAATAACTCAACAATTGAACGATCAAGGTTATCAAGAGAAATCATATCGGTAGTACATTACTGCGTTTTATATCAGAAATAAGCATTAAAGCCTCAACTTCAGCGATGTATGGAAGATTCAAAATTTCATTACGATATATTGATTGATAATGATCTAAATCTCTCGCCAAAATATTTAAACGAACATCCACTCTACCTAAAAATGTTTGTATCTCATTAACCTCCCTAATTTTTCGTGCGCCAGAAAGGAACATTTCAAATGCATCTTTTTGAGTTTTGTCTAGGGTAATCCTCAAACTAACTTCCAGTTCATAACCTAACTTTTTCCAATTTACATCTGCAATAAAACCTTGAATTATTCCTAGTTCTTGAAATTTTTCAATTTTTCTCCAACAAGCTGTAGTTGACATACCAACTCTCTCAGCAAGTTTTCCTGTTCCAGCATCAGGATCTTCCATAATGTTTCTTATTAAACGTTTTTCAATATCATTAAGTAAATACATAAAATTTCCACAAATATGATATAAATTGAAAAATTATTACAATAATAGTTACTTAATGGCAATATAAAGTTATATAATTTATTGAATTGATATAAATTTAAGTCAAGTAATTTTAAAACAAGATAAATTATAAAAGGATAGAAAATGAGAGTATACTATGATCGCGACTGTGATGTTAATTTAATAAAGGATATGAATGTTGCCATCTTGGGATATGGCAGCCAAGGACACGCACACGCCTTAAATCTTCGTGATAGTGGTGCTAAAAATGTGGTAGTCGCATTGCGAGACGGATCAAGTTCTGCACAGAAGGCAATGAACGAAGGCCTTAAAGTAATGGGTATTGCTGAAGCTGCAGCGTGGTGTGATTTAATAATGTTTACAATGCCTGATGAACTGCAGTCTGAAACCTATAACAAATATGTCCATGAAAATTTAAAAGAGGGTGCTGCAATTGCCTTTGCCCACGGTTTGAACGTGCACTTTGGCTTAATAGAACCAAAAAATGATGTAGATGTTATAATGATGGCTCCAAAAGGGCCCGGACATACTGTGAGAGGTGAGTACTCAAAAGGTGGCGGCGTTCCATGCTTGGTTGCAGTTGACCAAAATGCTTCGGGAAAGGCGCTCGAAATCGGGCTTTCATATTGCTCAGCCATTGGTGGTGGTCGTTCTGGAATTATAGAAACAAATTTTAAAGAGGAATGTGAAACTGACTTATTTGGTGAGCAAGCTGTCCTTTGTGGAGGAATCGTAGAGTTAATTCGTGCTGGCTTTGAAACATTAGTGGAAGCAGGGTATGCCCCAGAAATGGCATATTTTGAGTGCTTACACGAAGTGAAGCTTATTGTTGATTTGATATATGAAGGTGGAATAGCCAATATGAATTACTCCATTTCAAATACAGCAGAATATGGCGAATACGTTTCTGGACCACGTGTTTTACCATACGATGAGACAAAAGCACGAATGAAAAGTATCTTAACTGATATACAAACTGGCAAATTTGTTCGAGATTTCATTAGTGAAAATCAAGCTGGGCAACCATTTTTTAAAGGTACACGCAGAATCAACGATTCTCATCAGATTGAACAAGTTGGCGAAAAGTTGAGAGAAATGATGCCTTGGATATCAGCTGGAAAAATGGTTGATAAATCAAAAAATTAAATACAAAGCTGATTGATGTCTTAAAGGTTTTCTTTAAGGCATTAATTGAATTTTTTAATGGTTATTCTTTAAAAGATTAATTTTAAATGGTTGATATCAAAGTGATTTTTAACCACTTTGCGAGGATAGCATGACAGCTCCAACAATTCACAAACCTGGATTAATCAGCTGGGCGCTTCTTATTTTCCTTTCCATCATTTGGGGAGCATCATTTTTAAGTGTTTTTTACGCTTTAGAAAGCTTTTCACCTTTAATGCTTGCCGCTCTAAGAATTTTTATAGCTGCAGTTTGCTTAACCTCTCTTGCATTTATAATTGGAGATGGATTGCCTACTTTAAGAACAAGAGAAGGTCTACAAATTTGGCTTCACTGTCTTGGTATGGGATTGTTTTCGAACGTTATACCGTTTTCTCTATTAAGTTGGGGGCAACAATATGTATCAAGTGGATTTGCAGGTATATCAATGGCAATTGTACCCCTTTTTGTACTACCTTTATCTATTCTATTTGTAGTGGAAGAAGCTTTTTCGTTTAAGAAATTAATTGGATTTTTTATTGGCTTTGCAGGTATCATACTACTCATTGTACCAAATTCGAGCTTTGATCTAAACGAAACCATAATGTCATCAGCCAGGCTAGCCTGTGTGGGCGCCGCTGCCTGTTACTCGATAGGATCAATTATCACTCGACTGTGCCCTAAAGTTAACCTTATCTCTTTTTCAGCGGCGGCATTAATATTGGCTAGTATTGCAATCATACCTATAGCACTAATTACAGAAGGCATACCTGAAGCTGTAACCATTAACTCTTTGATCGCCATTTTTTACCTAGGCTTCATGCCGACCGCAGTGGCAACAGTTTTATTGGTTAGGATAGTACAAACTGCTGGTCCTTCATTTTATAGCTTAGTTAATTATCAAGTGCCCGTTTGGTCTATAATCTTTGGAACTATATTTTTAAATGAAATACTACCCACACAATTCTTCTTGGCATTTTTATTGATTGTAACAGGTCTATTAATAAGTCAGGCACAAATATGGCGAATACATCCATAAAATATCGTCAGTTGGTGCGTTTAATTTCATTCACAATCTCGTCTACGGTGTCTTGAAGGATATTTTGATCTTCATGCTCTCCCATAACCCGAATTAAAGGCTCGGTACCAGATTTGCGTACCAACAAACGTCCCTTACCTTTGAATAAGTCTTCTTTTGCTTTAATAAGTTTTATAACGTGTTGGTTTTCAAATGGATCAATTTTACCCTTAATTGAAATGTTTTTAAGTAACTGCGGATAAAGATCGTATAAATTCAATAGTTTGCTAGCATTACATTGATTTCTCTGCATAGCAGCTATAAACTGAAGCGCCGCAACAAGGCCATCGCCGGTAGTTGAGAAATTTGACATGATAATATGCCCAGACTGTTCTCCCCCTAAATTAAATCCATCTGACAACATCTTCTCAACCACATATCGATCGCCAACATCAGTCCGTACTAAATCTATACCCTGAGACGATAAAAATATTTCCAACCCTAAATTTGACATTGATGTTGTAACTAAAGTGTCTTTTTTGAGTTGTTTATTAAACTTTAACTCTTTAGCAAAAACTCCCAAAATATGATCACCATGCGCCAAATGTCCTTTCTCATCAATTATCAGAAGCCGATCTGCATCTCCATCCAAACAAATTCCTAAATCGGCATTTTGATCAATAACTGTTTGGGCAGCAACCGCCGGGCTTGTCGAGCCGCAAGCATTATTGATATTGTACCCATCTGGCGCAACTCCGATAGGTATTACTTCTGCACCTAGTTCAAATAATACTTGTGGAGCTACCTTGTAAGCCGCACCATTTGCACAATCGATCACTATCTTTAAGCCTTTTAAACTTCTTCCATTAAATTGATATGTTGCTTTTGCATGTTCTACATATCTACCCAAGCCATCATCGACCCTTCGAGCACGACCAATATTTCCTGCAGCAGCGAAATCAAATCCATTTTCTATAATCCTTTCAATCTCCAACTCAGATTCATCAGAAAGTTTAAACCCATCAGGTCCAAAAAATTTAATACCATTATCGTTGTAATGATTATGTGACGCCGAGATCATGACGCCTAAGTCTGCTCTCATAGATCTTGTTAAAAATGCTACTGCAGGGGTAGGTATAGGACCTAAAAGAAATACGTTCATGCCCGTAGAAGTCAAACCAGCAGTTAATGCATTTTCAAACATATATCCTGACCTTCGGGTATCTTTTCCTATAACGACCCTATGTTCTTCACTATCTCTCCTAAAGTGACGGCCGACCGCCGCACCAAGTTTAAGCGCAACATCCGGGGTCATTGGAAAGATATTAGCTTTGCCTCGCACACCATCGGTTCCAAACAATTTTCTATCCATTTACTCATCTCCAGCTCTCAAAGATTTCCATAATCTTAGCGCTTGCATCGTTTCAAAGACGTCATGCACACGCAATATTTGTACACCTTGATTAATTGCTTCTAATGCCACTATTACAGAACCTGAACTTAATTTTACTGGGTTTTGCTCCAATCCAATAGTACCAATAAATTTTTTTCTAGATGCACCTATCAAAATTGGACAACCTAATCCATGAAAAATACTCAAGCCTCTCAAAATAGTTAAGTTATGTTCTAAAGTTTTGGCAAATCCAATACCTGGATCAATAATGATGTTTTTTTTTGGAATTCCCACTTTAATACAATTATTCACAATGTCTTCTAAATAATCATAAACATCTAATAGTATATTTTTATAATGTGCGTGATTTTTCATATTTTCGGGGGTGCCCCGAGAATGCATAACGCACAAAGGAGTATTCGATTGTTTTACAAGACCAGGCATGCGTTTGTCATAACTCATCCCACTAATATCATTTAACATATTAGCACCTGTTTCTTTCAAAATGCGCCAGACCTCTGCTTTTCTCGTATCAATGGATATTGGAATCGAACTATTCAAGGTTTTAATTTTTTTTATTACTGGCATAATTCTCTCGATTTCTTCTGATGCTTTAAGTGTTTTAGCCCCAGGCCGAGTGCTTTCACCCCCAATATCCAGAATAGACACACCACAATTAATCATTTTATTAACCTCATTTAATGCGATATCAGGATCTGCGAATAGCCCACCATCTGAAAAACTATCTGGTGTAACATTTAAAATACCCATTACATGAGGCAAGGAAAATGACAAATTTAACAAATTTGATCTTTTCCCAGTCAGTTTTTTTAATATTTCATATGGTATGTTTTTTGCGCTTATTATCTTGCTCTTTTCATTTCGATTAATGACTTCGACTTTATCAAAGAAAGCCCAGCCATCTGCTAATCTGAATGCCCCTTCAGTAGCTAAAGCCATGTTGCAGACTATTGGTCGGTAATAAGTTTTACTCATTAATACTCTAAATCTTCAATTGTTTTGATATAGTTATGTCCATTAATTACTTTTTTCCCAAGTATAGTAATATTGGAATCAGATATGCTTTGGGAAAACCAGTTAGCTAATTCGATCGCATCAGTGCTTAAAGGCTTATCAACCGCATCCAAAACTATCTTAGATGGCGCCCAAATTGAAAGCTGCCCATTTTTTATTGCCCAATCAAGTTCAGTTCGACTATTGATTACGACACATCTCTCATCTTTTCCAGCCAATAACCAAGCATTTTTCTCAATTTCCAACAAATCAATTCGTCTCTGAGCCAATTTATTTTCTGAAGAAATACTTGAGTTGGTTGCACCCTCAACACATATTACAACAGGTTTTTTAGTTTTCTCCAAGCCATCCAACCATAAAGACAAATCATCACTATTTACCACGCTATTTGGGATTAATATAACACTAGGAACTGAGGCGGCTTCAGCAATTTTTTGCAATTTTTGTTTAGATTGTAAACCACCAATAGCTTTTGAAGCTCTGACAATTTCAACCCCCAAAGCTCCTGGTATTCGATCTAGCTTTTCAACCCTAACAAATACTCTTTTGGTTCGAGAATCTGTTAAAACCTCAGTCGCAATTTTTTCAGCAAATGTTTCTAAAAGATTTATCCGCTCTATTGATAATTGCATATTAATTGCTTCTATTATGGTATCATAAGAGATTATCCTATCTACGTCATCAGATTTCAGATTATTATTTAACTCAACTTCTAAAACAACGCTTATTCTTATTCTCTGTTTTTTTCCTCTTTCAGATTGAAATGCACCAATTTCAGCTTTAATAATATAATCTCTTACTGAAATTCGATCTAAAAACTCTTTATCATTATTAGCAATCGATCGACCCAATAAATCACCAAAAGCGACTATATCATTATTTTTCACTAGAGCCTCGCAATATTGATCTACATACTAAAAGTATATAGTCTCAAAATACTAAATTTAACAGAAATTTTGTTTATTAATTATTGATTGTCAGCGTAAAAGTGATGCAATCCAATCGTAGCTGTTCTTTTTAAACGTCTAGACCATTTTGGTCTTACAAATTTAGCATGATAGTATAATGCGCCATAGGTAATTGCACGTGGTTCATCACTCATCATAATTTTAGCAACTTTTTGAGAAATCTTATAGGCACTTTTATCTCTTATTCTTTCGGCAAGCCCGTCACAGTTATATGAAAATTGACAATTATGCCTGCGTCCTTTTTTTGTCCCCTGCGCAACCACCTGACAAATTGTTTTTGGAAAACTTTTTGAATCAACTCTATTCAAGATAACCTCTGCAACAGCAAACTGACCTATAATACTTTCACCTCTTGCCTCAAAATAAAGAGCTTCACTCAAGCAACTCCATTCTTCACCACCAATTGGCGTTGGCATTTTAGCAATATAATTATCTGTATATTTGAAATTATTTTGCGATTTTTGCCAAAATAAGATAGTATTTAATCCGACAGGTGTTCCGATTTTTTTAAATTGTGAATATGGAATTTTACTTAAAACTGATTTTTCAAAAGAAATTAGCTTTACCACTTCTGAATTAAATGGGAGCTCATTAAGATTTGTTTTTGAGTTTCCATACGCAGCAGATGAAAAAACAACACTTAAAAAAGTAAAATATTTTATAATTTCAAACATCAATGCTCAATTTATTTTAATTTCTAACACAAGACCTTAAAAACTATACAAAGAAGGTCTCATTATTCAATTAATTACAATCTTTCAAGTGTATTTTTAATCGAACCTGCACACAAGTAATTAAGCTATTTTTCGAGTTCATAATGGGCAGAAGCTACAATAGCCACAGGCACACGAAATGGTGAACATGAAACATAATCAAAATTTGCTTCACAGCAAAACTTTATAGAGCTAGGATCTCCACCATGCTCACCACATACTGATAAAATTAGATCTCGTTTCTCTTTCCGGCCACGGTTACGAGCGAGTAATAGTAATTCGCCTACTCCATCGAGATCTAAAGTATGAAATGGATCTTCTGTATAAACACCCTTTGCCACATAATCTCGCATAAAGCGTCCAGCATCATCTCTACTAAGGCCATAGGTCATTTGCGTTAAATCATTTGTGCCAAAACTCATAAAAGAAGAAGATCTTGCTATATCACCTGCGCGAAGAGCAGCTCGAGGCGTTTCAACCATTACACCAAATTTATATTCAAAATAATAATTTGTTTCTAACCTTACATCATTAGCAACCTTTTCAACATAAGACCTTACTAACTCCACTTCTTTTTGAGCTGAAACTAACGGTATCATTATTTCAGGAATTATAGACACATTAGATTTTTGCGCGAATACTGCTGCCTCAAATATTGCCCTAGCTTGCATTTCGTAAATTTCCGGCAAAGTAATGCCTAACCTCACTCCACGCATGCCTAACATTGGATTAAACTCGGATAATTCTTTAGTTCTCTCTATTATATTACTGACCGGAAGATCTAAAGCCTCCGCCAACTCAAGCATCTCTTGACGCTCACGTGGTAGAAACTCATGCAAAGGTGGATCAAAAAGCCTAATACAAACAGGCAGACCATCCATAATATGAAATATTTCCTCAAAATCTGCTCTTTGCATTGGTAATAATCTATCTAAGGCTACTTTTCGATCCTTATTACTATCTGCAAATATCATTTCTCTCATGACGAGAAGACGATCATTTTCAAAAAACATTTGCTCCGTTCTACATAAACCTATGCCCTTTGCACCAAACTTTCTTGCCAATTTAGCATCTGTCGGTGTGTCAGCATTTGCCCTAACATTAAGAACTGAAATTTCTTCTGCCCAATTTAAAAAATCACTCAAGCCTTCATCAAAAGCTGGCTCCACTAACTCCATTTCACCAGAGATTACTTTTCCAGACGCACCATCAATAGTAATGAAGTCCAATTCGTTAAAAACTCTGCCATCAGATAATTTTATTTTTTTACTTTTCGCTTCAATTTTTAGAGAATTTGCCCCCACTATACATGGAAGGCCCAAACCTCTCGCAGTTACAGCTGCATGACTTGTCATGCCACCCCGTTCAGTCAAGACCCCCTTAGTAAAATGCATACCTCTTATATCCTCTGGTCCAGTCTCTAATTTAACTAAAATCGTAGGTATATCCTGAAGAGCAAGGTTTTGAGCCTTCGCAGATGTAAACACGATCTTTCCAGTAGCGGCACCAGGGCTTGCTGCTATTCCTGAACACAAAATATCGCAATTTTCTAGTGGAGATAATTGTGGATGTAATAATTCAGTAATCGTCTTAGGTTCAATTTTTTTAATAGCTACTCTTTTGTCCAAAATACCATCAGAGACTAAATCCAAAACAATTCTGATTGCTGCCCTTGCAGATCTTCTTGCTGGCGCTGCATCTAAAAGCCATAATTTTTCATCTTCAATCGTAAAATCAAGCTCAAGCTCATCTCTGGTTTTAATTCTTGCCTCTGTCCCAAATTCACCAAGTTGTTTAAAAATTTTAGGCAAATGCTCTTCTAAGGATCTACCTCGTTTATCCTTTGTTAAAAAAAGAGAATGTTCTATTTCAAGAGAATCCTTCCCTTGTGATTGACTTAAATAACGCCCAGTAACCCTTTTAGTGCCATCCAATGGATTCACAAACTGAGCCACGCCAGAACCACTTTCAGTTCTACCTAATCCCATCGCCATTCGTTGAATTATAAAACCCACTCCTGCATTCTCTGGAGCGTTATGAACCTGTCGTAATAGCCTAGCAGTGGTGCCATTCCACGCCCTAATCA
>Ga0206678_10001131_pt1 | contig 17360 bp, 17 predicted proteins | sample M180m12015metaG_FD_155453 | JGI IMG/M metagenome (GOLD analysis project Ga0206678, IMG submission 155453) | Ammonia-oxidizing marine archaeal communities from Monterey Bay, California, United States - M1 80m 12015 | ecosystem: Environmental > Aquatic > Marine > Intertidal zone | place: USA... | reverse complement strand
AAAGATATTTATCCAAATTATTATATAAATGAATTAATATGGTAGGCCGATTTAAATGATCTTAATTCAAAATATTGATAATAGTGTTGAGCCAGGAGGTATTTTTGCTCTTGGTAATTTTGATGGAATCCATCTTGGTCATAAAGAAATTATTGAAAATGTTAAAAAATTAGCTAAAGAAAATAAATCTTATTCTGGTGTAATTGTATTTGAGCCTCATCCAAGGAAGTTTTTTATGAAGGATACAAATAATTTTTATCTTTCAGATATAAAAACAAAGAAATATCTTTTAGAAAATCTTGGTTTGGATAGTTGTATAGTATTAGAATTTAATGAGAAATTAGCCAAACAGAATCCTGAAGAATTTGTTGAAGAGATTGTATTTAAGAAAATAAAACCTTCGCATTTAATAGTTGGGTACGATTTTAGATTTGGAAATAAAAGGTCTGGAAATAGCGATGACTTATTAAGGCTTTGCTCTAAATATAATATTTCTGTTTCTATCGTTGATAAACAACTAAAGGATGGAACGGTTCTTTCTTCATCAATTGTGAGGGATTTAATACAAGAAGGTGATTTTGAAAAAGCCGAGTTATTGTTGGGCCATAAATGGTTAATAAAAGGAAAAGTTGTTGAAGGCGATAAAAGAGGAAGAGAAATTGGTTTTCCTACGGCTAATCTTAATGTAGATGAAATTATCCAATTAAAATTTGGAGTTTATGCAGTTGAAGTTATTTTTGAAGGTGAGTCATATAAAGGTGTATCAAATTATGGGTTTAGACCAACATTCGAAGGTGAAAATATACTCCTAGAAACACATTTGTTAGATTTTTCTAGTGATTTATATGGTAAAGATATTATTGTCTCATTTGTCCAATTTTTAAGAGAAGAAAGAAAATTTGAAGGTATAAATTCTTTGAAAGAGCAAATAAGAAAAGATTCAGAAGAAGCCTTAAATATTTTAAGTAAATAAAAGTTATGTCTAAAAATGAAAATATAAAAGATTATAGAGACACTCTTCTTTTACCGAAGACAGAATTACCCATGAAAGCAAGACTACCTGAAAATGAGCCTAATTTCTTAAAATTTTGGGAAAAAAATAATTTTTATAAAAAAATTAGAGAAAACTCTAAAGGCAAAGAAAGATTTATACTTCATGACGGACCTCCTTATGCAAATGGTAATTTGCATATGGGAACTGCGCTTAATAAAATTTTAAAAGATGTTATTGTTAAATCTAAGCAAATGTCAGGTTTTGATGCCATTTATAGACCTGGTTGGGATTGCCACGGACTACCAATTGAATGGAAAGTTGAAGAAAACTATAGGAGCCAAGGAAAGAATAAAGAAGATGTTCCAATTAATGAATTTAGAAACGAATGCCGTTCTTTTGCAAAAAAATGGATAGATATTCAAAAAAGTGAATTTCAAAGGCTTGGTGTTTATGGTGATTGGGAAAACCCTTATACGACCATGGAATATAAAGCCGAAGCATCTATAGTTGGAGAATTCCATAAATTTTTAATGAATGATGATCTTTATTGTGGATCTAAACCAGTTATGTGGTCTGTAGTAGAAAAAACAGCACTAGCAGAGGCTGAAGTAGAATATAAAGAACATATTTCACCAACTATATGGGTTAAATTTCCTATTATTAATGAATTAAAAGATGCTTGTATACTGATATGGACAACAACTCCATGGACCATACCGGCAAATAGAGCAATAGCATTTTCTTCAAAGTATCAATATGGTCTTTTTGAAGTTGTTAAATCTGAAGAAGAGAGTCTAGCCCTGATAGGAGAGAAAATAATTATTAACTCTGCTTTAGCTGAAAGTGTTGAGAGTGCTGCAAAAATTAAGCTTAATTTTCTTGAAGAAGTAAAAAATTTAGAAGAAATAACCTGTAAACATCCTTTCTTTTCAAAAGGTTATGATTTTGATATTCCGTTATTAGAAGGTGACTTTGTAACTGATGACACCGGAACTGGTTTTGTTCATATTGCGCCAAGTCATGGTCAAGATGATTATGATTTAGCTACAAAAAATGGTATTGACGCACCTTTTATGCTTGATAATGAAGGTGTTTTTCTTCCAAATGTAGAGCTCTTTGGAGGTAAAAGAGTTTACAAGGAAGATGGCTCAAATGGCGATGCAAATGGAGCAGTTATTGGCGAGCTTATAAATTGTGAATCCTTATTTGCAAAAGGCAAATTACGTCATCAATATCCTCATAGTTGGAGATCTAAAGCTCCATTAATTTTTAGAAATACACCACAGTGGTTTATTTCTATGGAAAAGAATAATTTAAGAAAGAAATCTTTATCATCAATAGATAAAGTTGAGTGGATACCTGAAAGAGGCAAGAATAGAATTAAATCAATGGTTGATAATAGACCTGATTGGGTTGTTTCGAGACAAAGGGCATGGGGGGTTCCTTTATCAATATTTATAAATAAGAAAACAGGTGAAGTTTTAAAAGATGAAAAGGTAAATAATAGGATTTATAAATTATTTGAATCAAATGGTTCAGATGCATGGTTTGATATTAATGCAAAAGAAATATTGGGTAAAAAATATACTGCTGATGAATGGGAAAAAGTGGATGATATTTTAGATGTATGGTTCGACTCTGGGTCGACTCAGTCATTTGTTTTAGAGGGTGAAGAAGGATTAGGTTGGCCAGCAGATTTGTATCTTGAAGGGTCAGATCAGCATAGAGGTTGGTTTCAATCATCATTACTAATTGGATGTGGAACACGCGGAAGCGCTCCATTTAAGCAGGTTTTGACTCATGGTTTTGTAATAGACAAAGATGGAAAAAAAGAATCCAAATCTCTAGGCAATGTGACAAAGCCAGATGATTTAATAAATCAGTACGGTGCAGATGTTTTAAGATTATGGGCAGTTTCCTCGGATTTTACTGATGATCTTAGAGTAGGGCAGGAAATTATGAAATCAAATGTAGAATCTTATAGAAAAATAAGAAACACATTTCGTTTTATGCTTGGTAATCTCCATGAATTTTCAGATAAAGAAATTATGTCATATGAGGAAATGCCTGAATTAGAGAAATATATTCTTCATAAATTATACTTAATTAATCAAAAAGTTAGAGAAGGATACAATAATTATGATTTAAAAGGAGTTTTTCAAGCTCTATTAAATTTCTCTAATATTGATCTTTCCTCATTTTATTTTGATATACGAAAAGATAGCCTTTATTGCGATAGCCCTAATAGTAATATTAGGAAATCTACTCGTACTGTTTTAGATATTCTTTTTAATTACTTAGTTAGCTGGTTCGCTCCAATACTTTGTTTTACTTCTGAAGAAGTACGGAAAACAAGATTTCCTGATTTAAAAGATTCAATTCATGAAAAAAGTTTTTTAGAAATTAATAAAGAATGGATTAATGATAATTTATATGAAAAATGGGAAAAAATTAGAACTGTTAGAAAAGTAGTTACCGGCGCTATAGAGCTTGAAAGAAAAGAAAAAAGAATTGGATCTAGCTTAGAGGCATTTCCAATCATTTATATTTCTGACAAACAATATTTAGATATCTTTAAGGATATTGATCTAGCTGAAATATTTATTACTTCGCAAGCAGAAATGAAGTTAGAAGAAAACCCTTCAGAAGCATTTAAAATAGAAGAAATACTAGGTGTTTCAGTGATTTGTAATCTTGCTGAAGGAAATAAATGCAGTAGATCATGGAAAGTTCTTCCTGAGGTAGGAACAGATAAGGATTATCCTGATTTAAGTTTAAGAGATGCTTCAGTTATGAGAGAAATTGCAGGAGAATAAAATTAGAAACCTAATTTCAGTAATTTTTCTTTCCCTACCAGTCTTTTTTGCTGATTTTTTAAGTAAATTAAAAATAATTTCTATTTTTAAGAATGGCGATATTGAGAAAATTTATATTAATCAATTTTTAGATTTTATTTTAGTTTTTAATACAGGTATTTCATATGGCCTGTTTTCAGGTGGCGGAAGTTTCCAAAAATGGATTCTTATAATAATTTCTTTAGGTATAATTATTTTCCTTCTTAACGTTGTAAAGAATGAATCTTCTTTTATATCAAGAGTTAGTATCTCATTTATTATAGGTGGCGCCTTAGGGAATGTATTTGATAGATTTTTTTATGGCGCTGTAGTTGACTTTATTTCGCTTCATGCGAAAGGATTTTCGTGGTACATCTTTAATGTTGCTGATATGTTTATCGTCATTGGAGTAATATTATTTCTTCTAAGTCATTTACTACAATCGGGTACAAAATTGGAGAACTGAAATGCGTAAGAATTATTTTTTAACTTATTTTATTCTTATACTTCCAATATTTCTTATAGGATGTGGAAGTGAATTAGCAAAAGTTCTTGGAACGGATAAACTTCCACCTGATGAGTTTACTATTTTAACTAAACCAGATTTAATTATTCCTCCGGATTATAATTTAAGACCTCCTGCTGAAGGAGAAATTCGTCCAAACCCTCAACAGCCAAGTAGAGAATTGCAGGCAATTCTTTTTAGTAATTCATCTAACTCAGAAGATTTTAGTCAGTCAGAAATCAATCTAATGACAGGGGCTGATGTAGCAGAATCAATTCCAAATATAAAAGAAGTTCTTGATTCAGAAATGCGTGATGTTGAAGATGTAAACGCTAATCTGAAGACGCAAATAATTAATTCGCCTTCAGATAAAATAAATTAAATCTATTTAAAAAATTTTTCTATACTTTCTAAAGTGATTTCTATTTTTTTGTTTTTGTCTTTATCCTTTATAATCAGACCTTTATTTGATTGACTTATTTCGTATTTATTATGGAATCCAATTGAATTATCTAATAAATTACTATTTTCTTTATTCTTGGATTTATCTTTATAAATTTCTTCAGCGAAAGCATTTAGGAATAAGCTTTTTAGTATTTTAACTATATTTTTATTTTCTATAGAAATTTTATCATCTGAGATCTTGGAGATATTTAATAGTTCTTCATTTGATTCTATAAATAAAACAAATGCCGGATAATTTGCTTCGCTAAAGGTTTGCTTATAAAGATCATTGATTATTTTTATAATTTTTTCTTCATAAACAGGTCTGTTATTAATAAACATAAATTGATAATTTTTTCTTTTAAAAGAATTGCTTTCATTGGTATAGAAGAAATTTACGCTTAACCCATTTGTTTCATTTTTAAAATTAATAATAGACTTAATTATTTTATTTCCTAAAACATTTTTAATTCTTGAGATAAATATATTTTTTGAAAACTTATCTTCCTTAGGGGCATCCAATATAATTTTATTATTTGATTTAGCAGTAAAACTTATTTCTGGAAAAGCTAATGCATAGGTATTAATTATTTTTATTAAATTATCACTTTTTGATTTTTTTACTATATCTCGAATATTTGCATTGTTATAAAATAAATCTCTGACTTGAATCTTTGTACCAATATCTGCATAGCATTCTTTTACAGGATGAATTTTATCATTAGAAATATTTAAAACAGCACCTCTTGTTTTACTTTTTTCTTTACTAATAATTTCTAGTTTACTTACTTTTGAAATTCTATTAAGTGATTTTCCTTGAGAACTGAAAATCTTATTATTAAGATTATTGATTTTACTTCTTTTTTCAACTGAAATCATCATTTCCTGTGGACTCATAGCTACTCCATTATCTTTTACCTCAATTATATTGAGTCCATTTAATTCTATTCTGATTTCTATATTAGAGGATTTAGCGTCTATTGAATTTTCAATTAATTTTCTTAATACCTGCGAGGGACTTGTAAGGTTATCCTTTTTATAATTATAGTCTTCTTCTCTATCTTCAATTGGAGAAATATTTTTCAAAATTTATCCTTATATAAACATTATTCAGCTAAATAACTTTCAGCTTCCAATGCTGCCATACAACCCATTCCTGCAGCTGTAACAGCTTGTCTATACTTTTCATCAGTTACATCACCGGCTGCAAATATTCCATCTATACTTGTTTTGGTTGAATCAGGCCTTGTATCTATATATCCATTATCATTCATGTTTAATTGATTCTTAAATATTGATGATGATGGGTTATGCCCAATAGCAATAAAAATACCATCTGTTTCAATCTTTTTTGTTTCATTAGTCTTTTTATTTAATAAAAGGGCCCCATTAACACTTAATGGGTTTTCACTACCTATAATTTCAGTTAATTCTGTATCCCAGATAATTTCTATTTTCTTATTCTCTTTCAAGCGTGATTGTAATATTTTTTCTGCTCTTAGATTATCCCTTCTATGAATAAGCTTCACTTCATTTGCAAAGTTTGTAAGAAACAAAGCTTCTTCAACAGCAGTATTTCCTCCTCCTACAACTATTACTTTTTTATCTTTATAAAAGAAACCATCACATGTGGCGCATGCGGAAACACCATAACCTTTAAATTTATCTTCTGATTCAATACCTAACCATTTTGCCTGAGCTCCAGTTGCAATTATAAGGGCATCGCAAGTATAAATATTTTCTGAATCAGAAATTAATTGATAAGGTTTTTTTGATAAATCAACATTAATAATAGTATCAAAAATTATATTAGTACCAACACTTATTGCCTGTTCTTTCATTTGCTCCATTAACCAGGGACCTTGTACTACATCTGCAAAACCAGGGTAGTTTTCAACATCAGTTGTTATTGTCATTTGACCGCCCGGTTCTATTCCAGTTAAAAGGACAGGGTTAAGCATAGCCCTTGATGCATAAATGGCAGCAGTATAACCTGCTGGACCAGAACCTAAAATTAGTAATTTTGAGTGAATATTTTCAGTCATTTTTTCATTTCATAAAAAGTAATTGCCATAATATACTTAAAAGAGATTCTTATATATGTAGTCAACTACTTCTTGCGTTGCATCTAATTTCTTATTTTCATAAACCTCTATTTTTTCTTCCAAAGGTTTAATATGATTTGATTCTACTAAAGATATTATAAACTTCTCAAATCTTTTAGAATTACTTTTCATATCTATAAAATAAATTGGTTTAGGCACTGCTAAGGCTTCACTAATCATATTTGCCGAGTCGGGAGTAAGTATTATAACATCTGAAAATTTTAATATTGCAAAATAAGGGTTAGGCCCATCATCGTCAAAAAGAAAATAATCCTTATTTTTTAATATTTCTCTTATTTTATTAGCTAAGTATTTTGGCGTTCTTCTTGATAATGTTATTAATGGAGTCCAGCCACTTTTTAATGCGATGTTGATTGAATTTAAAACTTTATTACATTCAAAATCATTAAAACTATATGCTTTACTGACTCCGCCAATTAGAAAACCTGCAAGCGGTTTAGAAAATTTTGAAAAAGTATTGTTCCATTCTGTATATGCTTGATTAAGTAAATTTTCACTTACTCTATTTGGTGAGGTTACTGTTTTTATAACATTATTTCCTTCAATACGATCATGAGAAGGGGCCCACACGATATCAAATTCTTTTGAATTAATTTTAGGATCTTGAAGGTAAATTGTTTTGCACTCTTTTTTCGATTTTTTTCTTATATACCTAAGATAAGGCACTGTTCTTCTTCCGGCAGAAATCGCCATATCGGGCCAAGGACCAGTTAATTCATTATTAAATATTGGCTTTCCATAAGGAGCAAGTATTGAAAGACCTATAGATGGATTTATCCTTTTTAAATCTGCCTTAATTCCCATTCGCTCTGTAATTCCAAGGCATTGGTTTTCACATCCAATTAAACCCGAAGAAATTATCCAACAATCTTTTATTTTAGTATTTTCTTTGCTCATTTCTAGTTCTTTGTAATAATCTTGCGTATTTATAATATAATCTATAACATAAATTCTATGAAGCGGGATAATTTAGATTTTATTGATTTAAAAATACTTAGTAAACTTCAAAAAAATGGAAGGACAACTAATGTTGAGTTAGCTGAATCTGTTGACCTTTCTGCACCTCCTTGCCTGAGAAGAGTTAAAGCCCTTGAGGAAAATGGATATATTAAAGGTTATCATGCTGAAATTGATTCTATTAAACTTGGTTTTGAGGTAACTGTTTTTGCAATGGTTGGACTTCATAATCAGGCAGAATCAGATTTACTCTCTTTTGAAGAGCATGTGGGAAATCTTAATTATGTAAGAGAGTGTCATATGCTAAATGGTGAAATCGACTTTATCCTTAAATGTGTAGCCCCAGATTTATCAAGTTTTCAGAACTTCTTAACTAATGAACTAACTTCTGCTCCAAATGTTGCAAGTGTAAAAACATCCCTTACCATTCGCCAATCAAAGTATTTACCAGGTGTTCCTGTAAGTTAAAATTTAATCAAAAATTTTACCTGGGTTTAATATTTTTTCTGGATCAACTGCTTTTTTAATCTTTTGCATTAGTTTGATTTCGTCTTTTTTTAATTTTTTTGCATCTTTTTTTCTAATTATGCCAACTCCGTGTTCTGCGCTAAAAGATCCATTGTATTTTTGTACAAGAATTAATAGGTGAGATCTTAATTTTTTTTCTAAAGAAAGGAATTGCTTTGAATTTAAATTCTTTGGTTGGGAAATATTATAATGAATGTTGCCGTCGCCAACATGACCAAATGTAATATTTTTTGCTCCAGGTATAATTTTGTTAACTATCTTATCTGCTTCTTCGATAAATTTATGAATAGAAAAGACTGGCACAGAAAAATCATTTTTAATGCTTGAGCCGTATTTCTTTTGTGCCTCAGAAATATTATCTCGTATTTTCCATAGAAAATTCGATTGATTAAGTGAATTGGCAAAGATCACTTCATTAATTAATTTATTGTTTTGGGCAGCAGCAATTTGCGACTGAATTAAGTCAAGCAAATCCTTACTTTGCCCTATTTTTGAAAACTCAAATAATATATACCATTTGCTTTTCTTTTTAATTGGTAGTTTCGAACTATCTTTACCTTCTAAAGTAAGATCAATAGAAGCGTTATTCATAAATTCGAATGCAGTTAAAGGGGTAGATATATTTTTTTGTAAAAATCTCAGAAGTTCAATGGATTTTTTTGGGTCTCTAACTGAACAAAAGAATGTAAATTTTTCTTTAGGTTTAGGAAATATTTTCATACTAGCAGCAGTTATTATTCCTAAAGTTCCTTCTGACCCTATAAATAAGTCTTTAATTGAATATCCTGTATTATCTTTTTTTAGTGTTTTTAGTGAATCAATTATTGTTCCATCAGCAAGAACAATCTGTAAGCCTAAGGTGAAATCCCTTGTATTTCCATAATACAATACGGAAACCCCTCCAGCATTTGTGGCAATATTACCGCCAATAGTGCAACTTCCTTCAGATGCAAGTGATAAAGGAAAAAGCATATTCTTTTCATCGCAAATTCTTTGAATTTCTGAAAGTATCATTCCGGATTGAATGGTAATTGACTGATCCAGTATGTTGATACTGATTAATTTATTCATTCTTTCTAATGATAGAATAAAATGTTCTTCTGAATAAGATATTTGCCCGCCGACAAGCCCAGTATTTCCTCCTTGTGGTGTTATTGATATTCTTTCTTTATGAAACATCTTCATAAGTGAAGATATTTCCTTAACATTTTTAGGCTTTAGGATGCCTTTTGCTTTTCCGGGATATCTATCTCTCCACTCGGTGAGATATTTTCTTTTTTCTTCTTCAGTAAGCAAAAGATTCTTCTTACCAATAATACTTTCAATTTTTTTGATGATATTCATCTTCATGTTATAATTTTAACAACTATATTTATTTATTAAAGAAAGAAATATCTAGTAAAGATAAACAAAATGTTAACAAAGTTTAAAAGCACAATAATTTCATCTAATAATATAAGAACAGATAGAGATAAATTTATAAATCTTATTGGAAACAATTGTTCGCAGGAGTTCTTTGATAATACTGATAAAATAAATACTTCATTTATTAATCTATTGAATGGATCGATAAATTTATGCGAAATCAATAAAGATTCTGATTTAATTTATGATTTTGATATGAATAATTTTAACCAAGAAAATGGTATTAAGGCTTTATCATTTCAGTCTGACAATATTGAAGATGACTTAGAAAAGTTTAAATTGAAGGGCTTAAAAGTTTCTGAAATAAAAAAGAAGGAATTTATTGATACTGAGAATTCGATTATAGAAATATTATTTTTTACCATTATAAAAGAAAACAAATTTGGTCTCGACTTAGTAATATTTGAAGAGAAAAATTTTTTTTTAAAAAGTGATATAAACCTCAAAAATGACCAAATTACAAAATTTAATCAGGTTGTTGTATATACTTCAGAATCAAATAACTTAAAAAAATTATTGATGCAAGATCTTGATATAAGGTGTGCATTGGATAAAGAATTTGATTTTGGAAATGGTAAGATCAGAATGATGTTTTTTAGGATTGGAGGGGTGACAATTGAGGTGGTTGAGAATAAAGAGAATGAAGGAACTTTTTTTGGTGGAATTGGTTGGCATACAGAAAATATGAGATTTTGTCATAAGAGGTTATCAGAATCTAATTTTGATATTTCTGAAATAAGAAAAGGAAGAAAACCGGGAACATTGGTATCTACTGTTAGAAATGCACCATTAAATATTCCAACAATACTTATAGGTCTAGATGATTAATAAATTATATAAAATTTCATATATTTTAATATTTCTTTCGATTTATTTGTCTACAAATATACATGCGCAAGGTCCAGATAATTTGCCCAAGGAAAAAGAATTAGTAAAAATTCGTTTCGCAACAGATTGGAGAGCGCAGGCAGAGCAGGGAGGCTTTTATCATGCATTAGCTCTAGGTCTGTATGAAAAAAACGGATTGGATGTTAAAATTATTCAAGGTAATTCAAGCATTAATATTCCCCGATTGCTTGCGGCAAAAGAAATAGAATTCGGAATGGGTTCGAATAGTTTTATACCGTTGAATATAATTGCCAATCAAATACCTGCTAAATCAGTTATGGCTTCTTTTCAAAAAGATCCACAAATTATTATGACTCACCAATCTTCAAAAATTAAAAGCTTAAAGGAAATGAAAGGCAAACCCATTATGATTTCTGATGCAAGTATAGGGGCTTTCTGGGTATGGTTAAAATCAAAATATTCCTTTAGTGATAAGCAAGTCCGTAAAAAAACATTTAGTCTCGCCCCTTTTTTAGTTAATGAGAATGCCATTCAACAAGGTTATTTAACTTCTGAACCGTTTCTTGTAGAGAAGGAGTTAGGGGTTTCACCAAAGGTTTACCTACTTTCTGATTATGGTTATCCAAGTTACGGAGCAATGATTCTTGCTAGAAACGATATAATTAAGGATAAACCTGAGATAGTTAAAGCGTTTGTTGAAGCAACGATACTCGGATGGAAAAAGTATATATATGAGAATCCTGACGCAGGTAATAGTTTAATTCTTAAAACTAATCCTGAAATGCAAGAAGAAATTCTTTTACAGGCAATTGATAAGATTAAAAAATATAATCTAATTTCAAATTTTCCTGACTATAGTGATATTGGATCAATGACAAATGAAAGATGGAAAGAATTTTTTACAATAATGTCGAACAATAATATTTATAAAAAAGATTTAAAATGGGAAGACTCTTTTACAATTGATTTTGTAAATAACAATAAGTGATGTTAAATTTTTCAGGTATTCATAAGGAATTTGATAAAGAAATTTTATCAAATATTAATTTAAAAGTTAGAGAGGGTGAGTTTTTATCAATCTTAGGCCCTTCAGGTTCAGGGAAATCAACTCTTCTTCGTCTAGCATCTAAAATTTTAAATCCATCAAAAGGTAAAGTAGAATATAAACAAGGTAAAAATCCATTAATTGGATTTGTTTTCCAGGAACCAACTCTAATGCCTTGGAGAAATGTACTAAGCAATGTCCTGCTTCCTTTAGAATTAAAAGAGGGAATTAATAAATCTAACATAGATATTGCAAATGAGTGGTTAACGAAGGTAGGTCTTGCGGGAAAAGAAAATAGTTTTCCAAATGAATTATCTGGAGGACAAAAAATGAGAGTTTCTATTGCTAGAGCTCTAGTTCAAGGATGCGATTTGCTTCTTTTAGACGAACCTTTTGCAGCTTTAGATGAGATTACTCGTAGCAAGCTTGAGAATGATCTTTTAAGTATTTGGGAAAAAGAAAAATTTACAGTTTTATTCGTAACACATTCAGTTTCTGAGGCTGTCTATTTATCCGAGAGAATAATTGTTTTATCTAGTAATCCTGGTCAAATTATATATGAAAAGAATATTGATTATGATGGTTCAAGAAAAGAATTTCAAGGAAGCAATCATTACCATGAAATAAATAATCATATCTTTAGAAAATTAGAAGAAGGCATGAAGAATGACTAGATTAACTAATTTTTTATCTCCTTTTATTGCTTTATTAGTAATTTTTTGTATTTGGGAATACTTAGTTTATATACTATCTGTTCCTCTTTATATTTTGCCTGCGCCAAGCAATATTTTTCTTTCTTTAAATGCTAATTTCTATGAATTAATTTTAGCTACTCTAAATACTTTAAAAATAACATTTTTAGCTTTTCTAATTGCTACTTTTATAGCTATATTTTTGGCGATCTTATTTTCATTATCAAAGATATTAGAAAAATCTCTTTACCCAATTACAGTAATTTTTCAAGTAACGCCAGTAGTTGCTATTGCTCCACTAATACTAATTTGGGTAGGTCTTGATAATGCACAAACCGCAATATTAATTTTATCAGTAATTGTTGCCTTCTTTCCGGTTTTAGCTAATACGAATTTAGGCTTTCGTTCTGTTGATCAAAATTTAAAAGAGCTTTTTATTATTAATAAAGCTTCTAAATGGGAAACTTTAACAAAACTAAGTTTACCATTTGCCACTCCTTTTATACTAACAGGAATGAAAACTTCCATAGGGTTAGCTCTGATAGGAGCTGTGGTTGCTGAGTTTGTAGCTGGAACAGGCACTTCAACAGGGTTATCATGGATTATAATTGAATCAGGAAATAGGCTAGATATATCTAAGTTATTTTCTGCATTGATTTTACTCGTTTTTCTTGGTGTTTTTCTCTTTTTATTAATGTCGGCATTGGAATATAATGTTTTAAAAAGATGGCATCAAAGCGCCAAAGATAATTGAGGATAAGAAAATGAATGATTTATCAAAAAAGGCTTTAACAGTAAGTGAAGCTATTGATACTAGATTAACCTGTAGAGCATTCACAAATGAAAAACCTGAAAAAGAAACCATTATAAATATTATAAAAAAAGCAAGAAGGACTGCTTCAGGAGGTAATTTACAACCATGGAAATTATGGATAGTTTCAGGGGAACCTTTAGAGGGATTTAAGAAGGAAATTGCAGAAAAAATAAAGGAAAACCCTATGGGTGAAGGTACAGAGTATAATATTTATCCTCCTAACTTAAAGGAGCCGTACGAGTCAAGAAGAAGGGAAGTTGGAAGAGATATGTATGATGTTTTAGAAATTCCAAAAGAAGATAAAAAAGGAAGAATGAATCAATTCATTAGGAATTTTGAATTTTTTGGAGCACCAATTGCACTTTTTTTTGCAATTGACCGTCAAATGCAAGAAGGGCAGTGGTCAGATCTAGGTATGTTTCTTCAATCTATAATGTTACTTGCTCGCGAAGAAGGTTTGCATACAGCCCCTCAAGAAGCATGGGCTGTTTGGTATAAATCAGTTAATGAATTTCTCAATATTCCTGAGGAGCTAATGCTATTTTGTGGAATGGGTATTGGATATGCAGATCAAAATGATCCAATAAACACATTTAGAAGCAAAAGGGCTGATATTGATGAATTTACCAATCTTATAGGTTTTTAAATAATTCTTTCTTTCCTAAAGCTTTCTATTTGATCTTTAGTAAAACCTAATTCTAAAAGAATGCTGTCTGTATCTTCTCCAAGTAACGGCGGGCTTTTCTTTATTTTATTATCTGAATTAGATAACTTTATTGGCAATCCCATAACGGGCGCAGGTGATTTTAATCCTTGGTAATCAATGTCTTGAAAAAAATTCATTTCTTTAACATGTTGGTCATTTAAAACATCTTCAAGGTTGTTAACTGGTCCTGCAGGAACTTGAGCTTCAGCTAAAAGTTTTAAAGCTTCTTCCGAAGTTAGATCTTTACACCAATCTTGTGTTTTATCACTAAGAATTTGTCCATTTTCTCCCCTCTTTATATCTGTTAAGAATCTTTCATCTTCAATAAATTCTTCAGCTCTAACTAATTTAGCCCATCTTTTAAATAATGGATCACCTAAGACTTGAACAACTATCCACCCATTTTTTGTTTTTACCATATCAACTGGTCCGGCGTAGGGGCTTTTATTTCCTATAGCTTTTCTATTTTTCTTTGTAATTGCCTGTTCTATAATGTGCGTATTCATAAAGGCGAGAGAAGTAGCGAATAAAGCTCCTTCAACTATTTGACCTTTTCCAGTTTTCTCTCTGTCAATGATAGCTGCTAATGTCCCCATAGCAGTTAAAGATGCAGTACCATAATCTATATAAGGTGAGTACGCTTTAACAGGTTCTTCTTCATGACCTGTTAGGTATGCTGCACCAGACATTGCTTGACCCACACCATCAAAACCAACTCTTTCAGAGTATGGTCCTCCATGCCCAAAGGCAGAAACAGTTGTTAATATTATGCCTTCGTTATATTCAGACAGCGTCTTATAATCTATTCCCATTTTCTTTAATGTTTGAGGAGGAAGATTTGCAACTACAATATCAGCTGATTCAACTAATTTTTTTACTATTTCTTGTGAACCTTCTTTTGTTGGATTAAGAGTAATTCCCTTTTTATTCCTATTCATTTGCATGAACATGGCGCCTTCACCATTAGGGTTATCAATAGGGTGGACATAACGATCTTCAGAACCAGCAATTCTCTCGACCCTAATAACTTCTGCTCCTAAATCTCCAAGAAGAGCAGCACAATATGGCCCTGCAATATACCTTCCAAAATCTAAAACTCTTACTCCCTTTAAAATATCCAAAATATTTCTCCTTAGATGAACATTAAAAAAAGTTAATAATAAAGAAATGTATTGGTAAAGGAAAATATTACATAATTAAATAACAATAAATATTTGACCACATTTATTATTTAACCTCCCCAAATAAGAATGTGGTCAAATTAACAAAATAATAATGACACAAGCATTACATTTGAATTATCTTAGGTTCAGGAGATAAAATGCATATTTTGCTTATTGAAGATGATAATGATGCCGCTTCATACCTTATAAAGGGCTTGAAAGAGAGCGGACATGTTATTGATAGGGCATCAGATGGTGAAGAGGGGCTTTTTATGGCTCTAGATTCAAATTTTGATATCTTAATCGTAGATAGAATGCTTCCAAAATTGGACGGGCTTAGCCTTATAAAAAAAGTAAGAGAAGATAAAAATGATACCCCTATACTTATTCTTTCAGCTTTAGGTGAAGTAGATGAAAGAGTAAAAGGTTTAAAACATGGAGCTGATGATTATCTAGCTAAACCATTTTCTTTTTCTGAATTACTTGCGAGATTGGAAGCGTTAAATAGAAGAAATCTTCCTGATTCTAGTTCTAACTTATTAGAAGTTGGAGATTTAAAATTAAATCTTTTAAGTAGAAGAGTGGAAAGAGAAGGAGAGGAAATTGATTTGCAGCCTCGTGAATTCAAATTACTAGAATTTCTTATGCGAAGACCAAATCAAGTTGTAACAAGAACAATGCTTTTAGAGGGCGTTTGGGAATATCATTTTGACCCTCAAACCAATGTAATTGATGTTCATATATCAAGACTTCGATCTAAGATTGATAAGCCATTTAAAGGAAAGCAAATGCTATTTACTGAGCGAGGAGCAGGCTATGCTTTGAGGCATAATGAATAACCCGTTTAATTTAGCGAGTTTTAGGCTGATCTTTATTTATACCTTACTTTTAAGTGTATCTTTTGGCTTTGTTCTCATGTTTTTATATTTTACATCTGCTAGAGATATTCAGATAGAAGCGGATCAAAAAATAGTCAATAAAGTTGAAGAGATAAACAGAGTTTATTTAAGAGGTAGAGAAAAAGGTTTATTTAATTATGTAAGGGGTCAGATTTCTCGTCCAACCCTTAATATTTATAGATTATATAATAGTAGTAATGAATTTCTTGCAGGAAATATACCTGAACCAACGGACTTAAAAATTAACGAAGACGGCTGGGTTGAATTTACATTTAAAATGAATGTTAATGGTGTTGAAGAAACTTATTATGGACGAGGTAGGAATATAGTTACACCATTTGAGAATCTTCGTCTCCTTGTCGGACGCGTAGTTAATAATGAAATAAAACTAAAAGAACGTTTTTTTTATAGTTCTCTATGGTCAATATTACTTATTATTTTTCTAGGTATTTTTGGCGGATATATTTTAAGTAGAAATTTTCTTAAAAGAATTTCGGATATAAATAAAACAAGTAAAAATATTATGGATGGAAATCTGTCTGAGCGTTTACCGACTACAAAAGGAAAAGACGAGCTTAATCAGCTATCTTCAAATCTAAATGAGATGTTAGATAAATTAGATTCTTTAATGACAAGTATGAAGGAGGTTACAGATAATGTAGCGCATGACTTAAGAACTCCTCTCAATAGGATAAGAAGTAATCTTGAAGTTACTCTGATGTCTAATCCAGATATTGAACAATATAAGAGATCGATAGATGAGGCTATTCTTGAAACTGATAATTTAATAAAGACCTTTAATTCAATCTTATCTATATCTCGGGTAGAATCGGGGACATCAGATCTAGAAAGAAAATCAATAAATCTTGAAGATCTTATTTTAAATTTAATTGATTTGTATGAGCCTATCGCAGAAGCAAAAGACATAAAACTTACATCAGAGGTTGAAAAAGAAATATTTTTTAATGGGAATATGAACCTTTTATCTCAAGCTATTGCAAATCTTCTTGAAAATGCCATTAATTATGGTTCAAGCTCTCCTAAACCTTTTATTACATTGGGCGCAAAAAAAAGTGAAGAAAGCATTTCATTATGGGTGAGTGATAATGGAGAAGGAATTAAGGATAGTGATAAAAAGAAAGTATTAAATAGGTTTGTAAGATTAGATTCTAGCAGAAGTTTAAAAGGTTCTGGGCTAGGTCTTAATTTAGTAAATTCAGCAGTAAGATTCCATAACGGTTCTTTAAAATTACTAGACGCTAAACCGTCAGGATTGATAGTTTTAATTGAAATTCCTGTTTCTTAAGTTCCTCCATCTACAAATAAACACTGTCCTGTAACCCAACTAGAGGCGTCTGAGGCCATATAAACGACTGCAG
>Ga0206678_10001130_pt1 | contig 17368 bp, 11 predicted proteins | sample M180m12015metaG_FD_155453 | JGI IMG/M metagenome (GOLD analysis project Ga0206678, IMG submission 155453) | Ammonia-oxidizing marine archaeal communities from Monterey Bay, California, United States - M1 80m 12015 | ecosystem: Environmental > Aquatic > Marine > Intertidal zone | place: USA... | reverse complement strand
GTGAATCATCCTTGGCAAAATCATCAATACTGGGCGACCGTCATGAATAGCCATCATATTCGCTGAATATGATTCTTGTAAACGGCTTGATTTGTATAGTTGATTTAACACTGCATGTGGGTCAGCGTTATTCTTTATTTCAATAACAACTCTGATACCTTCCTTGCTAGATTCATCCCTAATATCACGAATTCCGACAACAGTTCCCTTATTGACTAAATCTGCGATATGAACAAGCATATCGGCCTTCTTTACCTGATAAGGAATTTCAGTAATAATCACTCTCTTACCCTTAGCATCATCTAATACTTCACACTTTGACCGTACATGGAATCTACCTTTACCTGTAGAATACATATCATAGATTCCATCTATTCCATGAATACCTGCTCCGGTTGGGAAATCAGGACCTTGAACATGCTCCATATATTCGTTGATAGTAATGTCTGGCATTGTAGATAAGTCTCCATCGTCTTCCATGATTCTATTGACGTGTAGGTCAACCGCAGCAGCAACTTCGGTCAAATTATGAGGAGGTATTTTGGTAGCCATACCTACAGCAATACCATCGCTTCCATTCAATAGAAGATTTGGTAGCCTTGAAGGCAAGACAGTTGGCTCCTGTTCAGAATCATCAAAATTTGATTGGAAATCAACGGTATTCTTGTCAATATCTTCTAACATATGTTTAGCAATTCGGTCAAGGCGACTCTCTGTGTAACGCATTGCAGCAGGAGGATCTCCATCTATTGAACCAAAATTACCTTGCCCATCAACAAGTGGATAACGGAGGGAGAAATCTTGTGCCATCCTCACCATCGTATCATAGATAGATTGGTCACCATGTGGATGATATTTACCCATTACTTCTCCAACTGAACGTGCTGACTTGCTAAATTTCTTTTCAGATGTATGGCCACCTTCAAACATACCATACAGAACTCTTCTATGAACTGGTTTCAATCCATCTCTCGCATCTGGTAATGCTCTGCCAATGATTACGGACATTGCATAATTGATATACGAAGTTTTCATCTCTTCATTGAGTGATTGATTTAGGATATTACCAATTTGGATTGGTTCTTCTTCAGTTGTTTCTTGTTCGTCTTCTGGTACTTCAGATGTCAAGGTTGGTCACCTCCTTAGCGTGCTTTTCGATAAAGGCCCTTCTGTCAGGAACATCTTCGCCCATCAAAATTTCAAACATACGATCTGATGCTTCTGCATCTTGAACAGTAACTTTCAACATTGTTCTAGTCTCTGGATTCATTGTAGTATCCCATAGTTGGTCAGGATTCATTTCACCAAGACCCTTGTAGCGTTGTACTCCAATCTTAGTTGCCGGATTATCTCCTTTCATTTCAGTGATAATTTCATCTCTTTCATCATCAGAAAATGCGTATTTATTGACTCGTCCTTTAGACAGTTGATACAGTGGGGGTTGTGCAATGTAGACATGGCCACCAGTAATGGCAGGGCGCATGAACCTCCATAGGAAGGTCATCATAAGCGTTCTAATGTGGGCACCATCAACATCTGCGTCAGTCATAATAATGATTCTTGAATAGCGCATCTTCTCTGTATCAAAAGCACCTTCATCCTCAGGATTGTTACCAACACCTGCGCCAAAAGCCCTAATCATAGTCTGAATCTCATTATTTTGGAACACTTTGACCAAATTTCTCTTTTGCCGTTCAACATTGAGGATTTTTCCACGTAACGGCAATATCGCTTGGATTCTTCTATCGCGACCAGTCTTTGCTGAACCACCCGCGGAATCTCCTTCAACCAGATATATTTCACATTCAGCTGGATCTCTTGATTGACAATCTGCCAATTTACCAGGAAGGCCACCGCCTTCCAATACGCCTTTACGGCGTGTCAAATCTCTTGCCTTTCTAGCAGCCTCTCTCGCTTTACTAGCCAGTAAACCTTTCTCAACTATTTGCTTGGCAGTGGAAGGGTTTTCTTCAAAAAAATCACCCAACTTCTCATAAACAATAGAGTCAACGATTCCAGCCACTTCACTACTAACCAATTTGTCTTTAGTTTGTGATGAAAAGGATGGGTCTGGATGTTTTACGCTAACAATTGCAGTCAAACCTTCTCTAACATCCTCTCCAGAAAGTGTGTTTCCTTTCAGCAACTTTCTGTCTTTTGCATATTTATTCACACTACGAGTCAATGCTCCTCTTAGGCCACTCAAATGAGTACCTCCATCTCTGTTACGGATGATATTTGTGTAACATTGAATCGATTCACTGAATGCATCGGACCATTGTAGGGCAAGTTCAACTGAAACTTCTCCAAGTTCTATTTCTCTAAATCCTTCAACATGTATTACTTCACTGTGCATTGCTACACGGCGAATATTTAGTTGGTGAACGAATTCTTTGATGCCACCTTCATAGTGATGCTCACTAACATGCTCATCTTCTCCACGCTCATCAGTGATGGTAATTTTTAGACCAGCATTAAGGAATGATGTTTCCTTAAGGCGGGTGTCAACTGTATCAAAATCAAAATCCGTAATGTTATGAAAAATATCCAAATCCGGCTTAAAAGCGATCAGTGTGCCGGTGTCATCGCAAGTGCCTATGACTTCTAAATCGGACACTGGTACTCCTTTTTCATATCTTTGGAAGTAAATATTGTCATCGCGATGAATAGTCATTTCCATCCATTCAGATACAGCGTTTACAGCTGAAACACCTACGCCGTGTAATCCACCAGATACTTTGTAAGCATCATTATCGAACTTACCTCCTGCGTGTAACTTGGTCATGATGACCTCTGCTGCAGAAATGCCAAACTCTTCATGGATACCAACAGGTATTCCTCGCCCGTAATCTCTGACCGAGAGTGAGCCATCGGCTTTGATATTGACATCTACCTTGTCATTTTGACCCGCTAGGTGTTCGTCCACCGCATTATCGACTACTTCCCAGATACAATGGTGTATGGCCGTACCATCGTTGGGATCTCCGATATACATTCCCGGTCTTTTTCTGACCGCTTCTAGCCCTTCAAGGACCTGTATGCTCGACGCGCCATATTCTTCTGCCATTTATTCCACCTTTAAGTTATAGTAATTGATTATTAATGTGCTTTCATTTATTGATTAGCGAGGATATTAATTAACGATAATAATTAGCATCATTAATTAGAATTATTCTATTGTTAAATCCGCATTATTCACGCCGCCTTAGCACTTCAACTCCCTATACCATAATAGCCTACGCCCAAGGCTTGTAAAGGTAGTGATTGATAGACAAGAAATATGCCTAAAAGTGTGCTATATTGGCACAATCGGCCCTCTCCCGCACACAGACTTCAATCTGGCATTTGCACCTCAATAAAGCGCATTTATTGCAAGGGCGATATTATTGATAATAACAATCCCAATTAATAATCAATTATTGGCATGATTTATGAAATTATTTGTAATTATTATTGGCAATTAAGTGTGATTATTTTGACCCTATTTATACAATTCAAAATGCTTGATTTTCCCGCGCTTTTTACTAATAATTGGTAAAGAAAATGATTCTTTTGAAGCGTGAGCGTTAAGAATGGAGTGCAGGTCGCCCAATTCATGGCTGACCCAAAGGTGTGCGTATCTCTCGAAGCAACCACTGTGAAAGAAGTAATGGACGAGGCGGCAAGAGCAAATCTTGCTGGCGCTGATATTATTGAGATTCGTTTTGATAGATTATACCTGATAAAGCCTCAAGCTACTATCACTGAAGGTGAAGACGGTGAGAGAATTTCCTATACCCCTCCTGCTGTTGAATGGGCTACTCGTGAATATGAATCTATCAATGTTGAGACATCTATTGAATCATTCAAGGAAGGTATTCCATTACCTGTTATTTTCACTGTAAGATCAGTTCGCGATGGAGGATTCTTCATCGGAACTGAAGAACAACGTCTTGAGATTCTCAGCACCGCTATCGCTTCTGGAGTTTCATGGGTGGACCTTGAGACCAGTATTGAAGAAAAGGCAAGAGTAGGCCTTCTAGAGGCTGCAAAAGCAGCTGATTGTCAAGTAATTGCATCTACCCACGACCAAACTATGCCATCCGCTGCTGAAATCGCTGAGTTAGTTCGCTCACAGAAAGACCTTGGAGACATCATCAAGTTCTGTGGTAAGGTCTCAAACCACCAAGATGCATTACAAATTGTAGAGGCATCACAAGATCTTGATGATGAAGAGGTTCAATTCAGTTTGATGGGATTGGGTAATGGTGGAGACTGGGCACGTATTCACGCACCTGTTCTAAATCAGTCACTCGTCTATGCGACAATGTTGAATGAATTTAGATTAAATGAGAAAGGTTTAGTCAATGTCAATGACCTAAGAGATGCCTGGACACTTCTTGATTACTGAGATTGTACCTAGAAACAATAACCACTGCGTCTATTGACTCGGTGGTGGTAAATCCGGCATAGGCGGGACTACCTTTGGATTAGATTCGTTGACTGCGGCAGGGAGCATCTCTAATGAAGGTACTAATTCTTCTTGCTTTACCTCTAAACCGGCTCCCATGTATTTGCGATTAACGATAATTGGTGCAACCATCATTGAACCTACTATTCCTAAAAAGGCAAGTGATACTGTCCAAGGAGGTAAAACAAAGGAACGTAATGTTGTAACTATTGAAACATCAGCATGGACTATTTTATTCGGAACATCTGCATCTGAATCATGAGAATTATCCCATGTGTCAACGACTATATAGAAATCCTCCCAATCATCACCTCCAAAAATACTATGATGGATTTCTGGCCCATCTAAACTAACTGACAGTGCAACTTCATCGATATTTTCATATTCATGTGCATCCCTATAAGAGCGCCATCCCCATATGTCAAAACTTCTCCATTCAGGGTCAATGTTTTTGAGATCTCCTTCAAAATCACTCCACCAATCCCATTCATTATGATACATTGAATACGCTTCTGCATAGGACTCATATTGGCTAGTAGTCATCAAGTATACATCTCCAATTGCGGGCACTATTGTTTCTCCAACTACGTGAGTTAATGTGACACAAATCGTAGTTCTGTGGTTACTTGATAGGTTCATTCGCAATGCGCCCACGCTATCATTTCCAACTTTCATAAAGGTGCTATAATCTTCTGTTAGAGGCAATAATGGCACCCTATTCCATTCATCTTGATACATGTAAGGTTGTTCTGGACTTAATGGATAATCGTTTTGATTATTCTCGAACCACACCTCTTCATCATTTTCATAGTCCCAATATCCGTAACTATTCCAATTGAATGGAACTTCTGCAACCCTTTGAATGGATTCATTCCAGACCACTGGTTGCCAATCGCCTTTACAGGCATTAGCTGCTTGAGCATTGGAAATAATTCCTCCACCAGTGAATCCACTAGAAGTTAATGGAATTAGGATTAATATCGCCACAAAAATCGTCACTAACCGCACTATTGCCTATCCCCCTACATACATTCCAGTGCATAGGAGGTTGATGGAGATAACGCTCAACCTCTTCTTCTAAGTGGGCGCACATAACCTGAATCATCTGAACGACGCTCTTCTTTTGATAGTATAGATGGTGCTGGTGGAGGTGCATGATGATCCATACCCAATAATCCACCTTGGGACTCTACATGCTCTACATCGTAGGTTTCTGCTGCTTTCTTCGCTTCCTCTTCAACTTCCGTAGGGTCTCTCATCACAAACCAACCTAGAACTAATGCAGCCGTGATAAGTACGACGAATGTTAACAGGTCTGAGCCTGCATCGGCTAGCCAATTCTTCCAGTCTTGGACACTAAAATCAGACAATGATGGTGGAGCTTCTGCTTCAGGGATTACTTGGACATCTAAATCCATCTCATCACACATATCAAGTCCATTACAAACCTGTAATCTAATTTGTACCAATCCTGCTTCTTGCCAACTTGCAGATACTCTAGAACTAGAACCTGCAAGAGGAGATACCCAATCATCAGCAAAATCACCATTTTCATTAGCATCCACTGCTAAGTCCAAATCCCATTGAACCAATAATCCAGATTCAATCCTCTCGTCACGGTCACTAATTGAGCCATCTGCAACATTCAAATCTCTGTAGATTATCATTTCTTCATTTTCTGGCCCTGTAATATTAGCATTCAATGAATTTACATCTCCAGCAAACACATCTTCAGGAACAAATATCTCCTCAATGATAGGTGGCTTTTCGACTATCACAGTGAATGATTGTCTTGTGACATCTCCAGTTCCAAAGGAATCTCTAACAGTTAATGTAACAATATATTCACCCGGAATAGAATACGAATGCCATGGAGATGATTCATGATTCAAAGGAGTTGCATCACCAAAATCCCAAGTATAACTAACGATACCATTCCACTCTGGTGATGAGGACTCAAGTGGAATATACATCCCCTCATAGCGTCGGTCACCATCTCTTGTTCCTTCGGAATCAAAGAATAGTAATGTTCCTGGTGCTGCTATTGAATTTCCATCCTCATCAAAAGTTCTAGACCAAGATTCTATCACAGTACCTTCTGGGAAAGATGTTTCATCTGTTACAATATCTCCTTCTAGCCATGCATCCAGTATTTTCACACTAATGATAGGAACTGGGTTCGAGATTCTGATAGTCATTGTCTTAGCGATGCTTTCTTCTCCACTCTCATCAGTAACAATTAGCACTACATTGTGGACTCCAGGTTCAGTAAATGTGTGAGTGACTTGTGGCCTATCTCCGAATGTTCCATCAGAAAAACTCCAGTTGAAAGTGAGGTCGCTTGAATCTCCGACTGTACCATCTGGATCAAAACTATTCCTTCCATCAAAAGTGTATGGAGTATCAACTTGCCCATCTGTTGCGCGGAAATCGATTAATTCAGAACCGGTTGATGCAGTAGTTCGCACAAGGAAATCTGAAACCGGAATTTGGTTGAGGACCGTAACAAAAAATTGTGCAGTAGATGAACTTCCATCATCATCAGTTGCAATTAGTTGAATGGTCATCAATCCAGCGTGATTCCAACCTACTATTGGATTAGATTGAGCACTGCTAGTGGTTGTGAAATCATCAGTTCTATCCAGGCTTCCACCGTTGAGATTAACCCCTTCTGGGAAACTCCATGCATAAGTTACTATTTGCCCATCATAATCTTTGAAGACATCAGGCATTACCAAAGGAGTGTAAGTATATGTGGTCATATTTTCAGACCAAATTTGTACTGGAACTCTATTGTTAACATGAACCAAAATTGATTTCATACCAACATTTATGCCATCTGAAACACTCAATGTAAGAGTGTAGGTCTGATTTGTAGAATTCAATGCACCCCATTCATGGTGAGCAGAAAACATTCCTACCCCTCCTTGAGATGAACCATCTCCCCAATTCCAGTCAAATTGAAGATTATCGGTTGGCACGTTATCTGCGGTCCTTCCTGCCGAGAACAGAATCTTTTGGTTTGTTAATATTGATATTTCCGTATCGATAACAACATTGTTGACTGTGATAATAGGTACAGGTTGAGTAGTATCATTGACCACTATTTCATGTATGTCAGTTTCTGACCAAGTTCCTCCTACGTCTTGTATTCTCAAAGTTGCATTGAATGTTCCAACTGAGGTATAGTGGCGAACTGGAGACTTCAAGCTTGAACTAATATTATCCCCGAAGGCCCATGTGTATGCTATTGGAGAGTCGTAATATGGTAATGAATTATTGTCAAGTGAAAGCCCCCATGCATCAAAACCATCTCCATTAAATTGAACATTTTCCCAAGTTTGTGTTTGATTAGGTGCGACACTACCGTTTGCGGTTGGGCGCATATTTGCAAGCGATTGTGGAGAGGTAGTGGTTGAGTCAACCACTGTTCCAAGCATGTCACGCATCTCTAAATCAAATGTGTATTGGTCCGTAATAGCTGCGGTAAAGTAAACATCGCCTCCAACATTAACGCCACCTCCTGCAGAGATTCTATTTGTTAGAGAATCTATTACATTACCAAATCCATCCTTTACTTTAACGGTCACATCTAAGTCTTCAAAGAATGCATTTGACAATACATTGTAATTGATATGAGCAGTATCTGGTGAGGCATCTCCATCTCTATCGGATAGAGTTGTAGTATTCAATGCAATAGTTGCAGGAGAAGTAATCCTTGCTGCTTCTACGTCAATAGTTCCCTGTGGATATGAAGAACCACATGAGGTGTAATCACAGTCTGCAACTGTACTTGCATACCAAGTAATTGCCCATACTTCATCGGTTAAGTTACCAAATCCAGGTATTAGGCCAGTAGCAACATTATTTTGGAAATCTAAATCCATAACGCTCCATAGGCCATCCGCAGTAGATTTTGATACTAATACTCCTTCAAAATGACTGACATCAGTTGTGAATCTCATTGTTAATGGGGCTGGGGAAGAAGTACCTGGGGTGAATTTGAAAGAACGTATTCCCCATCCTTCAACACTGTGACCTGTTGACGACCATGGGCCAACCCAATCAGAATTAGTATCTGCTGGTTGCGCCCTGCAAAAAGAACCAGAAGCACATGCTTGTGTCAATTGGAGATTTGGATATCCCCATATTCCTTGATCGCTATCCAATGTAGCAGCAATTGAAAAATTAGCGAACACTTCAGACATTGTCCTGCCAACTTTACCTGATTGACCCGATTGTGGTGATAGTGCTAGGTTGACAACTCCTTGACCACCTGTTGCACTATCCTGTACCAATTGCCTAACTGCAGGCCCTCCACCTAAGTGTTCAGCCAAATACATGGTGAACATATATCCTGCACCATAATCTGCAATTCTTTGATTCCACCATCTAACGCTTAAATCTGGACTTGATGTCCAAGCATTAACGTGCCCTGTAAGGGTTGAATCTGCACCAAAGCAAAGATAGATTGCAACATCTGCATTTCCTTCATCTATCCACAGATTCTCATATGGGTCTTGCGCATTATGCAATAGATGCTCTAACTCGTGAGCAATAATTGATTTGCCCCAAGTCAATGTGATATCCGCATAATCAACAAAGATGGCTTCTCGTGAAGATGCAAATGAAGGTGAGAAATATCCTCCAATGTTATACGCACCGTCAATATCGTAAATTACGATTTGAACTTGACAATTATTATCTTTATCCGGAGGCGCCAAACCTCTTCCATCTTGGTAGTCCTTTCCATAATAGGTAGTCATTGTTGGATAGATTGTTTGATCCCATGTTTGTGCAAGGTTGTTTAGAACTGTAGATGAAAGTGTTCTTCCTGATTGGACAAGGAATGCTACAGAAACAGTTGTTTTTGCAACATATGTACTAACTGAACCACCCGAGGTTGGAACACTTAGAGTATCACCGACTACATGTGAAGAACATGCTCTTGCTGAAGAGCGCCCACTGGTAGATGGTTGCATTACCATTTCATCTACACCTGGCATTCCTGCTTCAATCCACTTCAATTTCATGAATGATGATGCCGAGACGACAATCTCTTCTTCTTCAATAAACAAATACTCTCTTCCATCATCTGGATTGAACTCAGAAATATCACCAATGATTACTCCACCGGCATTATATGGTTCAGACTCAGAGGCACTAGATTCGTCCGACTGCGCCGCTGTTGCCAATAGTATTGGCGACATACTAGCCATGAGCAATACAACTACGAAGATGAAGGCTGGACTAGAGCGTAGTTCCGACATTTGTTAGACCTCAGGGAAACGCATCACTGGTTTCCAAAATCACGACTTGAAATGAGGTATTTAATACTCGGTCTATGAGGCATCAATAATGCTCTCGCCATCTCGCACGCAAAGCGGTAGTAAAAAACGCCTTATTGGAGTTGTTTTCGCCTGTTTTTTGCTAGCCAATGTTGTTTCGGTAAGCGGCAATACAGATGACCCCGTTTGGGCCGATTCTGTAGACTTTTGCCAGAAAACAACTGAATTGCAATTCAATGGCACATTGGCAAACCAGAGTGTTACTTGGCAAACTGAACTTGGACCAAGATTGCCGGGTTCAAACGCATCATCATTACTGAGAACATCATTATCTGAAAATCTTACATCCCTCGGTTGGAATGTTGAATTCAGTAGTCATATTTCACACGAGATTGAATTAACTAATGTAATCGCAACTTGGAAACCTCAAAATCTAAGCCAAAATGAAACTGATAAATTGGGCAGAATTGTCTTATCTGCGCATTATGACACTCGAAATGTTGCTAATAGAGACTCGAATGAATCTCTTCGCAATACACCTATTCTAGGTGCAAATGATGGCGCTAGTGGAGTTGCTGCACTCATTGAGTTAGGCAGAATAATCCCAAGTATGAATTTGGACAATGAAGTGATGTTACTATTTTCTGATGCAGAAGATCAAGGCGATAACTACACACTAGGTGCTAAAGCTTGGGCTGATAACTTAACTGGAGATGAAATAAACCGCACTGAATCTTTCATTCTTTTAGACATGATTGGAGATTCAGACTTGCATTTGACAAAAATCAGTCCTTCAACACCAATATTAACTCAAAATATGGTACTATTAGGCCAAAAACTAGGACTCTCAAACCAAGTTGATGGATGCAATGGCCAAAGGTCTGATGTCATTTGGTCCAATCAATCATTACCCGTTTTCGATGACCATGTTCATGCATTTTATCTTGGAATTCCATCCCTGGATATTATTGATTTAGCATACGGGGAAAATGCCGAGCCTTTCGAAGGGTATTGGCATACAACTCAAGACACTGCAGACAAAGTCAGTGCGGAATCACTTGAAAGTGTTGGCAGAATCGTAGAATTAGGCTTGTTAACTGGGGCATGGACTTCAATTGACACTCCACTAGAACAACTTGAAAAGGCATCGCAATCAAATGACTCCGAAGTTGAACAACACATAATTGTTGATTCAGAGGTTGAACATGGAGCAGATTCTTCAACTCTTTTGGCGATATTGTCTTCAAGTGTTATTGCTCTTAGTTTAGTTTCTTTGATTTTACTAAAGCGCTTTGTTGATTGAAAATGAATGATATCTTGCGCGGACTTCCCATGAAAGGGGTAATATCCGCGCACGAACACCCTATGGATTGAGCGGAGGAGGTGACAGCGTGTCTGACAAGAGCATTGAGGAAAGAAAGGCTGCACTGAAGGCACGTGTTCAGTCCCAACTCAAAGCATCACAAGATGCGACTGAACAAAGGGCAATTGCTTCAAGTGAAGAATTGGTTGTCAGTGTTGAAGAAATTGATGCTGCTGTTGAATTAGCGGCTGAAAAAACAAAACAACGTTGGTTGCAATTAGAAGAAGTTGAAAAGGGGCGCTGGAGAACTATCGCTGCATCTTTGATATTATTGGGTTCATTGTTGGGAATGATGAGTGGTGCTTTGATTTTGCAAGGAAATCCTAATGACATTATCACTTCATCATTCTTTGTTTCTCCTGAATCTGTAGACATTATTGGTTCTGCTATTCAAGCAGAAGAAGGTACAGAAGTTGAAAATGTGACTGTTGAATTGATTGAGATTGAGTCAAATACAGTCTTACGCACTACGAAAACAGATACAAATGGTCTTTTTGTCATCGATAATGTTGTTTCGAAATTGCATTTATTGAAACTATCCAAAGATGGCTATAATACGATGGAATTGAAAATAATTCCAGAGCAAGCAGGTATCGGCCCAATTACAATGTCATATGGCAATGAAACAATCACAATTAATCATAATACTGTGGCTCAAGGATGGGATTTAGAGAGTGCTGTAAGCCTATCTACAACTATTGGAATTCTGACGGTGATCACTGGCCTAGTAGGAATTCAAGCTGCCGTTGAGGTTAGAAGAGGTCGTTTCTATCGAAGAACACAATATCTAGCAGGAATTTCACTCTTCAGCAGAGGATTAATTGTGTTTGGACCAGCATTAATCCTTGCAGGAATGATTGCGATGGTTTTCATTAGGGAACAATTTGATGATTATCAGGTGGATTGAGAATGTATCTCATTACTGTTGAGGGGGGCGACGGCTCCGGAAAAGGGGAAGCCGCCAGAATTCTTCAAGAATTAGTTACAGATTTTCCATTTCCGGGATATCATTCAACTCATGAACCAAGAAGGCATAGTGAATTGGGAAAACTTGCGCTATCATCTGTAAAATTAGGCGATAAAACACCTCTTGAAGAAGCTGGATTATTTGCAGCGGATAGATTGGACCATTCTCATACTTGGATTAGGCCATTACTAGCAAAAGGTCATGTTGTTATTTCGGACAGAAATATTCACTCATCTTTGATTTATCAGGGAGTTGTAGGGGAATTAGGACTAGAGCAAGTGGCAAAAATGAATGCAGCATCTATGATTCCAGACCTTGTTTTTTGGATAGACTGCGACCCTGATAAGGCAATTCAAAGGATTAAGAGAGGTACCTTGAGGATGACGAGTGGGAAAAAGGAATATTTTGAAACTCCTGAAATTCAAAAGACGATTAGAAAGGGATTCAATGACCTATTATCTGGGAAAATAACTGTACCTGCACCTTTTGACAAATGTTGCGTAATTGGACCTATTCTCAATGAAGGAGGATTGGATGAACTACGTAGAAAATTACGAACTGAGTTACGTGCTTTTTTCAACAGAAGGCCAGCTCCATTAAATGTTGATGCTGATGAAGTTGATAGGTATCTATTGAGCACTTTAGTAACTGATGTAAAGAAACAAACAAGGCTACCTGGTGCCCCTCAAGAAAAAGCATCGATGAATATTGGTTGGCTTTCTGGAGACTCTCCATCAAATTGGATGCATTTCGCAGAAAATAATTGGCCAAAGGAATCTGCAAAATCATTTGATGTTCCTGCAAGCCCCTATGCGCAGTCATGTTGGGCAGTATTAGGGACTCTCTCACTAATTGTAGGCTCTAGTGAAATTCCTAGATTACACAAATCACTTGGTCCTCATAGAATGGTGACTCAAAGGCATACACAAAGATTGGTTAGGTGGTTGGAGAAAGAATGGTGGATTCATAAGCAGCAATCACACGTACCTTTCGCTGAAGCACAGATGTTCAAATTGAGGGATGACAAAATCGGATATTGTCGATTGACATTAGCAATGTGGCCATTGCGTCCATCACTTGCCTCATGGAGGAGAGCAAATCCTAAAGGTGAATGGAAAGATGCTTTAGCAGAAATATTACTTCATGGACAAGAAAAGTCACCACCTCCAGCAATAAGGAAAGCCGTTGCTAATGTGATCTCAAGATTAGAAATGCTTACCAGTGGACATGAAGATTGTCCAGTGCCACAGAATATTGAGGAATTGATTGTTTGGTGGAGTTTAGACCCACCTCAATGAATTCATTCTTCTTCAGGTTCTTTTTGCAACTCAAATTTGGCCCCACCTGGTAACTCTACTTGGCTTGCGGTGTCAAACTTAACAGGCCTAGCAGAATACATTGAAGCAATCAATATTGCAAGGCCCATTCCAAATGGCCCTCCTGTTAATGGCCTAGTAATGTTATTTGATTCATAATCAGTTAGCAATTGTGTGAATCCATCAACGATTAATGGTACGCAGAATAACATACCAAAACCAATCCAAGCAATTGTCCTATGATTGCCTCTATAGATTTTTTCTAACCAATTATCTGGAATGATTGATAAGCAAGTATCTTTGATTGTCCAACGATTATATCCTCTTCTAGAAAATACAAAACCACCTATTGCTAATCCTAAGAAAATCCCAATATCTCTAGTACATACAGGCATTTGATTACCATTGATTTCCCAAGAACGTTCATGCTTATTATGACAATTCAAATCTCCAAATGCATAAATAAATCCAGTATATGGATCTAATTCAGTCCATGCAAATTCATTGTGAGTATGTATTGTATCATCTTCGTGAGAATGCAATAGTAATGATTCTTCACTATTTCCAGATGAGCCAAATCCATCTGATGTTGCAAAATCAAGTGCATTAGCCCGACCTGAAATATTGGTAACACTACCTTCTGCAAGAATTAGGGGGGCAATAAAAAAGGATACGAAAAAGAATCCACATATATAGAAAATCCATCGACCAACTTTCCTTTCAGGCTCACGATTTGTCAGCCCATTCTTTCCCATGTTAGTCCTAATAGAAGGGGAGTAATATTCTTTTATTCTGCAAAGCATTGATGGCATTTGTCAATTCCCTCAATTATATGGGAGAACTTGAAGGTGAGCCTGTAGGCTTAGCCACTGGCATGGAGGCGGGTGGATTCCTAGGACTTTACCTCGGGTTCTCATTAGCTGTAGTTTCTGTATTAACCGATCCAAGTGAATTACAGCGTTTAGTATCCCTACTATGCTTGCCACCGATACTAATGTCGATAATTCTCGGCCCATTCCTTGCCAAAAGGAGAAGGCCTGTTTCACTAGCAGATGAACCATTAAAAATAGCTAGAGAGGCTTTACAAGTCCATAATGAAGGACAAGGTAAATGGCGGTCATTAAGCCATATTGTGAGTGATGGTAGAACGATTAGAATTGATATGCACAATTTGACTGAAATAGAAAATGTTGTCAAAGATGCTTTGATTTTGGCAGATAAATTCCCTGTAAGATTCATCGTTGGTCAAGGAAAAAGTAGTAGCAGCCAACAAAATCTAAGAAATAGAGTTCTAACTTATGTTGAAAATAATGTCAGCATTACAAGGAGAAATAGAAGTGCAAAATCTATTGAAGTAATTCCGCAGCCTTCTGCAGAGCATCTAAACTACCAAAGAAGGACGAATAAATTGTTGATTATCTTACTACCAATCATCTCCTTCTTTGCTTGGTTAGAAATGCGCTGAGTTTGAAAAAGATACCAATCACTGAAACAATAGAAAATTCGATGAAAATTTACAATGAAATAAATAATAGTGAACCACAGTAATGGTAATGGGAGAGGGAATATCATGAGTGACCAATCTGAAATGAAAGCTCTTTTGAAACGCCTACAAAAGAATGGGATTCCAATTACGAATGACATTAGTGAAGCAATGTTGGCAATAGAAGTTGATTATTTTACAGATTTTGAATCGTTGGATTTTTTTGCCGACCGGCCCATTACATTTCTAAAGAATGAAAATGGTGCAGTAAAAACTATTTCAGCACCTCATATGATTGCAACTCTGTTATTTCATTTAGAACTACAAAAGGGCAATGATGTTGTATTGATTGGGTGTAAAAGTGGATATATTGCGGCATTGATTGCAATAATTGTTGGAGAAGAGGGTAGTGTCAAAGTGTTAGATCCTTCGCGAAGTGTCATTCAGCATGCAGCATCTCGATTGACCCATTGGCCTACAATTGAAGTTCGACATGTTGAATCTTTACAGATATCACCGATTGCATTCCCTGGAGAATTGAATCGCGTATTAGTCACAGGGCAAATAAAAGAATTACCAGAATGGATTAATTCTAGAATATTAGAATCCGGATTCGTAATCGCACCACTAGGAGGAATTACTGGACAGAAATTAATGAAGTTAGAATGTCAAGATGGGGAATTACTCCCTACGGACCTAGGCCATGTCAGTTTTGGCCCAGTTGACATTTCTGATGCTGGAATAGGCCCAATATGTCCTGACGAATTAGCGGATATTCTAGAATTGGCTATAGAAACTTTCCAAGAAATGGAAGTAATCACCAAAGAAGAAGTAATTTCAATAGAGGATTTGATAATTGATTTACGCGAATTACCGGATGATTTGCCCCCTCCTGGTGAAGCGGGTGTTGCAATCGAAGAGCATCCTATGATTCGTTTATTGTATCAAGCATCGCCTTCATTTATTCGCTTGTGGCCATTGCTGCAACTAATGGTTCAACCAAATTTAGCGAGTCCGGGTGGATTTGATATTGACTCCGATGATAACTTTGAGTTTGATGATTTTGGAATCTGATTTGTCAGCCACAGCCGCTATAATGAGTTGCTAGGTGGAATGTTCATGGCAGGCGGCCTCAATACTGAAATGGCTCGTTTATCCCATAGAGATATTCGTCAAAGAAGAAAAGCTATACGCGTATTATTTGACATAGATATTGCGCGTGCATTAGAAGCATTTGTCCCTTTACTAGATGACAATGACCCATGGTTTAAATCCAAATCATTGGAAGCACATAGGAAATGGACTGTTCAAAATGGAGTTGAAAGTCTTAAACCATTAGTAGAGCATGATTGGGTAGAAGCAAATCGATGTGCTGCAAACCTATTGAGTCAGTTTGGAAAGGATTCAGAAGAGTATGCTAATGTATTGCTTAATTGTGATGATCAAACTTGTCAAAGAAAAGCTGCGGCTTCATTGTTGCAATATTCAGACAATCAAAAGTTGGTACAAAAATTGTCAAAGCATACCGATTACCAAATTCGTAAACTTGCATTTTGTAGCCCATCTGCAGATAAAGAATTACGTTCAGTTGGCCTAAAAGACTCAAATAGCACAGTGATAGAAGCGGTGTTGAAAATCATTATTTCAAATGACGAAACAATCTCTGAAAAGGATGTGATTATTTTGATCGATAGTGGTATTGATAGTTCATTGCTAAGCAAACCTGCAATACTCATGGGTGGAAATGCCTTTCTGAAGTTGGTTGAATCATCTCCTTCAAGTAAAACACAGCAAATTAGCCAAGTTCTATCTGAAATGTGCAATGATGTTGATGATGAACAAATCCAAAACTTACTCAATGCAGGACAACTTTCAATTATCGCTCGCTGGTTAAGAGGAAGAAAAGATATCAAAAGCGATGCATTGCTATGGCAATTGATGGATGATGATAGACTTGAGACAATAGAAAAATCAAGACTCCTTGAACGCTTAATCGGAAGAGCAGGGGAGCCTGAAATCAATGCAAAAGCAGTAGAGTTTGCTAGCCGATGCCATGATACTTTGCTGAAGATAACAGCAGAGAACCTTTCAACCGCCGCTGATGAACTCAACTCATGAGCCCAGAGGAATCAGGCATTACCTTCTCAATTGATGCCACTGAAGGTAGTTCAAGGCGAGTTATTGTCGGTATTAATATCGATGGACCCTTCACAGAACCAATTCTCAAACTTCATTTCCCAAGATGGGTTCCTGGGTCGTATTTTTTGAGAGAACCAATTCAACATATGACTGAATTTGTAGCAAAAAATGAGGCTGGAATTGTACTAAATTCATTCCGTTATGAAGTTGATGCGATGAAAATAAAAATACCTCAACAAACAAAATCAGTTTCCATAACCTACAAATTATTAGCAACTGAATTATCATGTAGATCTAACCATTTGGATTCAACCCATATTCACATGATGCCTCCATTCACTTGGTTTCTGCCAACCTCTGGA
>Ga0206678_10001127_pt1 | contig 17394 bp, 26 predicted proteins | sample M180m12015metaG_FD_155453 | JGI IMG/M metagenome (GOLD analysis project Ga0206678, IMG submission 155453) | Ammonia-oxidizing marine archaeal communities from Monterey Bay, California, United States - M1 80m 12015 | ecosystem: Environmental > Aquatic > Marine > Intertidal zone | place: USA... | reverse complement strand
CATATACAATAGAGTATGGTAAAGCACAAATGGAGGTTCAGAAATCTGCATTAGAAAAAAATGAACGTGTCGTAATCTGTGATGATCTTTTGGCTACTGGTGGAACCGCAAAAGCTGCTGCAAATCTAGTGAAGAAATTAGATGCAGTAGTAATTGGATTCGCATTCATAATTGAATTAACTGAGTTAAAAGGTATAGAAAAAATCAAAGAGTATAGAACTGAAACACTGGTGAAATATTGATGAGTGAAACTGCTGAAATAGGAATTTTTGGTGGAACTGGAATTTATGATTCAGGATTACTAAATGATAGTAAAGAAATAACCATAGATACACCATATGGCAAAACTTCAGATTCCATAACAGTTGGAGAATTTAATGGACGAAACGTTGCATTTATGCCACGACATGGAAAAAAACATACAGTCCCACCACACTTAATAAATTTCAGAGCAAACATTTGGGCATTCAAAGAGTTGGGAGTTAAGAGAATTATTGCTCCATCTGCAGTTGGTAGTTTAAAAAAAGAATTTGAACCTGGTCATTTTGCTTTACCATCACAATTCATAGATTTTACTAAATCAAGAAAAGGCACGTTTTCTGAAGATGGTAGAGTAATTCACATATCAGTTGCAGACCCATTTTGTCCGGAGTTACAGAATATAATACTAGATGTAACAAAAAAACAGGGAATGCAGATACATGAAAACTGTACTTATGTATGCATTGAGGGGCCACGGTTTTCTACCAAAGCTGAATCAGGGTTTTTCCGAACAACTGGAGCTGATATTATAGGAATGACACTAGTTCCAGAATGCCAACTTGCAAGAGAAGCACAAATCTGCTATGTCTCAATATCAACTGTTACAGATTATGATGTATGGGCAGAAAAACCTGTTACAGCTAAAGAAGTAATGGAAACTCTAGCAAAAAATGTTGAGATGACAAAAAAGATACTCACACTTGTGATTGATCAAATTCCTGAAACAAAATCATGTTCGTGTGAAAAGGCTTTGGAAGAAGCAGAATTTTAATCATCAATAAAAGATTCTTTTTTTAATCCTTCTGGTAAATTAAGATCCCCCTGGAGAAGATTTCGCTGAAGTTGTGCAATAATTTCATCTACATCATATCCTAAATCTTTGAGTCTACCTTCAGTTTCATTAGAAAGTTTTGCACCTATATTTTGGCCTCCAATTCTACCGAATGCAATTGCAGTAAATGGAAACAAATTTTCTTCTATCTGAAACTCGCCTGAAATTTTGGCAGCCATTTGTGTACCGTCTATATCTTTGATGTTAACTATAATATCCAATTAAATTCAAATCTCAACTGCTCTATGAAGATGATCTAATACAAGAAAGCTTGAATGAAAATCATCAACTATTTGATGATTTTCAATCTTTAGATCAATAACCTGCTCATCAGCAGTTTCAAATTTTAAAATCCCACTTTCTTTTATCTTCACAAGTTTCCATTTGTCTTTTCCTTTTTGTAATTTACTTACAACAACTGCCCATTTCTCATCATCTTCAATTCTAGGCATTCCAACTATGTCGGTAATTGACTCAATACCTAATTGTTTTTCTTCACAAAATGATCTCATGCAAGATGCACATCGCCAAACGTCAACAGAACCAATAGTACGTTCTTCTATATTGATATTCACTGGTGCATTATATGTGATTTGAGGATTGGCACAGCATTTGTAAATTTCAGGTGTTGGAATTTTAGGCTCTTGTTGGCCATTAGTAGAATCTTCACTCATAAATTTCACTTTGTATTGTTATATTTAGTCCTTGCATCGTCATATGGCTTTTCTAAAACTACACCAATGTTATCTACTGTAAGATTTTTTTTAAAGCCAATTTTTTCTCTTTCACACATTTTTCTATACATGTTTACTGCAGTAAATCTTGGATGCATTGCCTCAAATTTATCATTAGGCATATCAATGAATGCTCCTAAATCGATCAATTCGTTTGATGTCTCTGATGCATCTTTTAATGAAATTTCTAAATTTTGTGAAATTTGTTCTGCAGACATTTTTCCATTAGTAACAACAAATAAGAAAATTTTACATTGTAAAACGCTTAATTTGATCTCAGAAATGAGGTTTTTTTCTATTTGGGAGTAATTGATGCTCATTTTTACAGTAATTCAGAATCTGGTGTTTGTGTTTTAACAAAGAATTTTTTGACTATTTTAAAAGATAGACCCATTGCAATGAAATTAACAATTAATCCAGTTATTGCACCATAAAGTAAATCGTCAGACATATTCCATACTGCCAAGAATGCTATGATCGTAGGTACTGCAATAATAACTCCTACCACAGTACTTTTTAGAATTATTTCACTGGTTGACAGTTTTTTTGATTTTTGATGTTCTACCAACAGATTTAGCATAACAATTGGTTATAAAAATCAAAGATGCTTTATATTTGGTAAAATCACTTTTGAAATATTGAGCAAGTACAAAAATCCCACTAGACCTACTGATAAACTACTTAATTATGTAATACCAGTAATTTTGCTAATATTCTTCGGTTTGGTTTATGCAGTATCAATGCGAGCAGACAATGGATTTGTAGGTTTTCTTCTCATTGGTGCTGCTCTTATAACAATAGTCTATTGGACTGTCGTTATTAAAAAAATGGTACTTACTGGAAAGCCAAAATTCACTTCTAGAGAACAAGAATCAAAAAATTGGGTTTATGATCTTATTAAAGGAGACCAAGAAACTGTGTTTGTTGCTGAAGTTCCAGGTCCTGAAGATAAAATTATGGTAAGGATGATTGACGGGATTTTGTATATCAGAGGTTCACAAGGATTTTCAAAAGAAGTTCCTATAGAGGGTTCAAGTCAAATGCAAATTGCAGATTTCAAATATAGAAATGGTGTTCTAACTCTTAGAATAACAACATCATAGACTCTTTGCTAGTTCTAATTTTTCTGGAAGATATTTATCTGTAATATTTGTTAAGCCATACTTTGAAAAGGCTTCTAGTTCAGCCTTTCTTTTAATTTTCAAAAATACTTCCAATTCTTTTTTCCATATTCCTTCTTGGTATCTAGGATCTTTTTGTAAGTCAAAACATCGCTTGATGTCAGATTCTGTCATTGGTATTGTAGGAAGTTTAAATTTTTCAATATCTGTAGCCCAAACACCCATCCATTTAGCATCTGGTACAGTTAATTCTCTTAAATGAGCTGCATTTGCGGAACCTGATTTAATTACCATTGCAATGTGTTCGCCATAAACATCCCCATCTGTTAGAATTACAACAGGTAATCCCAATTCATCATGTAATCGTTTTAACAAAGTTCTAGTTGAACGTGGAGCTTGACCACCTGTATTGATAATTATGGATTTAAACTTCTTATCAACTTGTTCTTCTACAAACCTAGTAAACAGACCGCCCTTCTCAATAGCGATTACTAATTCAGCACTAGTGTCAGCCAATTGAGCAGAAGTCATACTTGGGCCAATCGCATATCCATCAGGGTGACTAGAAAGATTCTGTCTCTTTCCTTCATAACCTGGAATTGTATATTCAATTGTCAAATCGCCAAAAATACTACTTCGTTCTTCAGGAAATACATAGAAATCTTCTCTAGGTTTTGTCAAGACTGCCTCCAAATCAACAATTATGTTATCTGATTCTGATTGATCCTCAAAATCAATTGCAAAGGCTTGAGATGAATAATAAACGTCTCTGAGCGTTGACGACTTTTTTTCGTGTGTTAACTTATTTGCAAAGAATGCAAGCCAAATTAATTGAGTAAATGAGCGTAGTTGTGATGAATTTTTTGCACTTCTTAATGCGGTATTAGTGCCAAGGACATACTGCCTTAATTTTTTATCATAGACAATATTACTAATTGATCTATTTGGAATTGAGATTTTGGGAAACTGACCATTGTCAAGATCCTCATAAACCTGTGCGCCATGTTTTTTTAGGATTTCAACTAAATCTTTGCTTTTATCTTTTGATGATGTTTTAGTTTGTTTTTTCTTCAATTATATTCTCCTTTTCTAACATTTGTTTATAATTTGGCTCCTTCTTCTTTTCTGCTAATTCTGTACAAAATTGTGCAATAAGTGGTAGGTATTTAGAATAAAGATTTGCACGTTTTTTTGCCATTTCAGCTTGACCTTTCTTTGACATATATCCAGAAAGTTTTCTGGACAGGAATTGTAATGCAAGGCGTAACTCTTTTTCTATTTCTGGTCTATCAGCAACATTTTCTTTTCCTACAGTTTTGTATGGAACTCTTGTAGAGCAAATATGTGACACAATAATCAGTGGTGCTGAGTCATTTTTCACTTTGTATCTATTCCAATCAGTATCATTTACAACTTTGAGCACAACATCACTTCCCTCATCATACAATAAAGGAATACGATTTGCAAATCGATACACCTTTGTTCCACGTGTTTCAATGTTTCCACCATATGCAATGCCCATCTCTATGACAAATGGAAATCCAGAATATGCAGATGCAGTTCGTTGTACTACTGCCATAAAGTCTGGTTCAAATCTACGTTCAATTCCTTTTGCCAGGGGAGATTCACCAAGAGGAGCCAAACATGTGGGATCAGGTGACCTAAATCCTTCGTAAGTCTGTAATGCATCACTAAGTTTTACTAAATCCTGGTCTGACATGTTACCAACTCTTGTTTCAGGCTTAAATTTGGCAAATTTACAAAATTCTACAGCAGATGTTGGTCCAACTCTTTGAAACCTTTTAGTTAAGAATTGTGTGAGAGATTCTCCTTGAACTGTATTTGCTAATTGCTTATAGTAAAGACTTTCAGTGTCCATTTCAGCTGCAAGTGTTTCTGATGTACTATAATCCCAATAGACAAGTTTGTTATTCCGAAGATCAACATCTTCTATTCTAATTCTTTGGAGTTTTTCAAAATCTGCTTCAAGGAATGACATTAAAGCTACCACAACACGTACAGGTCTGGTTAGGGACTTCCATTTTTTTACTGTCTTTTTCATAATTTCGTTATAGCTAAATTTCTTTTTTGACATTCCAAGTTCCTTCCTAATTTTTTCAATCATTTTATCATCCACGTTTGGTATCTGATAATGTGTGTCAACTAACATTCTACGTATTGTTTCAACATCAATTCCGTATGGATGTGGTGAAATGATTGTTGGTGCCGATGGCATTGAGCGAACAATTGCTTTATGGTTAAATTTTTCACCTTTTGGATCATCAAAAATAATAGTTGCATATGGCGTGATTAATGATGTTTGGTAAACATAATCACGAATTTTTGTACCTGCTTTTGCATAGTCACCTTCTAAACAAATACTAACGCTTAGTCCTTTTTCTGAACTTGGTTTTTCTTCGTTTTTTAAAATTACAGGTTTATTTTTTTGTATGTCCAAAAGCATCTCAAAGTCATGCCGAATTTTTCCATCATCATTACTCTTTACTTTAACAGGTCTGTTTGTAGTTATTTGACCATATAGGATTGCCATTGTTGCACCAAGACCAAACATTCCACGTGCTTGCTTTAGTCCAAATTTTGAACCATACAAAACTGTCCCAAATGCAAGCGGGACGTGCTTTGATGGTATTCCAGGACCATTATCTTTAACTGTCAATATGTATTGTTTAGGATCTGGTTTGTCAGGATCCACTGCCTTGATAGTCATGTGAATGTTAGGAAAAATTCCACTATGATCACATGCGTCTAGGGAGTTTTCTACGAATTCACGTACAGCAGTATACAACGAACGTGTAGGATTACTGAAACCGGCAAGGTCACGATTACGATAAAAGAATTCACTGGGTGAAATTTGATTAAATTGTTCCTTAGAAGACATTTTGATCTTCCCATAATTGCGCTTTTTCGGCTTTTTCTCTTCTTTTTGCAGATTCTAATTTACTATAAACTGGACCATGCATACTTCCAGTAGACAATGATGATATAGCATCAACGGCTAATCTCAATTGGTTTGGTTCACCAATTATTGCAACAGTTCTACCATAAACAGTAATCAACGCATTTGTTAAATTCTCAATGTTTAATCTTGCTGTTCCACCTTCTCCAATAATTCTACCCTTAACTCTTTCAATTTGATCTGGAGATTTTCCTGCAAATTCTCTCAAATCAATTATGTGTAAAGAATTTTCACCGCTAAGTAGTTTCATTGCATTATCAGGAGAAAATCCTCTTCCAATTGCAGAAACAATTTCAACAGCCTTGAATGGCTCTATATCTTCAGTTAGTTTTTTTGTTGTGATTATCACTTCACCGCCTTCACTATCAATATCCAAGTTTACTGAACATTTTTGTTCAATTAGTTTTTTAGTTTTTCCAGATTTTCCAATCAATGCACCAATTCTGTCTGTTGGTATACGAATTAATTTTTCATAGCTCATTTTGTTATCCTAGCGATTACATCAACAGGGTTTTCTACTGTCAATCCTCGCTTTACAAAGAAATTGGTTATGTTATTAATGTCTCTTTTTAAAAAATCCATCATTTTAGGATGATTTAGATCAACTGCCGACCCAAGATCAAATATTGTAAGACCCTTATTGGTCTTGAATATATTGAATTCAGAAAAGTCTCCATGAACTAGTTTTGCTTTGTTGAATAAATCCGTTATAATTTGAATACATTGCTGATAATCATTTTCGTCTACCCTAGATTCAAGTAAGGTTTTTGCTGGTTTTCCACCATCACCAACAAATTCCATTACAAGGATATTTTTTGAAACATGGATTGGGTTTACTACCGGAATATCACATTTGTAGCATTGTGAAATATTCTTAAACTCTTTTTTTGCCCATAGATAGACAATATTTCTTGTTCCCTTTCTTACATGCGCGAAACGTGGATCACCGATTAGATATTCAGAGCGTTTTTTGAAGTTTGCTGTTGTCACAAGATATACCTTTAGTGCTATATTTGATTCATTAGGGCCAACTGCCCAAAATACAACCGATTCCTTTCCTGCTTTTACAACTCCATTTACGTAAGCAATGATATTTGATTTGATGAGTTCGTACAATTCAAAAACTGTGGATTTGTCTAATACCTCATTGATAACTTTGTTTTTCTTAAATCCATCATTCAATGATTTGGATCTTTGTTTTTTGGATAATTCTAAATTAATTTTTGATTCTAATTTTTTATCTATTCTATCAGACAATAAAATCAATTAGTTTACCATGTAAAATTCATTTCTAAATATTAGAAATCTTTCGCTATGTGATTGTTATTTTTTAACCAATCAACTTGCGGTAAAGTAAAACGCCAAATAATATCGCCACGTTCCTTAAATTTGAAATCCCATGGTGCAATTATAACAATATCATTATCCCTAATCCAAATTCTTCGTTTTAATTTACCTCGTATTCTACCACGTCGTGTTATTTCATCAGCACATTTTACAAGAACTTGATCACTTCCAAGTAGTTTAATGACTCTGCCATAAAGTTCACCTTCTTCTGCTAATCTAATTTCTTTTAGTGCACTTTCATTTAGTACTTTACGTTTTCCCACAAATTAGAATCGTATTTTTTGTATATAATTGTGATGATTACATTTTAAAGATGATTAAGAACGGAATTCCATTAATTCGTCTTATTCCTTTTTCTGAACCAAGACCTAATTTTTTTGATAATGAAATGATGTTTTCACCAACCATATTTGCTGAAGTACACTTTTGTAATAAATTTTCAGCCTCAACTTCATCGATGGTGTTTTCATTATAGTAATTAGAACTTATTTTGATTTCTGTTTTTCCATCTTTAATTATTTTATCAAGCAAGTCAGGGTCACAGATATTTAATATGATATTACCACTACTTGTAATCAATTTAGAAGCGAATAGCATTATGCATATTTGCCTTTTATTGTAGATTTTGCTCCACATGCTTCACAAATCAAAAATGAAATTCTATGTTCTTTCTCAACTTTTGTATCGGGACTGGTGCATGTTGGACATTCAATGTAATCTTTAAGATATATCTCAAACAATCTTTTAAAATCATCAGGATCACGTCTACCTACAAATATCACTTTATCGCCTACACGTTCTGCAGGAACCGCGAATTCTTTTGAAAGATACTGCATGATTATAGTTGCATCTCGTCTCAATGCTTTAGGGAACTCAATAAAATTTCTAAGAATAGTTTTTTTGCCTTCCCATGTGACATCAACCATAGGTAATTCAAATCTATTTGTGGAATCTGACACTTTTGAAATATTCTTTTCAATTCGTTTGAGAAGCTTCTCATAATCATCTTTTGCCATATGGCTAAACTTAGAGAATCCCCTATATGGGTTTGGATGTAAAAAAAAAGTGTCCTAAGGTTTGCCTATACGGAAAACATTAGTTCCACATTCTGGACAGGTTCCTTTTACTGCTGGTCGTCCATTTTTAAGTTCAGTTATTTGTGGATCTTTTATCTCTCTTTTCTCTCTGCATTTTACACAGTATGCTGTTGTCATTATATCAACACCAAAACATGCTCATATTTAGAAACAGAATGTAAACAATTTTTCACTTTAGGCTAGAAGTGAGGGCTTTTTTTTATAAACTAAATTGCAAATTATTCTTATTTTAATCAAAAACCTTGAATTTTTAAAAAAAACAGATGTAATTTGAATAAAATAGATCAGTATTATAATGATCAAAGGCTGAAGAAGCAATATGGGTTCTAAACGAGGAATTATAATTACAGTAGGAATCTTGATTGCCATTACAATTGCAAGTTTTATGGTATGGATAGATAATCCAACCAATACAGAGATGACAATAGTTGTAACAAATTTTGAAAACCATCAAGAAGGAATTTCGGAAAGGCATAAAATAATTTCAAATGCTGTAGAAGAATCATTTTCAGAATTAATGAATGAAAAAATATCAGCAGATGAATATATCAAAATTGCAGAGGTTTCGTCATCACAGAACAATGCACTGTTAATGGAATTAGTATATAGTGATGCACCAGAAGAATGGCAAGAGAGTTACATCAATCGTATTACTTCACTGAAATCATTTGAAGCGTATATAATAGAGACGATGGTGATGGCAGAATTTCTTTGGAGTGATGATGGAGACTTTCAACAAAAAGATGTTATTTTAGATAAAATTGAGAAATTTAAAGAAGAATCTATCCAATATGCTCAAATGGCAGACTCTGCCAAACCATGAGTAAGTCCTAACTATCATATTTTCAAAGGGTGGAAATCGTTAAAAGGTAATTTTGTAATTAAGTAGAATATGCCAGTAAGTAAAAAACTACAGAATGATATCGAATCTACTAGTGCCTCAAAATTACTAGTCATATGTGTTGATAGAGATGATGATATTGGTAAGAAGGCTGGAATTGTATCTCCAGTAGTTGGACGAAATGCATGTCTTGAAGCTGCACAACGACTTGCACTTGAGGATCCTGAAGATGATGATTCAAATGCAATATTTGGTGCTGTAAAAACATATGAGGATTTGATCAGTAAAGGATACACAGCTGAAGTTGTTACTGTTGCAGGTGATAAAAATAGAGGTGTCCAGGCTGATGAAAAAGTTGTTGCGGAGATTAAATTAGTACTTGAAAAATTTTCGGCAAACGGTGCAGTTATTGTTTCTGACGGTGATGATGATGAAATGGTTATACCTGTTATTCAAAATATAATTCCAGTTGTATCAGTACAACGTGTTGTTATGCAAGTTAGTAAGACAATAGAACATTCCTACGCAGTATTTGGAAAATTCCTAAAGATGGTGGTTTATGATACACGGTATTCAAAATTCTTTTTAGGTGTTCCTGGAATTCTGCTTCTAATAGGTGGTATTGGTACTGTTGTAGGTTACACTGCAGAGATTTTTGCAGTTCTAGTCAGTATTCTTGGTGGAGCTTTTCTTGTTAGAGCATTTGATATTGATAAAGCATGGAGTAATTGGGCAAAACCAACACCGACTGGATTTATTAGAATATTTACATTAGTTACAGGCCTAATACTAATACTAGCTTCAGTTCCAGCAGGAATAGCTACTATAGATACTTCACTTATGTTATCTGGAATTGGGTTTGTTGAAGCATTATCAAATCAACAAGTAGTAGGGCAATTTCTTTCTGGCATGTTACCATTCTTGTGGATGGGACTTGGAACAATTGCTACTGGAATCTTAGCAAGTAATTGGCTCAACAGAAAACTAAAACATATCAGTGATGTATTAAGAATTATAGTTTTGGCTGCACTCTATCCAACAGTTGCACAATTTGCTACAATTCTAATAACCAATGAAAGTTCATTTTCTTTGATTCCACCATTACTTATTGGTGCTGCAATAACACTGATATCAGCCACAATCCTATTCCGAAGATATAGGAGAAGGGGTGGTGATCAGATATTAACGGAATAAAGGATGGAATACTGGCCTTATCAGGTCTCTATAACATATATTCTAAAAAACTTGAAAATGATGTACTAAATGGTGATGTTCCAAAACATGTTGCAATTATTCTTGATGGTAATAGACGATGGGCAAAACGTAACCTCAAAATTGCAAAAAGGGGACACTTCAGAGGTGCTGACGCAGTAGAAAATCTTCTAGATTGGTGTGAAGAGTTTGATATCAAGATAATTACATTATACGTACTTTCTGCTGAAAATCTAGATAGAAAAAATGAAGAATTGGATTATCTTTTCGATCTGATTCAAACTAGACTAGAAAAATTATACAATGACCCAAGAATTCATAAAAACCAAATGCGAGTTAAAGCGATAGGTCGAACTGAACTTCTTCCAGATTCAATTAAAGATGTTTTAAGTAGATTAGATAATGTGACAAAAGAATATGATGATCATTTTCTAAATATTGCAATTGCGTATGGAGGTCAAAATGAACTTGTTGATGCGGTTAAGAAGATCGGTGATCAAATAAAAGATGGCACATTAGATTCTAAAGATATCAATAAAGAAGTAATTGAATCCAATCTTTATACATCACACTTACCACAATCATCACCAGATATGATTCTGAGAACATCAGGTGAGAAAAGAATGAGTGGATTTTTGTTATGGCAAAGTGCATACAGTGAATTAGTATTTCTAGATATTTTCTGGCCTGAATTTAGAAAAATAGATCTGATGCGAGCCATTAGAACGTTTCAAAAAAGAAAAAGAAGAGATGGAAAATAGTATAGAATAAATTTAGTTATGGATGGATCAAGTTATGAAAGAAGCAGTTTCTTCAGGAATTATTTTATTTAATGAAAATGATAATGCCAGACGATATTTATTATTGAATTATCCAACTGGTCATTGGGATTTTATTAAGGGAGGAATAGAAGATGGTGAGAATCCACATGAGACATCTATTAGAGAATCAAGAGAAGAAACTGGAATTACTGATATAGAATTTATTGATGGGTATGAAGAAGAAATTGAATATTTTTTTAGAGCCGATAATCATGATATTCATAAGAAAGTAATTTTCTTTCTTGCAAAAACAAATTCAACCAATGTGGTACTATCACATGAACATCTTAATTTTCTTTGGTTAGATTATGAAACTGCTTTGAAGAAGTTAACTTATGACAACGCAATTAACCTCTTAAAAAAATCAGAGTTATTTTTACAAAATTGAGTCTGCTGCTAATTTTTTTGCTATCTGAGTAGGATTTTTTGCATTAAGAATAGTTCTACCTACAATTAAGAAATCAGAACCTAATTTTTTTGCTACTGAAGGGTTTCCACCTTGAGTACCTATGCCTGGCGAATAAATTTTCATTTTTTTCCCGACTTTCTGCTTACAAAATTGTATGATATCTGGATATGTTGCGCCTACAATTATTCCATCAGACTTGTTCTTTATTGCCCATTCAAGGAATATATGATATAGTGGAATTTTTTTCGAGTTTTTCTGTTTTATTATATTTAATTCATATGAACTTCTTGCTTCAGGTGCACTCATGTGGCATAATGAGATCACACCTTTATCCATTCTATGTGAGTTTTGAATTAGGTTTTTTAGACTCTGATTTCCCATTATTGGGTTTACGATTAATGCATCAAAACCAAGTTCCCATAAATTTTCTGCAGTTACTAAATTAGTATTTCCAATGTCATTTAATTTAATATCAGCAATGGTTTGTAAACCATAATCATGTGCAGTTTTATTAATTTTCACAATCTCTTTTTTGCCTAACTTTAGTAAAAGATGAAAATTAATTTTTAGACCACAGATATACTCATGTAATGATTTGATATTTTGAATTGTTTTTGATTCTAATTTTGGAATTTTATTATTATAATCATTGGCAAGAATAATAGAACTATTCTTAGACGAATTCGTAATTCTATTACTGAATTTGGTCATAATCGACCAAAGGATGTGCGTCTTTTAACTTTATTATCTTGATATACGAATAGCCATGTTCACCTGTATGATCAATAAATTCTGGTTCTGAGTTTTTTGTGGTGGTGTATTTTAAAAATGGCTTTGTTGGCTCATTTTCTAAACTAACATGACAGAAATATGATGGTCCATCCTCATTGAAATTCATAAAGACGCCTACAAACCAGTGTTTGTTATATGGAAATGCAAATAAGGGGAAAGGTGCTTCCTCAAAACCATAACTTATCTTTGCAAGACTCGAAAGATCTTCTAATTCAATTGGCTGATATTTTTCTGTGGATATATTACTATCTGGCTTTAATGAAGTTGGAAGTGACTTTATTTTAATAATAGGAGAATATAATTTTGAATTATCAATAGTCGTGTCAACTAATTCTAATTGTTCTTTTCCAGCGTTAAATCCATAACATAGATAATGCCCAATTTTTTCTACTGGAGTATAGTAGATTACGGGTTTTTCTTTTAGTAAATCCATCTGAACAGAAAGAACTTTTTTTCCATTATGCTCATGTAAAAATGACACTCGTGGCATACGTTCAAGAGCACATACTAATCTTGTAAATTCTAAAGGTGATTCAAGTTGAACATAGTTTGGAAGCTTATCCATATTACATATCAAAAAAAATCCACATTAAAGCTTAACCCAAAAAAATCATGTGCGTAAATCTATCACATCATTTACGCGTGGTCCAGTTCCAATGAGTGTTACTGATACGCCTAACTTGGTTTCTATGTTTTTGATAAATGATTTTGCATTATCCTCCAAATCATTGTATGAAGTCACGCCTGCACATTCTGGAAATCTTACATCTAATTTTGTGATAGAAATTTGTGTTGCACTGCTTAACATTACCGCACGTTTGGCTAAATCAAAATCAAACTCTGCTGCACGTCTCAGTCTCCCAGTTACAGTTCCAAATTCTTCCCATCCTTTTTTGGATGTTTCATCTGCATCTAGTTCTCCAGGCATAGGACCTGTGCCTACACGAGTAAGATATGATTTGAATACAACTACTACTTCATCTACTCTCTTAGGACCTATGCCAACATCAGCACAAATTCCTGATGCTGTAACATCTTTTGTTGTGACAAACGGATATGTACCATGCCATAACGATAAGTGAGTACCTTGCGTACCCTCAATTAACACATTTTCGCCTTTATCTAATGCAGAATTTACCTCAAGTGGAACATCAATGAGATAATCCTTAAGCACGTCAATTTCTTTTGCTAATTTCAAAGTACGCATTGCACGCTCTGCATTAGCTGGACCTGTACCAGAACCAGTACTGCCAATCTTCTCTTTTAATCGTCCTTTTGAATCTGCGTCTCTATGTGATTGCTCAATAATACCACAATTGTTATCTAAATATGCTCTACCTGCAACACCAAAGTCATTTATTTCATTCAGTAATACATCAGGATTTACTACAACCCCAGGTCCCACCATCACTCTAGCGTCTTTATTCAAAAATCCACTCGGAAGCATTCTGACTTTGTATGTTTTTTCACCATCCTTGATTGTATGACCTGCATTTGGTCCTGCACCACCTCTAACAACTATAGTTGGTTTATCATGTGTGGCAAGATAAGAAATGATTTTTCCTTTACCTTCATCTCCAAAAAAACCTCCAATTACTACAGTTGACGGCATAATTCAAATTTCAACATTCGCATATTTAATCTATCTACCAGTTACTGTTAATATGACATCATAATAGATCTCAATGTTGTCTGAAGAGAATTTTGCTGGAAATATTATAGTAAATCTTGCTAGTCTACCAGATTTTTTGAGAACACCCATACTCAAAAAAAGAATGAATGAATTTTTTTCTATGAATGATTCTGAAAAGATAGAAATTATCAATAATGCCCTAGAAGCTGGACCAACAATCCCGTTTCCAAATTTTTTGAAACTTTTCAAAACATGGCTAGAAGTACTTTGTACTATGACTGAAGAAAATCGACATGATATGTTTTCAAACTATTTTAAACAGATTATGAAGAAACCTCAAAAAATTATTCTGTTTAATTTAGATGGAATTTTTGAGATATTTTTGACTATGGAAGAAACAAAGCAAAAAATTTTATCAGAGTCGATCAGAAATGTATTTGAACTATTAGATAAAGAATCTAAACGTAAGATGGCTTTGCTGACACCTGAAATGGCAAAAAAAATTATTGGGTTTTAAGAAGATTGCTCTTCAGGATTCCTATTATCCTCGTTACTATAATCAACATAATTTCCTTCAGGTGTCATTATACCAACAAACATCTTTTCATGTTTTCGTAGGACTTTTCGATGATCTGACATGGACATGTCAAGATGCATTTCATTCATTACCATAATTCGCATCTCTTTCCATTCTTCCCAACATTTGTTACAAGTAGGGTATTTCTCAGCTTGAGGCTCAAGTTGATCAGAATCAGGAATGTCAACTTTACATTTTGTACAAATTCTACTCATTGTGAATGTCTGAATAATCTTTCAATTTATCTCTTATTGGCAAAAGCAATAATAGCCATTTAATGAAATAATATCGTGAAAATAAAATGTCCTAAATGCAAAGAAGTTGCAGAATTAACTCCAGACTTTTCTTTTGTGACTTGTACAAAATGTGATTTTGATATGACATATGGAGAATATGTAAAATTTGTTGCACATAATGAAGCCAAATATTCGGATATTCTAGGTGATTATACAGGTAGTACAGAGGGTGAAACTGCTGGTACACTCGATGATTGGGAAGATTAGTCCATAGGACTTAATTAATTTAGACTTTTGATTTTATTCAAATGGAATTTTTATTAGAGAATATTCTAAATCTGATAGGTTTTGTAGTTGGAATTGTAATTGGTATATTTGCATATATTGGTTATAAAAATACAGGTAGCCCAGTTCTTTTTAGATTAACACTTGCGTTTTTTGCAATAGGTATTGGATTTGGAATAATCTGGTTAGGATACATGATAGATTCACTCTATTTGGAAGAAGGAAAGATTAATCGTGGTATTCAAGCACTAGGATTAGGAGTTCAAGCTATAGGATATTTCTTCATTGCATTTTCTCATACCATAAAATCATTTTTTCCAAAGTCCCGTTACTTTAGATCAGTGGGTATTATTCCACTATTTTTCTTATCAACAATGACCATAGAGCATATTATTAGATCATTTTCTTTTATTTTACTAGTTTATGGTGCAATTGAAACTTTTGTTTCATTTTTAGAAGGAAAACAAAGAGGTGCACTTGCAGTAGGAATTGGATTAGCACTTTTAGCTTTTGGAGAATTTATTGCATGGTACTCGTTTGTTTTTCCGGAGTCCATACTTTATTCAATTTCAATTATTCTAAAAGTGGCAGGATTGATTTCTTTATTTGTTCCAGTTTCAAAACTACCAATGCGGAAGATGAAATTAGATGATGAGCCAGAAAATGATTTTGATGATGAGTCATAAAATCATGCGTGAATTCTGAAAATTTAGGTCGGTCAAAAATTTTTACGTTTTTAGTATATGGAAAATATTATGATATGATCTATAGTTAGATTACAAACTATGTCTAGTTAAAATGGGTGTATATAGAGCACAGATTGTAATTGTTACTGATATATTGGACGTGGCACAAGATAACACATCTAATGATGATGGTGCGTCTGTAACCCATCTAATTAGAAATGCAAACATTTCTCATGGAAGACTTTCAAAAATTTTAAAAAACCTAGTTTCCCAAGGACTTCTTGAACAAATAAATTCTGATAGAGCCAATAAATACAGAATAAGTATGTCTGGAAGAGAATTTCTTCAAGCCTATAAGACATTCTCCAAATTTACAGATGATTTTGGTTTGACAATCTAATTATTTGTCAAGTTTTGAACACATCCATGAAACAAGTTTCAAGTGATCTTACGGGTATAGCATTAACAGTACAATCAATCAAAAATGGAGAAGTTGTCATATTTCCAACAGACACGGTATATGGAATTGGATGCAATCCATATGATGAAAATGCGGTAGATAGAGTTTATAGACTTAAAAAACGGAATAGGATAAAGCCATTACCCATTTTAGGATATTCAAAGTACGATTTAGAAAGTATCGTAAAGTTTGATGATATTACAAATAGAATTACTGATAAATTCTGGCCAGGACAATTAACAATCGTGTTACCACTAATAGATGATAAATTAAAGAAATTGTCTGGGGGTTTAACTACTCTCGCAGTACGTGTCCCAAATAACAAATGTACTCTATCACTTCTAAAAGAATGTAAATTAATTATTGGTACTAGTGCAAATATTTCAGGAGAAAAACCATTTACTGATCCTAAAAATATTGAAAATTGGGTACCAGACTGTGATGTTCTTCTAAATGATGGGGAAATACAAAGTTCCGGCACATCTACAATTATAGAAATTAAAAATGGAGGTATTAGAATTCTAAGAAGTGGTAGCATATCCGAAAAGGATTTGGTTGATACACTTTGAATTTACTGATCACATGTCCTAGAAATATGGAATCAGAAACAATAAACGAAGTTACTGAATTATTAGATGAGTTTGGAGATTTAAATGCCAGAATTCTCAAAACCAAATTTTCAGGAATTATAAAAATTGAAACTGTATTAGAAATATCTGAATTAGTAGAAAAATTTAGAGATAAAATAGAAAATGAGCCTTGGGAAATACGATATTGTTCAAGAATTATTCCAATTCAGAAAACTTGTCAGACAGATTTAATTACAATTAAGCAGAATGTTACAGAATTAATTTCACTAATAAATCCAAATGAGACATATAAAATTTCTATTGATCGAAGAGACTCGGAATTAATTCGGAGTGAAATTATTTCTAATATCGTTGAATTATTGACTAACAGTGTATCTTTAGAAAAACCTGATTGGGAAATTATAATTCAAATTCTTGGAAATGAAACTGGAATTAGTGTGATGCCAAAAAATTCTATACTTAGTGTAACCAAACTTAAAAGAT
>Ga0206678_10001126_pt1 | contig 17395 bp, 12 predicted proteins | sample M180m12015metaG_FD_155453 | JGI IMG/M metagenome (GOLD analysis project Ga0206678, IMG submission 155453) | Ammonia-oxidizing marine archaeal communities from Monterey Bay, California, United States - M1 80m 12015 | ecosystem: Environmental > Aquatic > Marine > Intertidal zone | place: USA... | reverse complement strand
TATGTTGTCAGGGTCTACGAACAATACCATGGGTGAGTTAAAATTAATTAAGGATAAAAATGTTTTGCAAATTACTATATCCAAGAATAATAAAGATTTGTTTGGAGAAGTGGTTCAATTGCGATTTTCTAATTTGGCAGAGAGCCTTGGATGTGAGGCATCCTTGGTAGTACAAAAGTAATTTTAAATTTTGTTAATTGTAGCTTAAGTTGAAGATTTGATTAAGTGGATTAATTTAATATAGAGACAAAAAATGACTAATTTTCTTGCTATTGACCAAGGAACTACATCCACACGCGCCGTTTTATTTGATAAATCCCTTAATGTTGTTAAAATTTGCAATGAAAAATTAAATAGCAGTTTTCCAAATCCAGGTTGGGTAGAGCAAGAGCCCTTAAAAATTCTTCAAAGTGTGAAAAACACCATTAATAAAATAGCATCGACTGATGTTGTTGGAATTGGCATTACAAATCAACGTGAAACAGTTGTTATTTGGGATAGGAGTACGGGATCACCCATTTATAATGCTATCGTTTGGCAAGATAGGCGCACGGCTGTTCATTGTGATGAAATGAAAAAAATGGGTTACGAAAGATTTATTAAAGAAAAAACAGGTTTGCTATTAGATCCATATTTTTCAGCGACAAAGATATGTTGGATCTTAGATAATGTTCCTAACGCAAGGGAAGATTCTGAAAATGGAAAGCTGGCATTCGGTACTATAGATTCTTTTCTTCTCTGGCATTTAACAAACGGTAGAGTTCATGCGACTGATGCAACAAATGCCTCAAGAACAATGCTTTATAATATTTTGGAAGGATGTTGGGATACCGAATTATTAAAGCTATTTAACATACCTGAGTCAATTTTACCTTTAGTGAAAGATAATTTATCAGATTTTTCTGAAACCTCAATAATTGGAAAAAATGTACCAATTAGGGTTATGATTGGCGACCAGCAGGCTGCAGCTATTGGGTTGGGTTGTTTTAAGTCAGGAATGATAAAAGCTACATTTGGCACCGGTTGCTTTACCTTGCTGAATACAGGACATGCACCAAAAAAATCTCAATTTAATTTAATAACGACAATAGCATATCAATTTGAAGGTAAAACCAGTTACGCTTTAGAAGGCTCTATATTTAATGTAGGTACAGTAATCGATTGGCTTAAGGACAATATGAACTTTATTAAAGATTACAAAGATTTAGATGAACTTATTAATAACTCTAATAATCTAAATGAACTCATTTTTATTCCTGCATTCACTGGACTTGGTGCGCCATACTGGAATTCTCAATGCCGCGGTGCTATTTTTGGATTACAGAGAAATACAAATGTTAATGATATCGCCAAAGCTGCTTTACAAAGCATAGCTTTCCAAGCTCGTGATTTATTTAATGCGATGAGTTCTGATTATTTGGATCAAAAGCTAGAGATATTAAAAGTTGATGGTGGAGTAAGTCAAAACAATTGGCTGATGCAAAATTTTTCTGATCAAATTGGAATCAGGGTTGAAAGACCATCAAACATTGAAGCCAGCGCTGTTGGAGTAGCATTTTTAACAGGTTTATCACTCGGTTATTTTTCAAATTTAAATGATTTAGAAAAAATCGTAAAGAAAGATAAAGTTTTTAATCCTGAAAGCAATAGATTTGCCATTGATAGAGATTATTCTAATTGGAAAAAGGCAGTAAAAAAGCTTTTGAGTTAATAGATCTTATTATAAATTAATTAAATTTGACCGCCCGCGATTTCAATTGTTTGCCCGTTAATTGACTCAGAATTTGGGTTTACCATGTATTCTGCAGCACAGGTAATTTCGTCGACTTCTATTAAACGCTTATGGCGATTATCTTGAGACATTGCTTTTTCGGCCTGCTCACTTGTCATGTTGCTCCTAGACGCAATTAAATCTCTATTCCTATCTACAATTGGCGTTCTTACGTAACCTGGACATATGGCATTTGCTGTTATTCCAGAACTCATATATTCTTCGGACAATGTTTTTGTTAATCCTATTATTGCATGCTTTGATGCAGAGTAGGCTGCACCGTATTTTAGTCCTTTTAATCCTGCAATTGAACTTATGGTAATAATTCTACCGTAACTATGTTCTCTCATACTAGGTAAGGCTTCGCGGATGCCTAAAAACACTCCATCTAAATTAGTTCGCATAATCTTGCTCCAAAATGCCAATTCCATTTTGTGAACAGGCATCGTTTCTGCAATTCCTGCATTTGCTACATGAATTAATGTTGGTCCTCTTTCACTAATAGCTGATTTAGTTCCGATGATTATACTCTCTTCAGAAGCCATATCCATGATGGTTGGGAAAATATTGTCAGCTAATGAACACGTTTCTGCTAGTGTTTCCATTCTTCGACCAGTGACAGTTACAGTAGCACCAAGTTTCGAAAGCATTACTGCAATACCTTGTCCTATGCCAGTTCCTCCACCTGTAACTAAGGCGTGTTTACCTTTTAAATGTGTCATAATTTCCTCCACAATGAAAATTTAATAATCTTGGTTCTTTCAAATTGTATAAAAAAACTATGTTAAACCAAAAACTTAATTAAAATTACGTCATCTTAAACCAGATAAAATGATTTTAAAATCATAATTCTCATTTAATTGGTTTTATAACTGGTAAACTTATACTATATCCATTTCAATTAATAATGTGGAATTTGCGATGAAGATAGGTGCTCTAAAAGAAAAGGCCAAAAACGAACGCAGGGTTGCGATGACCCCAACTTCGGCCACTCAAATTATAAAGCTTGGACATGAATGTTTTATTGAAGAAAATGCAGGTGTTGAATCTGGATTTTCTAATCAAGATTATATTAATTCGGGTGTTAAAGTACTCAAAGAAGAGAAAAGTCTTTTTAATGAGGTGGACGTTTTAATTAAAGTTCAACCGCCCACTATTGATGAGATCAGTTTATTCGATAAATCGAAAACTTTAATAAGTTTTTTTTATCCTGGTCAATCTGAGAGCTTATTAAATTTGATTAATAAGCAGGGTGTTAGAGTTGTGGCAATGGATATGGTACCTCGGATCTCCCGGGCACAAAAGATGGATGCGTTGTCCTCAATGGCAAATATTGCTGGATACAGGGCAGTCATAGAAGCTAGTAATAATTATGGTAGATTTTTTACAGGGCAAGTTACTGCTGCTGGAAAAATTCCACCAGCAAAAGTACTGGTAATTGGAGCTGGTGTAGCGGGTCTAGCCGCTATTGGTGCTGCCACATCATTAGGTGCGCAGGTTTATGCTTTTGATGTTCGCCCTGAAGTGGCAGAGCAGATTGAATCAATGGGCGCTGAATTTGTGTTTTTGGATTTTACTGAAAACCAAATAGATGGAGCTGAAGCTGGTGGTTATGCGTCTCCTTCTTCACCAGAATTTAGAGAAAAGCAGCTGGAGAAATTTAATGAGTTAGCTCCAGGTATTGATATTGTAATTTCAACGGCACTTATCCCTGGACGAGATGCTCCAAAGCTCTGGCTGACTAGTATGGTTTCTTCTATGAAGACTGGGTCTGTGATAGTGGATTTAGCTGCTGAAAGAGGTGGTAATTGTGAATTAACTGTACCTGATAAGAAGATCTCAACTAATAATGGTGTCACAATAATTGGTTTTACAGATTTTCCAAGTAGAATGGCGGCTCAATCCTCTGAACTGTACTCGACTAATATTCGTCACATGCTTTCTGATTTATCACCAGAAAAAGATGGTATAATTGATCATGATATGAATGATGACGTAATAAGAGGTGCTACGATTTGCTTTGATGGAGAAATAACTTTTCCACCGCCTGCGCCAAAAATACAAGCTATCGCTACTCAAAAAGTTAAACCAATTGAGAAAACTAAGGAAGAATCAGAAAAAGAAAAAACAGCTGCGCTTGCAAAGTCTGGCAAACAGCAAACTTACGCATTGGTTTTTGGGTCTGCATTGATGCTTTTAATTGGTGCATATGCTCCAATAAGTTTCATGCAGCATTTTATTGTTTTTGCGTTGAGTTGTTTTGTGGGGTTTCAGGTTATTTGGAATGTTAGTCATTCACTTCATACTCCGTTAATGGCTGTTACAAATGCAATATCGGGAATTATCATATTAGGAGCTTTGTTGCAGATGGGTTCAAGCAATATCATTATAACCATACTGGCTTCTATTAGCGTCTTAATAGCTACTATAAATATTGTTGGAGGATTTATGGTAACAAGAAGAATGCTCCAAATGTTTCAAAAATCTTAGAAGGTTGGTTTAATGGGTGTAGGAATATTATCAGCGGCATATATTGCATCGTCAGTCTTGTTTATACTTTCTTTAGGAGGTTTGTCTAATCAAGAGAAGGCAAAACGAGCCGTGTGGTACGGTATTTTTGGTATGGCAATTGCTGTGATTGCAACAATATTTGGTCCGGGTTTTACAACTCTCTCTTATGTTCTTTTGATTCCCCTTCTAGGAATAGGGGCACTTATTGGTAAGACTGTTGCGCAGCGAGTTGAAATGACTGAAATGCCACAATTAGTGGCTGCCCTACATAGTTTCGTTGGATTAGCTGCAGTCTTTATTGGTTTAAATTCAGCAATGGGTATGCATCACAATTTAACCTATGCAGAGCTTGTTATCCATGAAGTTGAAATATTTTTAGGAGTATTTATTGGAGCAATTACTTTTACTGGATCAATAGTGGCTTATGCGAAATTAGCGGGTAAGATTGATGGGAAAGCTTTAATCTTACCTGGCCGCCATATTCTAAATGGGTTGGTCGTAGTTCTAAGCCTTATCTTGCTATTTATGTATATAAACACGTCACAGGTTTGGACATTATATTTGATGCTTTTGATCGCTTTTATATTAGGTGCCCATTTAGTGGCCGCTATTGGTGGAGCAGATATGCCTGTTGTGGTCTCTATGCTTAATAGTTACTCTGGTTGGGCCGCTGCTGCTACGGGATTTTTATTGGGGAATGACCTTTTAATTGTCACAGGTGCTCTAGTTGGATCTTCTGGTGCAATTCTGTCGTATATTATGTGTAGAGCCATGAATCGTCACTTCATTGCTGTAATACTGGGTGGATTTGGAAGTGGTTCGGGTCCTGCTATGGACATAGAAGGTGAACAAATAGCTATAGATAGTAGTGGGGTTGCTAGCTCTCTAGAAGACGCAGCTTCTGTAGTTATTGTCCCAGGTTACGGTATGGCAGTTGCGCAAGCTCAACAGTCAGTTGCTGAGCTTACCAAAAGACTAATAAAAAAGGGAATTAAGGTACGATTTGGTATTCATCCTGTTGCCGGAAGATTGCCAGGTCATATGAATGTATTGCTGGCCGAAGCGAAGGTTCCATACGATATTGTATTGGAGATGGATGAAATTAATGATGATCTTCCTAGTACAGATGTAGTGATTGTGATTGGATCAAATGATATCGTAAATCCAGCTGCTCAAGATGATCCAAATAGCCCAATAGCCGGGATGCCAGTATTAGAAGTATGGAAAGCGAAGCAAGTATTTGTCTCAAAAAGAGGGCAGGGGACGGGTTATTCAGGGATAGAAAATCCTTTGTTCTTTAAAGAAAATACACGTATGTTTTATGGGGATGCCAAAGCTTCTATTGATCAGTTACTTACTATGATTGCTTAGGCTTGCGTATTGATTTTATCTTCCACGAATTCTCGGATCTAACGCATCTCTAAGGCCATCACCGATGTAATTAACACTTAGAACTGTCAAACTAATTGCTAGGCCAGGATAGATAACTCTTTCAGGACTTAATTTCATAAAATTTGTACTATCGTATAGAAGTCTTCCCCATGTAGGAAAATCTGAAGGGAATCCTAATCCAAGGAAAGAAAGAGCGCTTTCTGTGATTATAGCTGCAGCGACACTTAAAGTCGCAGAAACCATGATCGGGCTCATTACATTAGGTAAAATGTGTCGAGTAATCATTTGAGTATTATGCGTGCCTAATGATCTTGCAGCCAAAACAAATTCTCTTTCTTTTACAGCTAAGACGTCACCCCGAACGATCCTAGCTATAGGCATCCAACTTGTTAACCCAATCGCAGTTACAATTAAGATAAATATTCCAGTTTCGGGACCAAATAAGCCTCTAAGCGTGTCTCGGAATAACATAATCATAACCAGCAGTAATGGAAGAAGAGGTAACGCTAAAAAAAGATCGGTTAATCGCATTAGAGGACCGTCTAATCGCCTAAAAAATCCTGATATTACTCCAATCAATGTGCCAAATAGAACTGATAATGCCATAGCAGTAACCCCCACTAACAGTGAAACTCGACCACCAGCTAACAGATTAGAAAATGTGTCTCTACCAAGCTGATCAGTGCCCATGGGATGTAGTAGGCTTGGTCCTTGATTTCTTGCCCTGATATCAATGAAATTGGGATCAAGCGTCCAAAATAAAGGCCCAAAGGCTACGAGGAATCCTATAGCAAAAAATACGATCATTCCAATGACCGCGCCACGGTGGGTTTTGAACTGCAACCAAACGTCTCTCCACTGACTTGATTGTTTTGTTGTTATTTCTTCAGTCATACCTGATCCTAGGATCTAAAATACCATATAGAACATCTGCAATTAAGTTAAAAAATACAATTAATATAGCAAAAATAAATGTTAAGGTCTGTACAAGCGGTATGTCTGCCCCTTCAATACCTAAAATTAAGAGAGCACCAAGACCATTAACTTTAAATACTTGTTCCGTAATTATTGCTCCTCCAAACACGTGAGGAATATTTAAAGCTAAAACGGTAACTACTGGTATTAAAGAGTTTCGTAAGACATGGACTAGTAATACAACTCGTTCTCTCATGCCCTTAGCTCGTGCAGTCCTCACATAATCTAAACTCAAATTGTCAAGCATTGATGCCCGCATAAATCGACTTATTTGAGAGGCGTTATATAATCCAAGAACAAACACTGGCATTATTATTTGTCTAATTTGGAATATAAAGCTGTCCCAATCTGTTACTTTATGGGTCGTGTCATATATCGAAGGGAGCCAGAAAATACTATCAGTAGGTACTAAAGTTGAAAAGATCACAATTAGTAGAACACCCGTAAAAAATGTTGGAACTGAAAAACCAACCATCGAAATGAAAGTACCTGTTTGATCAAACCAGCTGTATTGTTTGTATGCGGAAATAACTCCTATCGGGATGGCAATAATAATTCCGACGATGTATGACATGCCTACAACCCAGAGTGTTTGGGGTGTTCTTTCTATTATTAAATCAACAACTGGTGATCGAGTTGACCAACTCATTACTCTGGTTCGATTGGCGCCGTCACCAATCGAAATACCCCATGCCTGCTCAATAATGTTAAGCGGTTCAATAATAAAGAATTGGTTACACCACATTAGGTATCGCCAGTACATCGGTTCACCAAGGCCTAGCGCCTGTCTGATGTGCTCTCTAATTTCAGGTGGTACAGTCATTGGTAGTTGTGCTGTTGGGTCACCTGGAGATAAGTCTAATAGTAAAAATATCACCAAACTAATAAATAAAAGAACTGGAATTGTGAAAATCAATCGTCTGATCGTGTATTTCAACATAGCAGTTTCTCAATTTAGTAGTTTAAGGAGTTTAACTTTGCTACCCCTGTCGATCGACAGGGGTAGCAAAAAAATGATATTTTTATTTACGGTGCCAATCAGCAACGTTCCAAAGTTCGCTATCCCATGTGTTTTGCCTAACTCCACCTAGCGAGTTAGCAAATGCAGATACTCTACCACGGTGAATGAGTGGTATCATAGCGCCTTCTTGCATGAGCATGTCATTCAATGTTATAACAATGCGCGCGCGATCATCGATATTAGCAGTCCCTGCTAATTCCGCGACCAGTGCATCATACTCTGCATTACAGTAACGTGGCATGTTGTTGCCTAACCAGTTATTTTCTGGTGTTGGCATTTCTGAACATACCCAGCTTCCCATATAAGCTTCTGGATCAGTTCCACTAAAGATGTTTGTGTACATTTCAATGTCTGAGAAGTGCTTTTGGTAAGTGTCTGGTGAAGATTGATCTCCGCCAAAGAAAACAGACGCACTAATATTCTTTAACTCTGTCTCGACACCAATTTCTGACCACCACTGTTTGATAAATGCTTGTGTATCTTGACGCACAGCATTGGTAGATGTTTGGTAAAGAATTGATAGTCTAACACCGTCTTTAGATCTTACACCATCAGAACCACGCTTCCAACCAGCAGCTTCTAACACGTTGTTAGCTTTAGCAATATCTTGAACTAAACACTCGTCATTGGCAGTTGAAACATATATTGCTGGACCAGGTACTACGTTGCAAGTAGGTTTACCTGCAGCGCCATAACCCACTTCAGTCAATATGCCTCTGTCAATTGCTAAGCTAAGTGCCCGACGAACGGCAGCATCTGTCAAGAATGGGTGTGGACCACCAGCAAGTGTTGATCTCTTGTCGCCTAGTGCTGGATCAGGATTCGATAAATTTACCATAAGTCTCTCAACAGCCGTACCAAAACTTGAAGTTACAGTACCTTTGCCAGCAGCTTCCATATCTGAAAGAATTGCTGGATCAATTTGTAAGTTCCAAGCGTAATCAAACTCCCCTGTTTCTAATACAGTTCTAGCTGCTGCTGCTGCATCACCGCCACCTTTAAAGGTAACAGTAGCGAAAGAAGGTTTGGCTGGATCCCGATACATTGGGTTTGCTTCCATTGAGATCACGTCATTTGCTTTAAATTCTGTTACTCTGAATGGTCCAGTGCCAATTGGTCCAAAGTTTTGCTCAGTACATTCTGGTGCTTTTGCGCCCATACAATCAGCAAATTGAGCTTTTTGAATTATTGGCTGTTCAGAACCAACAAAAGGTCCATAAGGAAAAGGCTTTGGAACTCCAAAAGTAACTTTCACTGTTAGATCATCAACTGCTTCAACATTTTCAACATCTGCCAATTTGTTTAATTGTGCACAGCCACCAGCTGGGTCCATACAATAATTAGCTGTGAATACTACGTCGTGTGCTGTCACATCGCTACCATCTGACCATTTAAGACCCGCTGAGAGTTTCCAAGTGATTGACTTTAGGTCAGAACTAACACCACCGTTATCTACCGTGGGTATTGTGTCAACTAACCAAGGTACCAAGTTACCTCCTTCGTCGTAACGTGCCAAAGGCTCTATTATCATTGAAGAGCTCTCCAAATCCTTAGTACCACCTGACAGGTAGGGATTTAGAATTGAAGGTGCTTGCCAATAGATAATATTTAAGTGACCGTCTGATCCTCGATCTGCCATTGCCATTGTAGCAACGCTTAGCGCGGTAGCCGTACTTATTACTAATGATTTAATTTTCATAATTTTCTCCTAGTTGTTTTGCTCATTTTCCTCATGGTGCAGTATATTCTGCATTCATCCTATATTGCCGTACGAAAAAAAGCCGTATGGTAAGTTTCTATAGGAACGAAAGTTTAACTAAATTGCAAGTGAAAAATACTGAATGCATTAGTTATTGGGCCAAAATTTTACTCCACGTAACTATTTGAGTTATTTTGAATTATTTTAATTTAAATATTTGACAGCAGTACAGTAATATGTAGCATGAAAAGGTCTAATGAAGAGGAAGTTAATGCTAGATAATCCCATAACCCGTGTTGAGAAACTGCAGGTTCAGTTTGAAACAAAAGATGGCACAGTTACAGGCGTCGAAGATGTGTCTTTTGAAATTTATCCCGGTGAGACGGTTTGTGTCGTAGGAGAGTCGGGGTCAGGAAAGTCTGTATCGTCATTGTCTCTAATGCGGTTGGTAGAGTTTGGCGGAGGGGAAATAACAAACGGGAAATTAATTTTTGATCGAAAGCAAGGTAATTCAATTGATTTGACTAAGGCGAATCAAAATGAAATGAGTAGAATTCGAGGAAATGAAATTGGGATGATTTTTCAAGAACCAATGACAGCACTTAATCCTGTGTTAACTGTTGAACGGCAACTCACAGAAGGTTTGAGATTTCACAAAAAGATATCAAAAAGGAAGGCTAGGGAGCGTGCAATTGAAATACTAAAGCAAGTTAGATTGCCTGAGCCGGAAAAAAGGTTGAAGCAGTATCCCCACGAATTGTCGGGTGGCATGCGTCAACGTTTGGTCATTGCAATGGCTATGGCTTGTGAGCCAAGATTGCTAATTGCTGATGAGCCAACAACAGCGTTAGACGTTACAATCCAAGCTGAGATCTTAGCTTTGATGGACAGATTGAAGAGGGAGACTGGCACGGCGGTTATGTTCATAACTCATGATATGGCAGTTGTAGCGCAGATGGCTGATCGAGTTGTCGTAATGTATCGAGGTAATAAAGTTGAAGAAGGTACGGTTGAAGAAATTTTTGAAAACCCTCAGCACGATTACACAAAAGCTTTACTTGCTGCCGTGCCTAAATTGGGGGAAATGAAAGGGAAGGCATTTCCAGAGCCGATGCGACTGCTTGGAACTGAAAATGATACGATAATACCTATCAAGGATAGTAATGAACCAATTTTAATTGTTAAAAATTTAACAGCACGGTTCCCAGTAAAAGGAGGTTTTTTTAGAAGAACAATCGCCGAAGTCCATGCGGTGGAGGATATTTCGTTTACTATAAATAAAGGTCAAACACTTTCACTGGTTGGGGAATCTGGATGTGGAAAATCTACGGCGGGTAGGGCTTTAATAAGATTGGTCGAACCTCATGCAGGATCAGTCAATTTAGATGGTCAGGAAGTTCTTGAGTTATCAGCTAAGTCTATGCAGGCGGCACGATTAAACATTCAAATGATATTTCAAGACCCTTTTGCTTCGTTAAATCCGCAAATGCAGTTGTTTGATCAGGTTGCTGAACCTTTAAGGAACTATAAAAATATTATTAATGAGGACATAAACAAAAGAATCGAAATACTTTTTGATAGGGTTGAGTTGCCTCGAAGTTTTATGAGAAGATTCCCCCATGAGTTATCTGGAGGTCAGAGGCAAAGGGTCGCGATTGCTAGAGCATTAGCTTTAAACCCTAAATTAATTATCGCAGATGAGGCAGTTTCCGCTTTGGATGTTTCTGTTCAAGCACAGGTATTGAACTTGATGATGGAACTCCAATCTGAACTTGGTCTGTCTTTCTTGTTTATTAGCCATGATATGGCTGTGGTTGAAAGGGTAAGTCATAGGGTTGGTGTGATGTACCTTGGTAGAATAGTTGAAATTGGTTCGCGTACCTCAGTTTTTGAAAATCCTCAACATGCCTATACAAAAGCATTATTGAAGGCAGTTCCCATAGCAGATCCCAGAAAAAGAAAAAAAGAAAAAGATCTTAATTTTAAACCGATCCCTTCACCTATCCATCAGAAGGGATATTCACCTGAGCCATCCGAATATAATGAAGTCGCTCCAGATCATTTTGTTTTAACTACAGATAGCGGGTATTAATATTGTTTTAGTTTAGGAATTTTTTTAATTAATATTTATTAGGAGTATAAAATGTCATTTGACTTGTCAGCGCGTGAGATTATGGAGAAATTAATTTCATTTCCTACTGTAAGCTCAGAAAGTAATCTAGAATTGATTACGTGGGTCGAAGAGTATTTGGGGCATTATGATATAAAATCGACGCGAGTTTACAATGACGATAAAACAAAAGCTAATTTATATGCAAATGTAGGACCTATGGTTGATGGTGGGGTCATATTATCGGGCCATACTGATGTCGTCCCAGTGATAGGTCAAGACTGGGATACAGATCCTTTCACTATTGTGGAGAAAGATGGCAAGTTTTTTGGCCGCGGCACCTGTGATATGAAAGGTTTTGATGCATTGGCATTAGCCACTATCCCAAAAGCGTTAAAAAAAGGAATAAAGAGGCCTATTCAGATAGCATTATCCTACGATGAAGAAGTTGGATGTATTGGAGCGCCATTTATGGCTGCTGAAATGGCAAAATTAATGCCAAAAGCATCTGCTGCAATTATAGGTGAGCCATCCATGATGAAAGCGGTATCTGGTCATAAAGGTGGCCTTGGTATAAAAACCCATGTACGTGGCTTTGAGGTTCATTCCTCTCTTCAGCATATTGGTGTTAGTGCAATTCATGAGGCAGCTAAATTGATTGAGTGGGCTAATCAAATGAATATCGAAAATGCTTCAAAAGAAAAAAATGACAAAACTACGATGTTTGTTCCTCCTTATACAACAGTACACGTTGGCATTATTGAAGGTGGTACCGCGAATAACATTACAGCAAAAGATTGTCATTTTGTGATGGGTTTTAGATGTATTCCATCAGAAGATTCTAATGATTGGCAAACGGCTTATACTCGAAAAGTTCGTGAAGTTGAGACAGAGATGAAGGCCATAAATTCTGATTGCTTTATAAGATTGGAAGCTGGCTATGGCGTGCCTGGATTAAAACCTGAAGAGAATGGTGTTGCCGAGGCTTTAGTGAGAAAATTGACAGGAGATAATGGGGAGCACGTAGTATCATATGGCACAGAAGCAGGCCAATTCCAAGCAGAGGGCTATTCTTCCATTATTTGCGGGCCAGGGGATATTGCGCAAGCTCACCAACCAAATGAGTTTATTACTGTAAAGCAATTCAAAGCTGGTGAGGCTTTTTTAGATCGATTAATAGAAGATCTAGCATCGGGGTAGGTTTCAGATATGCCAATAAAAAACCGTATTGTTGAAATGCATGCCGAAATTACTGAATGGCGTCAGGATTTTCATAAAAACCCTGAGTTATTATATGATACGGTCAGGACCTCGCAAATTGTTAGTGAGAAATTAAGCTCATTTGGTTGTGACTTGGTAAAGACAGGTATTGGAAGAACAGGCGTAGTAGCAGTTATAAAAGGAAGAAGCGATACAAAAGGTAAAGTAATTGGATTAAGGGCTGATATGGATGCTTTACCTATTAAAGAAATAACTAATTTGGAGTACAGCTCCAAAAATGATGGTAAAATGCATGCGTGCGGACATGATGGCCATACTGCTATGTTGTTAGGTGCTGCCAAATACTTGTCAGAAACAAGAAACTTTGATGGAACGGTTGCTGTTATTTTTCAACCTGCTGAAGAAGGTGGTGCGGGAGCTAAGGAGATGTGCAATGATGGACTAATGTCAGACTTTAACATTAGCGAAGTTTATGGAATGCATAATGCTCCAGGTTTACCAGTTGGACAATTTAATATTCGATCGGGTGCTTTTTTTGCTGCTGCTGATCAATTTACATTAGATATAGAAGGAAAAGGTGGTCATGCGGCGAGACCTCAAGAAACAATAGATCCAACTATAGTGGGGGCACAAATTTTAATTGCGATACAGTCTGTTACATCGCGCAATACAGATCCACTAAAGTCCTTGGTCGTTTCTGTCACGAGTTTTAGAACAGAGAGTAATTCGTACAATGTAATCCCACAAACAGTGCAACTTAGAGGTACCGTAAGGACACTTTCTAAAGAAATACGTGATATGGCGCAGGAAAAAATTACTCAGTTGATAAAAAATACAGCTTTAGCCTATGGTGCTAAGGTCGATTTAGATTATGCTAGAGGCTATCCAGTTATGATAAACTCTGAAGTCGAAACGAACCATATGGTTAATGTGGCAAAAAAAGTAGCTGGAAATAATAATGTTGATGATAATGCGTCTCAAGTGATGGGAGCAGAGGATTTTAGCTATATGTTAGAGGAGAGGCCTGGGGCTTATATAAGGGTTGGAAATGGCAATACTGCATCGCTCCACCATCCAAATTATGATTTTAATGATGAAGCTATACCATATGGAACCTCTTTTTGGGTGGAGTTGGCGGAAACTAGGCTACAGTTTTTGTAATACTTGACCTCATCTACTGTACAATGTAGCCGATTTTCATGTCTAATAGTCCGTTGCTACAATTAAATGAAATTGCTCTAACATATGGGGGTGATCCATTATTTGTAAATTTGGATATGATTATAAGAAGTGGGGACCGTGCTGCTTTAATCGGAAGAAATGGATCAGGAAAATCCACATTAATGAAAATTCTTGCTGGATTAATAGAGGCAGACTTAGGCACGAGGGTGGTTTCAAAAGGAATTTCTGTAGGCTATATGGATCAGGATCCTGACTTTTCAACATTTGATACTTTGGGTGATTTCGCAATTCACAACCTTGAGGTCGGTGAATCTTATAAAGCTGAAAGAATTGCTGAAAGTCTTAATTTAAATTTGAACAAGCAGTGTATTTTAGCATCAGGTGGGGAGCGTAGGCGAGCTGCACTCGTTAAACTTTTCGCTGAGGAACCAGACTTATTATTGTTAGATGAGCCAACAAATCATTTAGATATTGAAGGCATATTATGGTTAGAGAAAAAATTAAATATCACACGTTGTGCCTATTTAGTGATCAGTCATGATAGAACTTTTTTAAATAACCTTACCAAGCAAACTTTTTGGATTGATAGGGCTATAGTAAGACGACGAGAGCTTGGATTTTTCAAATTTGAAGATTGGAGGGATAAGACTTGGCTAGAAGAGGATAGTGAGACACACAAATTAGATCGCAAAATAAAAGCTGAAGCGCGTTGGGCTATTGAGGGGATATCTGGTAGACGAAAGCGAAATATGGGTAGAATTAGAGCTTTGGAAGCTTTGAGAGAGACTAAATCAGGAAAGATAAAGCGACAAGGAGTGGCAAGTGTAGAAATCGATTCTAGTGTGGTTTCTGGCCATAAGGTTATTGATGCTCGAGAAATATCAAAGTTTTATGATGATAAGCCAATAATTCAAAAATTTTCCATCAAGATTGTAAGAGGGGAGCGTATAGCTATTGTTGGAAGGAATGGCGTTGGAAAATCAACTCTAATTAATTTGTTGATCGGTAAGTTGGCTCCTGATTCTGGAAAGGTCAAGTTGGGAACAGACTTGCATCAAACAATATTTGACCAAAACAGAGATATTTTAAATTATGAGCTTTCACTGTGGGAAAATTTAACTAGTGATCCTGAGCTAGGAATTTCAGGCACGTCTGATCAAATTATGGTAAGAGGTAATCCTCGTCATGTTGTTGGATATCTAAAAGATTTTTTATTTTTAGAAACACAGGCGCGAATGCCAGTAAAATCCCTGTCAGGTGGAGAAAAGGCGCGTTTGGTTCTTGCTAAGATATTGTCAAAAACTAGTAACCTACTGATTTTGGATGAACCAACAAATGATTTTGACTTGGAAACTTTAGATCTCTTGCAAGAAGTTTTAGGTGAGTATTCGGGAACTGTTTTATTGGTGAGCCACGATCGAGATTTTATTAATAGAATTGCCACCAAAACCTTGGTCATGAATGGCAATGGTGAGGTAGAGGAATACAATGGTGGGTGGTCAGATTATTTTTTTCAAAAAATTGATGTCAAAAATAATGTCAGTTTAGTTAATAAGGTTAGCGTTAAACACAATGTAAAGGAGCGAAAAAAAACTGAATCTTTGAACTTTACGCAACTGTATAGATTAAAGGAGTTGCCGAGTGAAATTAATAAATTGAGCGTAAAAATTTCAGAAATAGAAAATATTTTATCAGATATAAATTTATACTCTAATGATCCTGATAAATTTTTAAAGTTAAGTAAGGCCTTGGGTCTGTTACAGAACAAATTACTCTCTTTGGAAAAAGAATGGTTGAATCTTGAGGAGCTTTCAGAAAACAAATGATTTAGTAAAGTCTCGTGACAAAAAGAATGTGAGTGAAAGAAAATGGATAAAACTATAGTTAGCTTGAATGAAATTGAGCAAAAAACGGTAGCCGCATTAATTAAACATGGTGCGGAAAAATGGATAGCTGTAGAAGTTGCGAAAGCTGTTCGTTTGGCAGAGGCAACTGGTAATTTAATCTGTGGTCTTTACTATTTAGAAAGCTACTGCTTACAACTATTGTCTGGTCGGGTGAATGGAAAAGCTATACCGAAGGTGTATGAACCTAAGTCGGGATCAGTTTTAGTGGATGCAAAAAATGGATTTGCTCAGGCTGCATTCTGTAAGGGGTTGCCCAGTGCATGCAGGGCTGCAACGGAAAATGGAATTTCTATTTTTGGGGTATCGCACGCTCACACATGTACGTCTCTTGGCTATTTCACTAAACAAATTGCCGAGAGTGGGTTCATCGGTATCGGTTTTACTAACGCTTCATCTGTAGTTGCTCCTCCAGGTGGAAAAAAGCCAGTCTTAGGAACTAACCCAATCGCTATGTCTGTACCTAAAAAAGGTGGTGGAGTACTATTCCAATTTGACCAGTCTACTAGTGCAGTTGCATTAGGTAAAATTACCAAAGCTAAAGCTGCGGGGGAGGCTATTCCGTTAGGATGGGCAGTTGACTCGCGTGGAAAGCCTACGACCGATCCTAGCGAAGCTTTAAAAGGCTCTCTAGTATCAACAGGTGGGTATAAAGGTTGGGGATTTGGTTTAATGGTTGAGGTGATGGCCGCAGCTTTAACGGGCTCGGTTAACTCACTGGATATAAAAGGATTAAAAGACAAAGAAGGGCCTCCACATAACCTAGGTCAAACGTATATTTTAGTTGAACCTAACATTTTTACAGATAATAATTTTTGGGATAGAATTGAGCGTGTTCAAGTTGCTATTGCGGAAGAAGAGAATGCAAGGTTGCCTGGAGATAATCCCGTCTATAACGACCCTGTTAAGATTGACAGTGGTGTCTGGGCGAGAGTGCTGGAATTAAGTTAACCAAATATTAAATATCAAGTTCTTCAACAAATTTAGCGTTTTCTTGAATGTATTCATATCTTGCTTCAGGTTTTTTACCCATTAACTGTTCAATTAATTTGCCTGTTTCTCCAGGCTCATCATCGTCAATTTGTACTTTAATTAGTTTTCTTGTTAGAATATCCATTGTCGTTTCTTTTAAATCTTTCGCATCCATCTCGCCTAAACCTTTAAACCTCGAAACATCAATACGACCTTTTCCTCCCAATCCATCCTCGATGTGATTATTTTTTTCAATCTCATCTATGCAATACACCCGTTTTGCTCCTTGTGTTAATCTAAAGAGAGGGGGGCAAGCTAAAAATAGATGTCCCTTGTCAATTATTGGCCGCATTTGTGTGAAGAAAAATGTCATAAGGAGGCTCGCAATATGAGCACCGTCAACATCCGCATCTGTCATAATAATTACTTTTTCATATCTCAAATCATCAATATTAAATTTAGAGCCCATATTGACACCTAAAGCTTGGCAAAGGTCACTGATTTCATTATTCGTCCCTATTTTAGAAGATGCAGCTCCCAATACATTAAGTATTTTACCACGTAGGGGCAGCAATGCTTGAGTTTTACGATCTCTCGCCATTTTTGCTGAACCACCGGCACTGTCACCTTCGACGAT
>Ga0206678_10001124_pt1 | contig 17417 bp, 14 predicted proteins | sample M180m12015metaG_FD_155453 | JGI IMG/M metagenome (GOLD analysis project Ga0206678, IMG submission 155453) | Ammonia-oxidizing marine archaeal communities from Monterey Bay, California, United States - M1 80m 12015 | ecosystem: Environmental > Aquatic > Marine > Intertidal zone | place: USA... | reverse complement strand
TTGAGCAAACCAGAGCAAATAAAGAATTCGACGAAGCAAAGCAGCTTATGTTGCAGCACCGAGGTGGGCACCCTTGGAAACATTCAGAACGGGCAGCAAAAACAGTTGATACCGTGGAGAGAGACAAGCTGTATACAAAAGCGTGGGAGAATGGGGGATTAAGTTTTCGCGATACTTTTTCAGACTTAAGTGTAGATCTAGAATCAAATAATACTGCAGCAAACTTCATTAAAGACAAGATTAAAAGTATTGTGACTGACAATCACACGGCTGAACTACTTACAGAATTTGATCATCCTTTTGGTTCGAAAAGACCCCCTATTGATACAAACTATTATGAAACTTTTAATAGCAAAGATGTGGCACTAATCAATATTAGAAATAATCCAATTAAATCATTTATAAAAAATGGTATCAAAACAAGTAAACAAGACTACGAGTTAGACGTTTTAATATTTGCAACAGGTTTTGATGCATTAACTGGTACATTATTAAATATAAACATAGTGGGCAGTAAAAACAATAAATTGAAAGATTTTTGGAAATCTGGACCTTTAACAAATTTGGGGCTCCTCGTTCCAAATTTTCCAAATCTATTTTTAATTACCGGTCCTGGAAGCCCTGCAGTTTTGACCAATATGCCCAGAGCAATTGAGCAACACGTGGAATGGATTACCGAGTGCATTAAATTTATGACAACAAAAAAATATAAATCTGTCGAGACAACATTTGATGCAGCTGATAAATGGTTAGATGCTGTCCATGAGGCCGTAAAGGATACTTTCTTTTTGTCCGCAAAACATTCTTGGTATTTAGGTGGAAATATTCCAGATAAGCCTAAAGTTTTTATCCCCTATGCTGGGGGGCTAAATAAATATAGAGAATTATGCGATAAGCTTGCTTTAGCCGAATATGACGAATGTATATTTACAAGATAAAAATAATATTAATCAAGGTTTGCCTATGCATAGTGATAAAAAATTTCCAATTACATGGATACCGATTGAGGGTTTCAAACCAAAATGTTTAGGGGTGTCTCATTGTCCAGGAAAATTTCCAACCAATTCAGGGAAAAAAGAAAATTTAATCAGAGATCTTACTAGTATTACTGCTCAAAAAATTAAATGTATTTTCACGCTTTTAAATAAAGAGGAATTGAATAAGCTAAAAATAACTGATTTTGAGGCAACAATTCAATATTTTGGATTTAAACATTACAATGAAAGCATCGATGACTTATCCGTTCCATCAGCAGCTAAATTGATTACATTCAAATGCTTGATCCAAAATATAGTTAGCGAAATGAAATTAGGTAATGCTGTTCTTGTGCACTGCAACGCTGGCTTAGGTCGCTCAGGCTTGGTAGCGAGTATATTGCTAAAAGAAATAACTAATGAAAAAAATCCTATTTCATATGTTCGCAATTTTCGCAAAGGGGCTGTGGAAAATCAAAAACAGGAAAACTTCATATCAAACTGGCAAATTAGCAAAGTTTAATCAATTAAGTTTTTTAGATAAAACTCAAAGGTTTTTATTTTGACAAATTAGCTCATCAAGTTCCACAAAAGGTTTTATAACTCTCATCTATTTGTCTTGGTGGATTCGCATAATTCTCACAACCAATTGATAAATCAAATGGATTTTTAAGAACTTTAATCAGTTTCTCAGATGGGGCTAAGTCATTTTGATAAGCCTTGCTTATGGCCGCTTCGACAATATGATTGCGAGGTATATAAATAGGGTTAACTATATTTTCCAAATCTACTTTAATATTTTTTTCTTTTCTTTTTTGCAACTTCTCATACCAGTCAATAGCTCCAGTATCGTTATCCATCCAAATACAAAAAGCTTTAAAACTTTGTTTATCAAGTACTAAAAAGCTTTTGGTAAAATCCAATTCTTTATATTCCAAAATTTTAAGAAATTCTTGTGAAATATCCATATCTTCAGCATATTCATTATTAATTCCAAGCTTTAATCTCATGCCTTTGAGCCAATAGTTCTCATAAATTTTTGTAAAGTTCTCAACCACACCAGTAGCCATTATTATTGATTTTTCTGAATCCAAATCAATCAAAGGTAATAAAGTTTCCGCCAATCTAGCAATATTCCATTGAGCCACAAATGGTTGATTTTGATAAGCGTATCTACCACTCACATCAATTGAACTATAAACTCTTTCCGAATTATAAATATCCATAAAAGCACAAGGTCCATAATCAATAGTTTCGCCTGAAATAGTCATATTGTCCGTGTTCATTACGCCATGAATAAATCCAACATTCATCCATTTGGCGATAAGGCTTGCTTGCCTATCTGCTACTTCTTTCAAAAACTGCAAATAAGGATTATCAGCTCGCCAAACTTCTTTATAATGTCTATTGATTGCATAGTCTGTTAATTTTTTAATTTCGTCTCTATTACCTCGGGAGGCTACAAACTGAAAAGTACCTACACGCAGATGGCTAGCAGCAACCCGCGTCAACACTGCTCCTGGTAAACTATTTTCTCGATAAACACGCTCTCCAGTAGAAACTGCAGCTAAAGATCTTGTAGTTGGGATTCTTAAGGCATGCATGGCTTCTGAAATGATATATTCTCGCAACACTGGACCAATAGCCGCTTTTCCATCTCCACCACGCGAATAAGGGGTTCTACCCGAACCTTTTAATTGTATATCAAATCTTTCACCATTATCGGCTATTACTTCCCCCAATAATACAGCCCTACCATCACCCAATTGAGGCGAGTAGCCTCCAAACTGATGCCCTGCATAAACCTGAGATATACTTTGAGCTCCATCAGGTTTGATATTTCCAGAAAATAATTGTGCACCTTCGGGGCTATCAAATAATCTGTGGTTAAAGTTAAGTCGATCACTTAAATTCTTATTAAAACATAATAAGTTTGGATCAGGTACTTTAGCCGCATCTACAGGACTATAAAAGCCTACGAGCTCACGAAAATAGGTATTATCAAATTTAATACATGTTCTTATATATTCTATATTATCCATATTTTAACTTTTGAGCATTTATTGATTTCATAGATAATTCTATTTCCATAATAGCAGTCTCTATCATTGAGCGCATGAAAAACATTTCAACACCACTTTTATCGAACAAAACAAGAGCCATCATCCCGGCAACCTGTGTCTTTATTATTTTATTCAGAGCTGGTTCTACAGGGCATAACCTTGCCATAACGTCATAGTTGTGCGTGTCATTTAACAATAATCTTACCCAACCATCTGTTTGGTTAGTGATTGCCGCACAATGAGATAGTAAATTTTGCAGATCTAGACTTTTACAATTGATAATGAACCACTGATCAAGCCCTGTCCAGATTATTTGCATTTTGGACCCACTTACTTTTTGATTTGGGTTTGGTAATGAGAGATCTAAGTGATCCTGTAACTTTTTTGAAACCTCTATATTTTTCCCTTTAAAAGGCATTATCGAAAAGATATTTTCATTAGAAATTAGCGATAGCTTTAAACCTCCACAGATTAATGGCAATCCAAACGATAAATTACTTTTTCTTAATACATTAGCCACGAACCCTACTCCCTGTAGCATCGAGAAATATTGGTGAAGTAATTTCAACAGAAACTTCCGAATTTCTCAAATGATCGACCATTCTCAGTTTCTCACCATGACGGTTATGGCCACTTTTTATCATAGCCAAAGCAATTGAACTATCTAGTGTAGGCGAATAACAAACACTGGTTATATGACCTTGATCATTAACTCTTTTTGGATCCCTATCTAATGGATAGACATGCGCGCCAGCTAAAATAACATCCCCTTTATTTATAGGCTTTATCCCTACAAGCTTCTCTCTTTCTGAGTCTAGTAAACCAGGACGAAGGGCGGATACTTTTCCAATGCAATCTTTGTCCTCACTTATCATCCTTTTCATCCCAATATCTTCAGCTGTAACACGCCCATCAATCTCAGCATGGGTTATAAATCCTTTTTCAATTCTTAAAACATTTAACGCCTCCATTCCATAAGGCCCCCCCCCTAGAAGTTCAGCTTCAGCGACCAATAATCTCATCAAGCTATCTCCATAACATGCTGCTACAGAGATTTCATATGCTTGTTCTCCCGAAAATGATATTCGAAATAATCTCGCCTCAACTTCGTCAATACTAACTTCAAAAAAAGTCATAAAGGGTAATTCAGCGTTTGAAATTTTTTGTTTGCAAATTTTATCAAGCAAGGTTCTAGCTTTAGGTCCTGCGATAGCAAACTGCGCCCATTGTTCAGTAACAGAAACAACTTGTGCATCAATATCAGGCCTAAGCACCTGAAGTACAAATTCAAAATGACGCATTACTTGACCTGCTGCAGCCGTCGTGGTCGTAATTATGTAGTGCTGTTGCCCAATCCTAGCACACGTACCGTCATCCATAACATGCCCGTCTTCGCGTAACATTAGGCCATATCTTATCTTACCTAACTTCAATGATGAAATCTTGTTCGTATATACAAAATCAAGCAGATTGGCAGAATCAGGACCTTGCACGTCAATTTTTCCTAGAGTCGATACATCACAAACACCGACAAAATTGCGAACCATATTAACTTCCCGATCACAAGATTCCCGCCAGTGCGTTTCACCTTTATTAGGGAACCAATTTGGTCTTAACCAAAGGCCCGCCTCAATGTTAGGTGAACCTTTTTCATGATTAAAATGGTGAGAAGTTGTTTGTCTTATTGGTGCAAATCTTTTTCCATTTCCACCAGCTCCCAATGCTCCAATTGCTACAGGTGAGAAAGGAGGTCGGAAAGTTGTTGTTCCAGTTGAGGAAATGGATTGCCCTGTTAGTTGAGCCATAATACCAATAGAATTTACGTTTGAATTCTTTCCCTGGTCTGTTCCCATACCTTGTGTAGTATAACGTTTCATATGCTCCACAGAAATCATGTTTTCTTTTTGGGACTGCTTTAAATCTTTTACGGTGACATCATTTTGAAAATCCACCCATGCTCGCCCAGTGCCATCAACCTGCCAAAGAGGCTCGCAATTATAATCTTCATTTTCAACTTCAGGCACACGAACATTTTGAAATTTAACACCTAATTTTTTTAAAACTTCACGAGTTCTAAATATTCCAGAAGTCATAGCCATTTTTGTACTAAATACGCCATTTGCAGAACCAGCAACTTCCATATCGGGCACTGCCCCCGGTCGTGCTAAAAAACAATTTATAGTTTCGTTCCAAATAGGTTTGTTATTCATGTGTGAAGTTAAGTGAATTGAGGGATTCCAACCACCTGAGATAGCCAAGCAATCACACTTTAGCTTTGTTATCGTACTTCCAGTACGAATAGTAACAGCAGACAAAACCATTGGTCCGTGGGTATTAACAACAACACTATTTGAAAAACATCGAGTATTTTTTATCTTTTCAACATTTTTACGACTGTCAATATAGGCTAGAACCTCCATACCGCTAGCTTGCAAGTCGAATACAGTTCTCCGTGCATCATCATTATTCCCAAATACTATTATTTTCTTACCAGGAACAACACCAAATCTATTAAGAAACGTTCGTAAAGCACTTGCCATCATTATACCCGGACGATCATTATTCTTAAAAACTATTGGTCTTTCAATAGATCCCGAGCACAAAACTGTTTTTTTTGAAACTATTCGCCAGAATACACTATCTGGCAGATGGTCTTTTGGATTACTTGTATATTCACCAACCTTTTCTAAAGCAGCATATGTACTTCCATCATAAGCACCTAGAATAGTTGTTCGAGTCATAACTCTCACATTTAACATTTCACGCAATTTCAGTAATTCATTTTGTGCCCATTGAGAGGATTTTTGCCCATCAATTTCGAACGTTTCACTATTAAGTCGGCCACCTCCAATGAAATCCTCGTCAGCCAATATAACTCGAACTCCAGTTATGGCGGCTGTCTTAGCTGCCAATAATCCAGCTGGACCGGCACCAATGATCAAAACATCACAGAAAGCATAGGCTTTTTCATGCACTGAATTATCTGCACCTGGGGAGAGTCTTCCCAAACCTGCTGCATTTCGAATAACAGGCTCATATAGTTTTTCCCAAAAGTTTTTTGGCCACATAAAAGTCTTATAATAAAAGCCTGCTCCTAAAAAAGGAGAGAGAAAATCATTAATACGAAGTAAGTCAAACTTAAGTGTGGGCCATCTGTTTTGAGATATTGAAATTAAATTGTCATAAAGTTCTACTTCTGTCGCTTTTAAATTAGGCGTAACTTGACCATTTCTTAAAATTGAAACAAGTGCATTAGGCTCTTCAGAACCTGCAGTTAAGAATCCTCTTGGTCGATGATATTTGAATGAACGGCCTATAATTTTTACGCCATTTCTCAAGAGTGCTGACGCTAATGTGTCCCCTATATAACCTTGATATTTTTTATTATCGAAGTTGAAATAAATTTTTTTAGAATTGTCAAATAGCTCCAGATGTTTAAGCTTCATTTACTGGCCTCTTAAACTTTACATCTCTAACAAGCTTGATCAACATAATTTCATGTGTATTTGTATCGCGGCTCACTAAAAGCCATCCCCTGCAGCCATATTCATGAGACCAAAGCTCTTCATTAATCCCCGCAGGATTATCTCGAATATGCAAGTAATCATGAAAAGCAGCTAATCCCGCTTCAGCATCGGGCCTATCAATTAATTTTGACGATCCCTCATAATGGAACTCTCGCAAATCACGTTCCCCACAAATAGGACAAATTATTCTCATTCCATCTCTACCTTAATGTAAGTTTGGTGTAGCACCGGTTGCTTCCTCATCTAACAAGTAACCTTTTTCAAATCTGTTTAAACGAAATTTTTCAGCCACATCATGATGTATATCAGTTGCCAAAAGATGCGCGAAGCACCAACCAGAAGCAGGCGTTGCTTTGAAACCGCCATAGCACCAACCGCCATCTAAATAGAGCCCAGTTATTGGTGTTTTATCAATAATAGGAGAACCATCCATTGTCATATCAACAATGCCCCCCCAACTTCTTAACACTTTGGCTTTACCAATCATTGGCATTAAAGCCATTGCGGCTTCCATTACATCTTCAACTGCAGGTAAGTTTCCACGGGCGGCATAGGTATTATACTTATCAATATCACCACCAAAAACTAACCCACCTTTATCCGATTGAGAAATATAAAAAAGCTCGGCTCCCCAACTTATCTCACAATCAATGCAAGGCTTTAGACCTTCTGACACAAACGCTTGTAAAACGTGACTTTCTATTGGTAATTTTAAACCAGCCATACTAGCTACTTGGCTCGTCCTACCTGCCACAGCCATACCTACTTTTTCAGCTTCAATCATTCCTCTGTTTGTATTTACACCAGTGATTGTTCCATTACTGATGATCATTCCAGTTACTTCGCAATTTTGTATAATATCAGCTCCACAATGATCAGCCGCTCTAGCATAACCCCAAGCAACAGCATCATGCCGGGCAGTACCCCCACGTTTATGCAAAAGGCCTCCATAAATTGGAAATCTAGGATCTTCCTGATTAACATAAGGAACAAAGTCTTTTAGTTCTTTCCTACTCAAAAGTTCAGCATCATCTCCTTGGCTAATCATCATATTTCCACGACGTGCTAAAGAATCCATCTGACCATCAGAATGACCAAGACTCAAAATACCTCTCTGTGACATCATAGTATTGAAATTAAGTTCTTTTTCCATTCCCTCCCAAAGTTTGAGAGAATGAGAAAAAAACTGTGAATTTCCATCTAGTAAATAATTTGCTCTGACAATTGTTGTGTTTCTACCAACATTTCCACCACCAAGGTATCCCTTTTCAAGAACTGCCACATTATTTATTCCATGATTTTTTGCTAAATAATATGCGGTTGCTAGACCATGTCCACCTCCACCAATTATAACAATATCATATTTTTTTTTGGGCTCTGGTGTGCGCCAAAATGGTTTCCAACCACTACCACCAGTCAAACCATTTTTAAAAATTTGCCATGCAGAATAACGCATTTTTTCCCAATACCAATCATATCAATTATCTTAATCATAGATTCAACGCACGGTTCAAGACAAAAAATATCAATCATTCTTTATAAAAAAATACATACATCTAAAAACTGTGTTAGCAATACCTCAACAGACAAATGAGTCGTTGATAATTTAATTTCTAAGGAAGTTTCTCATGACTGGAAAAAATGACATTTCATTTCGTGATAGTGTTAATCAAATGTTTAGCCAAGCAGTAAAATTAATGGATTTACCATCTGGTTTGGAAGAAAAAATTCGAGTATGTAATGCTACTTACACGGTTAGATTTGGAGTTAGATTACGTGGGAAAATCCAAACTTTTACTGGTTATCGCTCAGTACATTCTGAGCATATGGAACCAGTAAAGGGAGGAATTCGTTATGCATTGAGTGTTAATCAAGATGAAGTTGAGGCCCTCGCCGCTTTAATGACTTTCAAATGTGCATTGGTTGAAACACCTTTTGGTGGATCAAAGGGGGGGTTATGTATTGATCCCAAAGAATGGGAAGAGCATGAATTAGAACAAATTACCCGTCGTTTCGCATATGAATTAGTTAAAAGAGACTTAATCAACCCCAGTCAAAATGTACCCGCTCCAGATATGGGCACTGGTGAACGTGAAATGGCATGGATCGCTGATCAGTACCAGCGCATGAATACAACCGATATTAATGGCAAGGCGTGCGTAACTGGCAAGCCATTAAATGCTGGTGGAATAGCGGGAAGAGTAGAAGCAACTGGCCGTGGAATACAATACGCTCTACGAGAGTTTTTTAGACATCCCGAAGACGTTGTCCTCGCAAACCTAAAAGGCTCATTAGCTGGGAAAAATATTATCATACAAGGCTTAGGAAATGTTGGGTACCATGCCGCCAAATTTTTAAGTGAAGAAGATAATGTCAAAATCATTGCAGTAATAGAGAAAGATGGAGCAGTCATTAATCAAAAAGGGCTTAATGTTCAAAAGCTTTATAAACATCTAAGTACTCAAAATGGGGTTAAAGGTTTTAAAGACGCAACTTATGAACAAAACGGGGAAAAAGTTTTAGAGTTGGAATGTGATATATTAATTCCAGCGGCAACTGAAGGTATAATTCATCCAGGTAATGCAAAAAAAATAAAAGCCCCTTTAATTATTGAAGCTGCTAATGGCCCAATAACTGCAAAAGCAGATATTATATTAAAGGATCGTGGAACAATTATAATTCCTGACATGTATGCGAATGCTGGTGGAGTTACCGTTAGTTATTTCGAATGGGTAAAAAATTTAAACCATATAAGATTTGGTAGAATGCAAAGGCGTCAAGAAGAAGCACGCCATCAACTGCTTGCAGATGAGATCAATAGATTGATGCGTGCTTCTGGTATTAAGGAGCAATTATCTACCAATTTTACTCAAGCCTATTTAAAAGGCGCAGACGAATTAGAGTTGGTCAGATCAGGTTTGGACGACGCGATGCGCGCGGCATATCAAAGTATGCGCAATATTTGGCATAAGCGAGCTGATGTGAAAGACCTTAGAACTGCTGCTTATTTGGTTGCAATCGAACGCATTGCAGAAAGTTATCGGACTAAAGGTTTATAAATAAAGTAAGAATAAACTGGTCATCTCCCAATTGGAATGACTTCGTAGCCCGGTTCTTCTGGCTCTTTATCAGCCATTTCAGAAGGAAAACCTGGCGCTTGAATTTCTAATCCTGTTTTGTCCTCAAGTCGACGAATAATATTGGGTGAAAATTCTCTTGGTCCATATTTTTCAATTGCATCTTTAAAAATATCTATCATCAGCGGATTAATTTCTAATGGGACGTTGGCGCGATCAGCAACCTCCTGAAAAATACCTATATCTTTTAAAACTAAATCCATAGTAAAACTAATATCCCTGCTTCCGTTTAGGATCACTTGGCTTTCAGTTTCGTGAACAAAAGAAGTACCAGAGCTAATTTTTATAGCTTCATAAGTTGTATTCAAATCCATTCCCGCCGCCTTGGCTACCACCAAAGCCTCTGAACAAGTAATTAGGTTTGCGGTTGCTAAGTAATTTGTTAAAACTTTTAATATTGAGGCTGAACCCAATTGACCTGTGTGCAAAATTCGGCGCCCCATTTTTTTTAGTAGAGGCAAAATAATTTCAAAAGTTTCTCGTTCACAACCAGCAAAAATACTTATATTTCCAGTATCTGCTCGGTGACAACCACCCGAGACAGGGCAGTCAACTGAATCCCCGCCATTATTCTTAACCAAAGCACCAAGGCGCCTAACCTCTGCCTCATCCGTTGTCGACATTTCCATCCAAATTTTATCAAGCTCGATCGAGTTCAATAAACCATCCTTACCTTCCATTACAGATGCTGATATTGATGGGGATGGCAAACAAGTGATAACCACATCACAGGTCTTCATCATTTCTTTGGGAGACCTTGAGACTTTGGCACCAAAGTTTTTAAATTTTTTTACTAAATCTTTATTTAAATCATGCACATACAAATCAACATCATTTCGTAATAAACTGCCGCTTAGCTTGCTACCCACGTTACCAAGCCCAATAAACCCAACTTTCATTTTTTCCTCCACATTATTATTTAACTTTATCAATTACTCATATAGGTCAAAATTATTCATGGATCGTCATTATTTCACTATCAGTCTTCTTTATTTTGGCTACTGCTGGTATCTTTGCTTGTTCAGACGCTTCACCGACCGCAAGTATCATGATTGGTTTCTCTGACTTTGGGCGCCCAAGTAATTCAGTTAAAAATCGCATTGGATTGGGTGTGTGCGTTAGAATTGATAACCCAGCTTTATGTAATGCCGTTATTAAAAATCCAGACGCAATCCCCACACTTTCAGGAACATAATAATTTTTGTATCTAGTTCCATCATCGAAGTAACCATAACGTTGAGCAAAAACAATTATCAGCCATGCTGCATCCTCAAGATGGGGTTTGCTCTCATTTGTTCCCATAGGTTCTAATGCTTTTAACCATTCATCTCCAGCGCCACCTAAATAAAAATCTTTTTCTTCTATTTCTGCTGCTTTACGAATTTTTACTTTCATCTCACTATTAGAGATTGCAACAAAATGCCAAGGCTGATGGTTTGCACCGCTTGGCGCTGTTCCTGCTGTTCGAATCGAGTTCTCAATTATTCGTCTATCTACTGTAGTATTTTTAAAATCTCTAACTGAATGCCTTTTAGACATCCAATCATAAAACTCTTCAGACTTATTTAATCGTTTTTTCTCATTCCAATCGAACCGATCTGGTAATAAAAGAGCTTGATAAGCTAAACCATCTTTAAAAAACATAATTTCTCCAAGTAATAAAAATAGATTAATTAATTTTTAAACAGCAAAGGTAAGGATTTAAAAGGAAAAAATGATATTTTCTAACCAGATATTTTTACCCACAGGCAATCCACAGGTTTTCCAGATTGCTAGAATCTTTTAGTTAGTTCATAGACTATTAGAGGAGATAAAAAATGACCGAAATATCAACACTCCCAAGCGCAATAGACATATCAAAAGAATCTGCACCTCATAACATAGAAGCAGAACAAGCACTACTCGGCGCCCTCCTGGTAAATAATGATGTCTACGACCGAATTGCTAACATTGTTAATGAAACTCATTTTTTTGATCCAGTGCATGGAAAAATTTTTGAAGTAGCAGCTACACGAATTAAAAATAACACTTTAGCATCACCTGTAACATTAAAAGCATTTTTGGAAGATGATCCTGGCTTAAACGAATTAGGGGGAAGCGGTTACTTGGTTAGACTCGCTGGAGCGTCAATTTCAATATTTGCAACTCGCGACTACGCAGAATTGATTAGAGAGCTTGCAACAAGAAGGTCATTGATTGAAATTGGAAATGAAATTGCTGGTCAAGCAGGAACAATAGATGTCGACAACGATCCAAAAGAGCAAATTGTCGAGGCTGAACAAAAACTATACGAATTAGCAGAAACTGGTCAAACTGGCTCTGGTTTTCAAAGTTTTCTAAAAGCCATTACCGATGCTGTTAATGTTGCTAATTCTGCCTACCAACGAGAAGGTGGTTTAGTTGGACCATCAACAGGTTTTACTGATTTGGACAAAAAATTAGGGGGTTTACATCAATCTGACTTACTAATCTTGGCTGGCCGTCCCTCAATGGGAAAAACAGCACTAGCCACTAATATCGCTTTTAACATAGCAAAAAAATATGCCAAAGGGACCCTTCCAGACGGTTCTGAAGGAGCAGTAGACGGTGGTGTTGTTGGATTTTACTCCTTGGAAATGAGCGCAGAACAACTCGCAGCACGTATTTTGTCTGAAGTTTCAGAAGTACCATCTGACCAAATTCGGCGTGGGGATATGACCGAAAAAGAATTTAGAAGATTTGTAGAAGCTGCTAAGTCATTAGAAGCTTGTCCACTGTTTATTGATGACACGCCTGCACTTCCAATAAGTCAGCTTGCAGCTCGTGCAAGAAGATTGAAGCGAACAAATGGTTTAGACGTACTCATAGTGGATTACCTCCAATTAGTGCGACCAGCTTCTTCGAAAGATAGCCGCGTTAATGAAGTTTCCGAAATAACCCAGGGATTAAAGGCTATAGCAAAAGAACTTGATATCCCTGTTATTGCTTTATCACAACTTAGCCGACAAGTAGAAAATCGAGAAGATAAAAGACCCCAGTTAAGTGACTTACGAGAATCAGGATCTATTGAGCAAGACGCTGATATCGTGATGTTCGTCTATCGTGGCGAATATTATAAGGAACGTGAAAAACCAAATGACCATGAAATTGAGAAGATGGCTGCTTGGCAAGCAGAAATGGAAGAATTACATGGAAAAGCTGAGATTATAATTGGAAAACAACGCCATGGTCCAATAGGGACGATAGATTTAAGCTTTGAAGGCCAATTTACTAGGTTTGGTAACTTAGCTAAGCCCTGGCAAACACAAAACCAGGACGACGGGTTTTAAGTTAGATAGTAAGTTTAGGTTTAAAAGCCATAAAACTTTAATTTTGAAAGAAAAGTTAGTAAGCTAATCATTCAGTATGATCAAATTTAGAAATATAACATTTGTGCCAGAATCCGTGAAGGATGAAATCCAGTTAACAAGCACGTTAAGATAAACAGATGGGAGACATTAATGTCAAATGGTACACTGACAATAGACTTAGAAGCAATAAAATCAAATTGGCTCGCACTGGATTCTATGTCGAATAATACTGTTGAAACAGCAGCTGTAGTTAAGGCGAACGCTTATGGTCTGGGCGCTAAACAAATATCACTTGAATTGGCAAAAGTTGGCGCTAGGAAATTTTTTGTAGCAAGTGCCGAAGAAGGTTCAGAAATTAGAGCAACTTTGGGTGAAGAAGCTAAGATTTATATTTTCTCAGGACATTTGGCTGGCAAGAGTTCAATCCTGCAACAAAGCAAACTAATTCCACTTTTAAACTCACCAGAACAAAATATTAGGCATCAACAAAACTTACCCACAGAACCATTTGGAGTGCAATTAGATACAGGGATGAATAGGCTAGGCTTCGAAAGAGCTGATTTCGCTGAGTTTTTGGAGCTTTATAAAGAAAAAATTCCTGAATTGGTTATAAGTCATTTGGCTTGCGCAGATAATAAAGGTGATCATCAAAATACAAATCAATTAAAAGCTTTTTCAGATATAACTTCTGAACTTAGTTGCCCTTTATCTCTTGCAGCAACAGGAGGAATTATTCTTGGAAAAGAGTATCACTTTGATATGTGCAGGCCAGGAATCGGATTGTATGGAGGGGCACCTTTTAAAGAAGCAAAACCAGTAGTTAATCTATCTCTTCCCGTTATTCAAACTAGAGCTTTGGTTCCCGAAGAATCAGTCGGGTACGGTGCTACATGGACTGCACATCGACCTAGTTTAATTGCGACTTTATCTGCTGGTTATGCTGATGGATTAATTCGTGCAATGTCTGGGCGAGCAGTTGTATACGCAAATGGAACTCCGTGCCCGATTGCAGGGCGAGTGTCCATGGACTTAATAACAGTCGATGTAACCCATTTGACCGATATTCCAGAACATATGGAAATACTTTGCGAACAGCAAAGCGTAGATCAACTTGCAGATGAAGCAGGCACTATTGGGTACGAAATTTTAACTGGTCTTGGAAATCGTTATAACAGGAAGTATACTGGGGTTTAATTATTCAGATTTAGGCCAATGACAATATATAAATCAATATCATCACTTGTTAGACCAATTGGAAGATCAACATTAGATCTTTTTCAAATAATTGGTAAAATTTTTATTTACATTTTAGAGACTTTAAATCATTTGGTTCGACCTCCATTTTACTGGAGAGAATTTCTATCAAGCATTTTTAACATCGGCTATTTAAGCTTACCAGTTGTTGGCTTGACAGCTTTATTTACCGGAGCAGCATTAGCGCTACAAATCTATTCTGGCGGAGCACGGTTTAATGCTGAGTCCGTAGTACCATCTATCGTTGCAATTGGAATGGTTAGAGAACTAGGGCCCGTATTGGGTGGTTTAATGGTGGCCGGGCGAGTTTCTGCCAGTATAGCTGCAGAAATCGGTACAATGAAAGTAACAGAACAAATAGATGCACTAACTACCTTGTCTACCAACCCAATGAAATACCTTACAGTGCCCCGTGTTTTAGCCGCAACTCTATCTTTGCCTGTATTGGTAGCAATTGGGGATACAATAGGCATAATGGGTGGTTACATTGTATCAGTCAATCGATTAGGTTTTAATAGCGCGACATATCTTAACAATACAGTAAGTTTTTTGGAAAGTAGTGATATAATATCTGGATTGGTAAAAGCTTCAGTATTTGGTTTTATAGTCGCTTTAATGGGATGTTATCATGGCATGAACTCTGATCGCGGTGCACAAGGCGTTGGAAAAGCCACCACTAATGCAGTAGTTTCAGCAAGTGTCTTAATACTTACTACAAACTATCTTTTAACAGAATTATTTTTTTAGAGTGAATAAGATTATGATATCAGTTAAGAAAATAAAAAAATCATTTAATGAAAACTTGGTTCTGGACGGTATTAGTTTGGATGTATCTAAAGGCGAAAGTATGGTTGTTATTGGAGGTTCGGGAACTGGTAAATCTGTTTTACTAAAAGTAATTCTTGGACTTATCGAACCGGATAGCGGTAAAATTTTTATTGAAGGTCAAGATATCTTAAACATCGGTAGAACAAAATTCCTTGATCGTTTTGGAATGCTTTTTCAAGGAGGAGCATTATTTGATAGTTTAAATGTATGGCAGAATATAACCTTTAGGTTAGTTAGGGGAGAACGGCCAATAAGCAAATCTGACGCTAAGGATATTGCACAACAGAAATTAAAAAGAGTTGGATTGAAATCAGACGTTGCCGAACTGTTCCCTTCGGAACTGTCGGGAGGAATGCAAAAACGAGTAGGTTTAGCAAGAGCAATTGCGGGCAACCCAGAAATAATATTCTTTGATGAACCAACAACTGGTTTAGATCCGATAATGGCTGGGGTCATAAATGAATTAATTCGTGAAATAGTTGTAGAGATGGGAGCAACTGCCATCACAATAACACATGATATGACAAGTGTTCGAGCGATTGCAGATAGGGTTGCCATGATACATGGTGGTATTATCCAATGGACAGGATCTATTGGAAACTTAGAAAATTCTAATGATCCTTACTTAAACCAGTTTTTGAATGGGGATTCAAAGGGCCCTATAGAGGCCATTCGTTAAATGCTCAAAAGAAAACGACCCATGCCCAACAATGGTTAATTTAATATTTACAAATGCTAAGTGAAAATAATGAATAAAATTATATACAAATGTAATTCCTGCAATGCGACAACAAAAAAGTGGTCAGGAAAATGTGACGCATGTGGTTCTTGGAACACACTAGCGGAGGACACAGGACTATCAATAGGACCGAAAGGAAAGACGCTAGGTATTCAACGTGGTAGATTAATTCCATTAAACACAATCAATTCATCAGAAACACCTCCCAAAAGGATACTATCTACGATCTCTGAGCTGGATCGAGTTCTCGGTGGCGGTTTGGTGCAAGCCTCAGCAATTTTGGTGGGAGGCGATCCAGGAATTGGAAAATCAACTCTTTTATTACAAGCAGCGGCACAGTTTTCGCAAAATGGACTTAAAACAATCTATATTTCTGGGGAAGAAGCAGAAAGTCAAATAAGAATGAGAGCTCAGAGATTACAATTGGATAATAAAACATTAAAACTTGGAACTGAAACAAACTTACGTGATATCCTTACGACATTAGAAAATGAAAAACCTGGTCTTGCAATTATAGATAGTATTCAAACACTCTGGGCGGATAATATTGATAGCGCACCTGGTTCTGTCTCTCAAGTAAGAGCAGCGTGTCATGAGTTGGTACTTTTTGCAAAAAAAAATAATGTAGCGATCATTCTTGTAGGTCATGTTACAAAAGATGGGCAAATCGCCGGTCCAAGAGTGGTTGAACACATGGTGGATACAGTCTTGTATTTTGAAGGAGATAGAGAGCATCAATTCAGAATCATACGTTCTGTGAAAAATAGATATGGCGCAGCAGGCGAAATAGGGGTTTTTGAAATGACTGGGTCAGGTCTCTCAGAAGTTCTCAACCCCTCAGCTTTTTTCCTTTCAGAAAGAGAGAACCCTGTTCCAGGTTCTGCAGTTTTCGCTGGCATCGAAGGTACTAGACCTGTCTTAGTAGAAATACAGGCTTTAGTTGCGCCCTCCACTTTAGTAAGTCCACGTAGAGCTGTCGTTGGATTAGACAGTAACCGGCTATCTATGATTTTGGCAGTGTTTGAGGCAAGATGTAACATAAGTTTTTCAGGTATGGATGTATATCTAAACGTGGCAGGCGGCATAAAGATAAAAGAGCCTGCAGCTGATTTAGCAATCGCTGCAGCATTATTATCAGCTATAAATGATACACCCATTAAGAAAGAAACTGTTATCTTTGGTGAAATTAGTTTGTCTGGCGCATTACGAGCAACGTCCCAGGCCGAAAATCGTTTGAAAGAAGCCCAAAAACTTGGTTTTAATTATGCAATTGCATCTAGTTTAATAAAAACCAAACAAGGGTCAACTATTAAACTTTTAAAATACTCTGATTTAAATGAATTTGTTTCCGAACAAATTAGATTGAAAGAACTATGAAAAACAAGCAAATGTTCAAGGCAGGAGGTAGCTGTTGGTGATGGACGGAATAACCATAGTTGATTTAAGTATTTTAATAATAATTCTGCTATCTGGTACTCTAGCTTATTTTCGAGGATTTATACGGGAAACCTTATCAATTAGTGGTTGGATTACAGCGGCAATAGTAGCCTTTAAATTTGCACCTAA
>Ga0206678_10001121_pt1 | contig 17449 bp, 19 predicted proteins | sample M180m12015metaG_FD_155453 | JGI IMG/M metagenome (GOLD analysis project Ga0206678, IMG submission 155453) | Ammonia-oxidizing marine archaeal communities from Monterey Bay, California, United States - M1 80m 12015 | ecosystem: Environmental > Aquatic > Marine > Intertidal zone | place: USA... | reverse complement strand
CTTACTACAGGCGATTTTCGCCGAAACCCCTTTTTGGTGCACTTCTTGCAGACTTAACCAATAAACTCGTTAACTAATGCGAACAGACCCCGGTGCCTTTAGCCCCTCTAATAACCCTATGACGACAGAACCTGATCCACAACGTGAAACGCCAAGTGAGATCGTCCTTGGCAACTTGTCTACAGCAATCCTGGTCCTTAACGAAGGGCATAATATCCTGTTCGCTAACCAGGCAGCAGAAAACCTATTAAAAGAATCGGCAACCCAGTTGGCAGGGCAGTGCCTTATCGACCTGATCATTAACGGCGAGGAACTTGCTGAAATCGTCAGCGAAGCCGCTTTGACCAACAAGACCTTCACCCGGCGAAGAATGCAGTTTCTGTTACCTGGTAAAGATAACTTCACAGCCGATGTGACCGTCACATCGGTTCCGGATCAGGGGCAGACGGTCGTAGAGCTTATTCCCATGGACCGCTATCTGCGCATTGATCGTGATGCCGCAATACAGGAGCACCACGATATCACACGCCAGATGGTCAGGGGACTCGCTCACGAGATCAAGAACCCTCTGGGAGGCATCAAGGGATCTGCAGAGCTGCTCGCTCGGGAGCTTCCTGATGAATCTTTAGAGGAGTATACCGACATCATCATCGAAGAAACCAATCGATTAACGTCATTGCTCGACAGAATGCTCGGACCCAACACCCTGGCACAAAAAACACCGATATCGATTCACCAGGTTCTTGAACGAACGGCAAATCTTATCGAACTGGAATCCAAGAATCTGGAAGTCATCCGTGACTATGACCCAAGCATCCCGGAGCTCCTCATTGACCCCGAGCTAATGCTGCAAGCAATATTGAATGTCGCCAGGAATGCCATGCAAATCCTTGAAACGACGCCTCATCCGGCACTGACTTTCACCACTCGAATCGAAAGACAGTTCACCATTAATGGTCAGCGACACAAGGTGGTTGTTCGCGTAGACATTAAGGACAACGGGTCCGGAATTCCTCCAGAAATACAGGAACAACTATTCTATCCAATGATCTCGCGGAGACCCGGAGGCACTGGGTTGGGATTGACTTTTGCTCAATCAATCATTGCCCAACACAACGGCATGATCGAGTTTGAAAGCGAACCCGGTGACACCACCTTTTCAATTATTATTCCCCTGGAGCAGAACAATGAGTAACAACGGCAACATCTGGGTGGTAGATGACGAACGCTCAATCCGCTGGGTACTGGAAAAGGCCCTCACTCAAAATGGTTGGGCCGTGGAATGTTTTGAATCTGCTGAACAGCTCCTTGAACAGCTACATGTATCTACACCACAAGCTGTCATCACGGACATCAGGATGCCAGGGACAGACGGGCTGGAACTCTTAAGCACACTAAAAGACAGTCATCCAGGATTACCGGTAATAGTCATGACAGCTCATTCGGATCTCGATAGTGCCGTTACTTCGATCCAGGGCGGCGCTTTTGAGTACCTGCCAAAACCTTTCGAAGTGGACGAAGTCGTTGCCGTTGTGGGTCGCGCTCTTGCGCAGACACAACAAACGATGACAGAGGAGCCACCACCAAAAGAAGACCCAGTTGAAATTATCGGCAAAGCGCCCGCGATGCAGGAAGTATTCCGCGCCATAGGAAGACTGTCCAAGTCGAATGTCAGTGTGCTGATAGATGGCCAGTCCGGAACCGGCAAAGAGCGTGTAGCCCATGCGCTTCACAAACACAGTATCAGGGCAGATAAACCTTTCATCCCCCTGAACATGGCCGCCATACCCTTTGATCTCGTCGAGTCAGAGCTTTTTGGGCACGAAAAAGGGGCCTTCACCGGAGCCAACCAAAAACGAACAGGCCGATTTGAACAGGCAGAGGGCGGCACGCTTTTTCTGGATGAAATCGGCGACATGCCAGCAGAAACCCAAACTCGATTATTACGCGTCCTTTCAGACAGTGAATACTATCGAGTCGGCGGCATTGAGCCCCTTAAGGCCAACGTTAGAATCATCGCAGCCACACACCAGAACCTGGAAGAACTCGTTGCTGAAAATAAGTTTCGCGAAGACCTTTTCCATAGACTCAACGTCATCCGAATACACCTGCCGAGCCTGTCAGAACGACGTGAGGACATCCCTGCCCTTGCGGCTCACTTTCTAGTTCAGGCTGCAAACGAAATTGACGAAGAGCCCAAACGTCTGCGCCCCGAAACAATGGAGTACCTGTGCAGACTGCCCTGGCCGGGAAATGTACGGCAACTGGAAAACGCATGTCGCTGGATTGCCGTGATGGCGACAGCACAGGAAGTCATGATCGAAGACTTGCCGCCAGAGTTGCTTCAGGAAAAACCCAACCAGAGCACAGGCGGTATTGACTGGGAACGAGCCCTGCGTTCATGGACAAGCGGACGTCTATCCGCCCTGGAACCCGGAGATAGTGGCATCCTCCATGATGCCCTTCCCAGGTTCGAGCGAATCATGATTCAGGAAGCCCTGAAACAGACCGGCGGAAGGAAACGCGAAGCCTCCAAGCTTCTGGGATGGGGACGAAATACCCTGACACGCAAAATATCGGACCTTGGAATGGCTGACGAAAACCTGGAGGATTGATGCTGAATATCGTTCTCTATGAGCCAGAAATCCCACCAAATACCGGCAATATCATGCGCCTGTGCGCCAATACAGGTTGCACCCTACATCTTGTGAAGCCACTTGGATTCGATCTCGACGATAAGCTGCTTCGCCGCGCAGGCCTTGACTACCGGGAGTATGCAGACGTCAGGGAGTGGGACAACCTGAACACACTGCTTGACGAGTTTAATCGCGACCGCGTCTTTGCAATCACCACCAAAGGATTAATCAATCACACAGAGGTTGAGTTTGACGCTGGAGATATTCTGATGTTCGGACCGGAGACACGCGGAATACCCGACGCGGTACTCGGTTTGATGGCCGGCAATAGAAAACTTCGGATACCCATGCTGCAAGACTCCCGCAGCCTCAATTTGTCTAACGCTGTAAGCATTGTCGTCTATGAAGCCTGGCGCCAGCTTGGTTTCCAAAGCAGTTGTTAAACGAACACCTACTGAATCGGCGCAGTTTCCGCTTCAGTTCTCGCCCTGGCCTGCGCATAGATAGCATCAAAATTAACGGGTGCAAGCATGAGCGGAGGGAAACTACCTTTGGTGACAATGGAATCTATCGCTTCGCGGGCATAAGGAAATAGTACACTCGGGCAAAAACTACCGAGCATTTGGCCCAGCGCTTCGTCGGTCATCCCCTTGATCTGGAAGATGCCCGACTGCTGGAGCTCAATCAGGTAAATAACTTCTTCTGCCTCATTTTTGGCGGTGACGGTCAATCCCAGGGTAACCTCGAAGTTATCTTCACCAATACTGGCATTACTGGTGTTCAACTCAAGCGCAACACTTGGCTTCCACTGCTTAAGGAATGCCTCTGGCGACTTAGGCGATTCGAAAGACACGTCCTTCACATAAATTCGTTGCAGCACAAAGGCTGACTCCTGTGTCTGCTCGCTCATAGATTTTCTCCCATCACCATTGCGTTTAACTGATTACCGATTTCAAGACGAAATAACTCATCACAACCACCAATGTGTTGATCACCAATCCAGATCTGGGGAACAGTGTATTGGCCAGACTTTTGCCTCATTTCCGACCTCAACCCCTGATCAGCGTCAACCGGGATATCCTGATAATCCCACCCTTTACTTTGCAGCAAGCCCCTTGCACTGATGCAGTAAGGGCAAAATCTGGTTGTATACATTACGATTGGTTGAGATGTCGCAACGGGGACTGCCAGTTTATCGCTGCGCCCCAGCATTCTGTCTTTAATCCTTTTGATTTCTTTCATAAACATCGTTACTTGACCATCGGCAGGCTACTCGCGGTCCACTCGGCCATACCACCTGATAACCGGCGAACGTTTTCAAATCCCAGAGCCTTGAGTTTTCGGCCCGTCGCACTCGCGTGCTGCCCCATCTTGCACACCAGAACGACTGGTTTCTCTTTATATGATTCCAGCTCACCGATTCTGGCGTCAATGCTCGAAACCGGCATGCTTACAGCCCCGGCAATATGCCCAGCGCTATATTCTTTGGTGTCTCGAATATCCACCAGCACAGCATCCTCGCGGTTCACCAGGTTAACCAGGTTTGTCGGCGTTATCGCCGCACCACCCAGCTTACCTTCGTTAATAACGAACGCCACAAGAAGAAATACGAACGCACTCACCAAAATATAGTGATTACTTATAAATTCAAAAATCTGCTCAACCAAGGCCTGTACCAGCAGCAAAATTAAGTCGCGGAGTATACACAATTGGTAATTATTTGCCCGCTACTATTCAACCAATATGCCGTAACCGGTAATATCCTGAACTGTTTCCTATTGCAGCCTGTCATGATGAGTAATTCACCTACCGCGCTAATCATTCTGGATGGATGGGGCCACCGAACCGATCCGGAAAACAACGCAATCGCCCAGGCGGCAACGCCAGTCTGGGACGAGCTAGTATCCACGCGGCCAAACTGCCTGATCTCCGGCTCAGGCCTGGATGTCGGTCTCCCCCCTGGGCAGATGGGTAACTCCGAGGTCGGTCATATGAATCTGGGCGCTGGACGCGTCATTCATCAGGATTTCACCCGAATCAGCAAATCGATAGTCGATGGTGAATTCTTTGATAATGCAGCGCTTTCCCAGGTAATGGACGGAACAACCCTATCAGGGAAAGCACTTCATTTGCTCGGACTTTTATCAAAGGGAGGTGTTCACTCCCATGAAGAACATATCAAGGCAGCCGTTGATATGGCCAGGTCCAGGGGCATCTCGAACGTGTATCTACACGCTTTTTTGGATGGACGGGACGTTCCACCTCGATCTGCCCGCACATCGATCGATTCAATGCAGGCACATATAACAGCCGGGGGCGAAGGCGGCATAGCATCAGTCGTCGGCCGGTATTTCGCGATGGATCGAGACAATCGCTGGGAACGCGTACAACCCGCCTATGAATTGATCGTGAACGGCACCGCAATGCACCGTTTTAAGGACCCAGCGGAAGCACTCCAGGCTGCCTATGAGCGTGATGAGTCCGATGAATTCGTCCAATCCTCGGCAATTTTGTACCAGAATGAACCCGTCCAGATACAGGATGGTGATTCTGTCATCTACATGAATTTCAGGGCTGATCGAGCACGCCAACTGACCCGCGCCTTCACCGATGTTGCATTCGACAACTTCGAACGCTCGAGGGTGCCCACCCTCACCAGCTTCGCCACCCTGACCCGGTACGCCGCCAATATTCCAGCACCATGTGCGTTCGCACCTGCCTCTATCCAGAACAGCCTGGGGGAATATATTGCGTCCCTGGGAATGAACCAGTTGAGACTGGCTGAGACAGAGAAGTACGCTCACGTCACTTTCTTCTTCTCCGGCGGCAGGGAGGAGCCATTTATTGGCGAAGACCGGCGACTGATACCGTCACCGGACGTCGCGACCTATGATCTCCAGCCAGAGATGAGTGCCCGGGAAGTCACGGACACAATCATCGCCGCCATTAACGGTGGAAAGTACGACCTTATTGTCTGTAATTACGCCAACGGCGACATGGTGGGACACACGGGTAATCTTGAGGCGTCAATCAAAGCAGTGGAGACAATCGACCTGTGCCTGGGGCGCATCGCAGCGGCGCTTAAAGGCACCGGTGGGCAATGCCTGATCACAGCCGACCATGGCAATGTAGAACAGCTGAAGGATCACCAGACCGACCAGCCCCATACAGCTCATACTTCCGAGCTTGTGCCGCTTGTCTACATAGGGCCACAGAACATCCAACTTGAGCAGGAAGGGGGTGTACTCAGCGACGTATCACCTACTTTGCTCGCCTTGATGTCCCTACCCCAACCGGTAGAAATGACCGGACGATCTCTGGCCGAAAATCAATAACAGGAATCATTGATGCGAAACCTGATCATTCTTTTTCTCGTCTTACTTCCAGTGATATCTGCGCAGGCAGAGCAGTCCGTGAGCCAGGTTGATATCGAAGCGCGGCTAAAGACTCTCGAGAAGGAAATTTCGAACTACAAGGAAACCCTGAATAGCTCCCACGGACAGAAATCAGAAATCGAAACGACCCTGGAACGAAACGAGCAGAGGATTAACAAGCTGCTCAATGAGATCGACACGATTGAGAAAGAATTGGATACCACCAAAGACAAAGTATCTTCGCTAACGGAAAAACAGAAAGAACTTCTGACCGTAAAAAGCGAACAACAGTATTACATCGAACAACAAGTCAGGGCTGCTTACGAAATTGGAAGCCAGGAATACCTCAAGGTCCTTCTAAACCAGGAAGATCCGAACGAAATTGCCAGAATGCTGACTTATTACGACTATTTTAATCAGGCCCGGTCAAGACAGATCGAATCCTACAATCTAACCCTGTTGGATTTAGATCGCGTAACACAGGAACTGGATGACGAAACCGTCGTGCTGGAGTCCCAAAGAAAGGCTCTGGGCGCGCAACAAAAAAGTCTCGCAAATATGCAGAAAGAGAAACAAACGACATTGAAAGTGCTGATTAACCAGATCAGCACGACCGGTTCAGCACTATCGAAACTGAAACAGGACAGGGGAAGACTGGAACAACTATTGGACAAGTTGCAGGAAAGCCTGGTCAATCTGGATGCGCCACGCAGCGCACAGCCGTTTGCAGGAATGCAAGGCAAGCTGCTGCTACCCGTTGAAGGAAGAATTATCCATCGCTTTGGGAATCAGAGAAACCAAGGTAAGCTCAAGTGGCATGGCATATTCATCGACGCAGCAGAGGGTGAATCCGTATACGCGGTTCACTATGGCCGCGTCGTATTCTCAGACTGGTTACGTGGTTTCGGTTTGCTCATGATTATTAGTCATGGTGAAGGTTATATGAGCATGTATGGACATAATCAGGCTTTGTTCCGGGAAACCGGAGATTGGGTATCCGCCGGCGAGGTGATCGCAGCGGTTGGTGACAGCGGCGGCCAGGATAAAACAGGGCTGTATTTTGAGATCAGAATTGACGGCAAGCCAAACAACCCTCAAAACTGGTGTGTCACACGGGAACAACGAGCTGCCTAGCGCAGCATAGCAGGAACGTTAGATGATTAAATTTATAGTCACCATGGTAGCCGTGTTCGGGTTAACGCGTAATGCAATGGCAGACGAAGACGCTACACCGACAATAAAAAAGGAAGCTTCGACCGAAGCCGTAACTCTTGAGCCCAGACTACCGTTGAATGAACTCAGGGTGTTCGCTGAAGCATTCAATAGAATCAGCAGCGCCTATGTAGAAGAAATAGATGACAAAACACTTCTCGAAAATGCAATCAAGGGCATGCTGTCACAAATGGATCCACATTCATCGTACCTGGACAAAGACTCGTTTGATGACCTTCAGGAATCTACCTCAGGCAACTACGGTGGTCTTGGCATAGAGATAGGCATGGACGATGGCTTCGTCAAGGTAATTTCACCCATGGACGACACGCCCGCAGCCAAAGCCGGCATTGAAAGTGGTGACCTGATCATCCAGCTTAATGACACCCCGGTTAAAGGCATGAGCCTTTCTGACGCGATCGAGGCCATGCGCGGCGAGCCTGGAAGCGAAATAAAAATCACGTTGATTAAAACTAACAACTCAACACCGACATCCCTGACATTGACAAGAGAAATCATCAAGGTTGCCAGTGTTAGGCAACGATACCTGGAAGACGGGTTCGGATACCTCCGTATCGCGCAGTTCCAAAGTCGGACCGGGGACGAAGTTGAAAAGGCTGTTATCCAGCTCAAGGATGAGGGCGATCTTGACGGCCTGATTATCGACCTGCGCAACAACCCGGGTGGCGTTCTGCAATCTGCCGTGGCCGTATCTGACGTCTTTATTGACGACGGTTTGATCGTTTCTACCCGGGGCCGCATGGACGATTCTGAACAAAGGTACGACGCACGTACGCCAGACTCAATTCATGGCGTACCCATTGTTGTGCTGGTCAATGCAGGAACCGCCTCTGCATCAGAGATCGTTGCAGGCGCCCTGCAGGATCATGGACGGGCAATTGTGATGGGCACGACTACCTTCGGGAAGGGGTCAGTGCAGACCATACTACCGCTCACCAACGAAAAAGCGATAAAACTGACCACCGCCAGATACTACACGCCAAACGGTAAATCCATCCAGGCAGCAGGTATTATCCCGGATATCTGGGTCGGTCGCTCCAAGGTGATACCTAAGTCCAATCCCTGGCGGATAAAGGAAAAAGACCTGTCCAAGCACCTCACCGGAGACAATGAAAGCGCTAAAGGAGAATCCGATGTCGATGATCCCCAAAGCCCTGATTCACTGGACCCTGATTCATTGAACCCTGATTCAGACCCTGATTCAGACCCTGATTCGGACCCTGATTCTCCTGAGTCCACCAGCCCCTATTCCAGTAACATGGAACTGGCTGTACGAGACTATCAGCTCAATGAAGCGCTGACATTGCTCAAAGGTCTGCATATACTAGGCAGGACGAAAACACCTCAAGGGTAGGCGTTGCCGAAGCCATTTCAGATCGGCTTTGTACCATTTTTTGTAGCACTTTTGCTACAGTTGGCACCGCTACCCTCATTTTCCGCAGACCATAACTATATCGCCATTATCATCGATGATATCGGTCACAACCGACGCGCTGGTGAGAGAGCCATCGACATCCAGGCTCACCTGACTTTCGCGGTCATACCTGAAACCCAACACGCCGTTCGCCTTGCCAATTATGCCCACATCGCGGGAAAAGAAGTGATGGTTCACCTGCCAATGGCGAACACCGAGAACCAACCACTCGGCGGTCTGGCTTTGACAAACGGACTATCGGAGCAGGATATAGCGATGGTGCTGGACCAGGCTGTCAGGCTGGTTCCTTTCGCCTCGGGAATCAACAACCATATGGGCAGCGCCCTGACCCAGGAACCACAGGCGATGGTATGGCTCATGCGCGCTGTAAAACGTCACAAGTTATTTTTTGTCGACTCCCGAACAACACACAAGACCGTGGCTTCAGAAATTGCGTTACAGGAAAATATTCGAACCGCCAGTCGTGATGTGTTTTTGGATAACGACAGGTCACTCTACGGCATCGACAAGCAATTCAGGCGGTTACTCGCCGTGGCAAAGCGGCGTAAAACAGCAATCGCCATCGGGCACCCCTATCCTTCAACTCTGCAATATCTGGAGTATGCCATTCCAATGCTAAAACGCGAGGGAGTACGGCTTATTTCGGTGTCAGAAATGTTGAACCTCAGGCTCGCAGAGCGACAACTCGCCAGCTACTAGGCCTTCAATTATCGGCCGAGAAACCCCGACAGAGAGCGATTGCCTCTTCCAGGCCCAGTGTACCTTCATAGAGTGCGCGCCCGGTGATGACACCGGTAATACCACCGCTCACTCGTTCACCTGCCTCGAGCAATGCCTGGATATCGTTGATATCAGTAACACCACCGGAAGCAATAATCGGTACATTGACCGAATCGGACAGGTCCTTTGTCGCATGCAGGTTAACCCCTCCCATCATGCCGTCCTTACCGATGTCCGTATAAACAATTCCGTCAATACCGTCACCTTCAAAAAGCCTCGCCAGACTCTTCACTGAAATATCTGTCACTTCTTTCCAGCCATTGATGGCCACCATGCCATGCAGGCCATCCAACCCTACAATAATGTGCCCGGGGAAACGTTTACACATTTCACCGACAAATTCCGGCTCCTGGACAGCTTTCGTACCGATGATCAGATAGTCGACGCCAGCATTAAGGTAGGATTCAATCACTTCCGCGTCGCGAATTCCGCCTCCTAATTGAATCGTTAGATTCGGATGATTCTTCGCGATCGTGTTGATGGCATCTGCATTTCTTGGCCTGCCATCGAAAGCACCATCAAGGTCGACAAGGTGGAGCCGCTCACACCCTTTGGACACCCAATGCTCAGCCATTCCGACGGGGTCATCAGAATAGATAGTAGATTGGTCCAGTTGACCCTGTTTAAGGTTAACGACTTTGCCATCCTTGAAGTCGATAGCCGGGATAATCTCCACCTATAAGCTACCTTTCGTTGAAGGTGTCACATCGGACATGCGCGGGTCTGGTTCCGTCGCCATTCGAAGTGCGCGCCCGAAAGCCTTGAAAATGGTTTCAATCTGGTGGTGTGCGTTGCCGCCATTCAGGTTGTCAATGTGCAAAGTCACCTTCGCATGATTCACAAATCCCTGAAAAAACTCGTGGAACAAGTCTACGTCGAAATCCCCAACCATCTGGCGAGCAAACTCGACGTTATAGATAAGACCGGGCCGGCCTGAAAAATCAATGACCACCCGGGACAAAGCTTCATCCAGCGGCACATAGGCATGCCCGTAGCGTCTGATACCTTTCTTGTCCCCGATCGCCTCGTTCACCGCCTGGCCAAGTGTGATGCCGATATCTTCGACGGTATGATGGGAGTCGATCTCCAGATCACCGTCGGCTTTAATCGTGATGTCGAGCAACCCGTGCCGAGCCACCTGGTCCAGCATATGATCAAGAAATGGCAAACCCGTTTGAAATTCGCGCTCGCCACTGCCATCCAGGTTCACGGAGACCGAAATCTGCGTTTCCAGGGTATTTCTATCTATCTCAGCGGTTCTCATAGAGTCCTCAGCGTTTTTAATTAGGTCCTCAGCGTTTTTAATTAGGTCCTCAGCGTTTTTAGCCAGGTCCTCAGCGTCTTGTATAGATCCTCAGCGTGCTGAATAAATTCCGTTGCGTATTGTATGGACGCCTTAATAACCCCTATCAAGCGGGAAACCGCGGATTATACTGTTCCTGCATGGCAGTGCCAGCCTCTTATCGTCCATATCGATTGCACATAGCAACCATTATAAAGCGCTGCCATGGGGTAAATACCGATTCTTTGTATTCGACTTGATCCACTTGCGCAGATCGGCGTCCAGATCGCCTCGCTCCTTCAATATCTTGACTAACGAGATCACAGGCGACTTGTTCCCAGCCTCCCAGCCGGAGACCTGCTCTTCCACCAGCGTAAATAGCCGAACAAGAGAAATAGCCGTATCGGAATCCAGCGCCCGCGCGGCCTCCCAGGCCGTGGGTCCCACCGTCATGACCCAGTTTTCATTGGCCAATTCAGCGGCTTCAAGCATACCAGCATCCACGGCACCCGAAATTCCGTTCGCCAATTGGAGGAAACGGTCCAAAAGCGCAGGGCTCACTACCCTGGATTCGGCGTCCCCACCGGGCTTCCACACACCAACACTCATATACAAAATCCATGCTCTACAGGAATACCTATTATTGACGACTCTTCTGCGAGTCACCAGCGGTGTATCATCGAGACACGCACACCGGAGATAAACAAATGCCTCAATTCCCTATGACCGACTCGAGACGAAAGGCCCTGGAACGTTTCCCGGATTATGCCGTGGCGATCTCTCCCTACGAAGGCACAGTGACAGTAAAAGCCGGAGACACAGTGATTGCCAAAACCAAAGCGGCTTTACTCATCCAGGAAACCCGGCACGACGATGTCTACTACCTGCCAAGGGAAGATGTTGACCTGAGTTCATTGACCCCTACTGATCAATCGACCTATTGCCCTTTTAAAGGTCACGCTTCGTACTGGAGCTATACAGACAACAGCAACCTTGAAAATTTCATGTGGAGCTACGCAGAGCCTTATGAGCAGGTTGAAAGGCTCGCGGGGTACCTGTCTTTTTACACCAATAAAGTTGTCCAGATTGTCGACTGAAAACTATCGTCAGTTGAGATTTCCTGCAAAAAAAATGAGTTAGTGGGTTAGAATAATTGAATTGCGGGTGTAGCTCAGTTGGTAGAGTTCTAGCTTCCCAAGCTAGTTGTCGCGAGTTCGAATCTCGTCGCCCGCTCCAATTAATGACACGACTACCTTCCAAACCGTCCACAACACCTGGCTCTAAAAGGAGTGTCTATGGGACGTCGCATCAAAAACGCTACCTTATGCCCATTGCAGGACTCCGGGAAAGGGGCACAGCCCGCTCAAAAAACCGACACTACCTGAACCGTCCCCTATAAAAAGTCAGGGAGCCAGGAGGAGGAGGATTACGCCGCTGACCAGGACTACCATACCCAGAAGTTCCATTTTTTTTGGGCGTTCTTTAAAATAGAGAATCGATATTGCCAGTGTCAGTACGAATTCAACCTGACCGAGGGTTTTGACATAGGCTGCACGTTCCAGGGTGAACGCGGTAAACCAACCGGCGGATCCGACCACACTGGTGGCACCGACAAACAAGCTCGGCTTCCACTTCCTGATGATGACCCGAAGCTCAGCAGCATTCTGTACCAGCAGCATCGCAAGGCTCATCACTGTCTGTACGAGAATCATGTATGCCAGCGTCAACGCAGCTGTGAACATCGCATCATCTATACCAAAAGACAGACTTGCCTGACGGATCAGCAACGATGTCAGCGAGAAAGCCAAACCGGCCCCTAAGCCATAGAGCGATGATAGATTCCACAGGTCGCTGAGCCTTCCAGATTTGGAAATCGTGATCAGCACGAGTCCAACGACACAGGCCAACATCGCCATCCACCCGAGCCCGGACACCAGTTCCCCAAAAATAGTTAGCCCGATCACAGCCGTGATGAGAATTTCAGTCCTGATATAGCAACTACCAACCACAAAATTCCGCAGGGTAAACAAACGAATGAGCAGAATGGTCGCAATAATCTGCAGGAACCCGGCAGCGATTCCATAGGCAATGAACAGAATGTTCAGCGCAGGAATAGACGCACCTCGATCAACCAGCAACCATCCGAGATACACGGCAATGAATGGTAATCCAAAAAGATAACGGACCAGCGTTGCCCCGAGTGGCGATATATCCGCTATCAGGTACTTCTGGCCGGCAGTACGAACAGCCTGCATAGTCGCCGCCAGCAGAGACCAGAAAACCCAACTCTCAAGCATTAGCTGACCACCAACAAAAAAGGCTGCGAAGTGCAGCCTTTTTTCTGAACGAGCTTCGTATTACAACGCAGCAAGAATCGCCTCGGCTGAGCTCACTTCAAAAGCACCACCCTGCTCCAGGTTCAAAGCAGTAATTTTTCCGTCTTCTGCAATCAGGGAATAACGGGTTGAACGTGTACCAAGCCCAAAGCCTGAACCATCCAGTACCGTACCCATAGCTTTCGTGAAGTCACCATTACCGTCGCCAACCATCATGATTTCTTCGGCATTCTGGCCTTTGCTCCAGGCTTCCATTACAAAGGCATCATTGACTGATACGCAGACAATGGCATCAACGCCGGCAGCCTTGATCTTGTCGGCATTAGCAACATAGCCAGGCAGATGGGCTGCACTACAGGTCGGTGTGAAAGCACCAGGAACGGCAAACAGAACAACCTTCTTGCCGGCAAATATGTCCGCGGTAGTAATTTCCTGGGGACCCTTATCGCCCATAATATTCATGGTGGCTTCTGGGATTGAATCGCCTACTTGAACGCCCATTTTATAGCTCCTACAGATGGTTTTTGTGAAGTTTTGGAACGCCAAGTCTCTCTTTTCACGGCAGAATGTGCAACCGTACAAAAGGAAATTTGACCCTGACCGAGCTATTCCAACGCGCTACCAACCGCCGCACCCATGTACCGGGTTTCACCAGCCACCTGCTGCAGTATCATTTTTTCAATCCGCCAACCCGTGCCTGGAATAAACACAGCATCATCGAAGTAGGTTCCCAGAAAAAGCCAGACCTTTTCATCCTTCTGCTCGTGCCATGCCTGTAAATAACTTTCCATCGTGGCGCTGCCCGCTACGACATTACACTCGTCATCCAGCACCAGCGACTTGATCTCAACCAGCTGAGTACCAATCAGGTGTTGGGTAGGACCCAGTTCACCCAATGCGCCCAACACAAGGTCTACCCAACCGTCAGGGCCAACCTGTGGTTCACGATCAGGGCCGGCATCCAGCTGCGCATCTGCCGTAAACACCCGGTGATAAATCGCTCTGCCTTCAGCGATGGACTCAGGTGTCGCAATACCGATCTGGTCCGTCGCTTTCGCGTACCAGCGTCTCAAGTATTCAATTTCCTGGATCGCCTGTGTTTTAGCTGCGGTTTCATGACAACTCATCGCATATCCCCTGTTAACAAACAGAAAGCCAGTCAACAAAAGACTGACAAACAACACCCTTAATAATGCGTTTTTTTTTAACCAAAGGTCTTTCATCGCAACACTCCAATTTTCTGTATCATGCCTGCTCCTGAGTTGATAAGAATCTCTCACATCAAAAACGAACTTACAAGAAACTGGATTCTATTGTTTGCCGCTTCGACCGGTGTGATTTGCAGTTCAATCGTTCTGCCATTTTACTCTCTGGGTGCACTGGTTGTGCCAATAACTGAAGAATTTGGCTGGTCGCGAGCAGAATTCCAGCTCGCTCTGCTCTTCAGCACCGGTACCGGGGTCATTACTGCGCCCTTGGTCGGCATTCTTATTGACAGACTCGGCGCACGAGTGGTTGCCCTGTCAGGTCTGGTGGGACTAAGTTGCGCGCTCATTCTAGCGGCCTTCCAGAACGGTGAACTCTGGATGCTTTACTTCGCGTATACAGCGATGGCCTTTCTCGGTGCCGGCACCATCCCGGTAACCTGGACTCGGGCAATCACCAGCATTTTCGTCGCTCAAAGGGGGCTTGCGCTAGGTATTATGCTCAGTGGTACCGGCATCTGCGCTATCACCATTCCGCAACTCACTGTGTGGCTGACCTCTGAATATGGATGGCGAACGGCTTATCTTGGACTCGCGGCACTACCGACACTGTTGGCTGGCCCGTTGGTTTATTTCTTTTTCAAACCAGCAACCAGTGTTAAGGAAGGCAGTGAAGCAGCCAAAGCTTCGGAGCAAGGCATGACATTTTCTGAAGCAACACGGAGTTACCGTTTCTGGGTGTTGCTGACGTCCATCTTTCTGGTCTACATCGCCATGTCAGGCATGGTGCCAAACCTTATTCCTGCCCTGCAGGACCAGGGCATTCCCGCCCAAAAGGCAGCTACTGCCATCAGTATTTTTGGCATAGCGGTTATCGCGGGCCGACTCATCGTCGGATATCTGGTGGATAAACTCTGGGCACCAGGTGTCGCTGCTGTTGCTATATCGCTACCGGTGATTGGCAGCCTGATGCTGGTAGGCGCGCCCGGATTTTTTATCGCCTGTGTCGCAGCAGCGTTTCTGGGCTTTGCCGCGGGTGCTGAACTCGACCTTATGGCATTCCTGGCAGCAAAATACTTTGGACTACTACACTACGCCAAAATCTATGCGGTTCTTTACGCCGCACTGGCGCTGGCGAGCGGCGTCGCGCCGATGATATTTGCCACTATCTTTGATGTTACCGGGAGCTACAACATTGGCTTTCTGTTCGGCGCAGGTTTTTTTGCCGCAGGGGCACTCATGATGCTGGCACTGGGTAAGTATCCGGCTCCCGCTACAGATACAGGTACAGATCGAGATACAAACAAACTCTAACCGACAATGATCATATTTCCTGAATCAAGACCCGAAGCCTTGCATCCCTCCTGGTAGGTCTGCAAAACCGACTTCGCATCGACGATGCCCAGGATGCTACCACCTTCGTCAATATTCACATTGCATCCATAGATCGAAAACCAGACTTCGGTGTCCTCAGTATTGTCCTCTGAGACCAGCAATGTATGAATCGAATGTGCCGGCTCATAAAGGTAGGATCCGGCGCGATTCACCTGATCGGGATATTCTTTGTAATACCAGCTACCCGAATGAGTCACCGCAAAAACCGGACCCGTATGGTAATGCGTCTGGACTTTGTAACCCGCCGGCCACAGTGTCTTCACCACCCAAAGGCCAAGATTCAGGTCGACGTGCAACACCTTCACTTTCGAACCATCTTCTGATTCGAGCCACGGCAAATCATCCTGGCCAATATGTAGCGCCTCACTGGCATCATCCATAGGAATAGTGAATCCGCCTTGGATGCCCATGCCCATATCCTTTACTTTTGACATAGCTAACCCTCCTGATTTCTCGTTACCCTATCAGCTTTATCAATGACGGGGCCAGGCGGTTCGATATGAAGCCGTTCAAGTGATCGCACTCGTCACGCTACCACCTGCATTTGGACTAAAGGTTGAAATGGCATTGACACTCCCTAAACCAGCCACGGGCCGGTTAATACCGCAAATGGCTACCTCAACCTTCAGAGATATCCGGAACAGATCCAGAATGATGTCTGTGTCCTGGGCAAGGTGTCTTAGGCAAATAGCTTCGCCCCACACACCCTGACTCTGTGATAGCCTATCCGTTCAGCTTTTTACAGGACGACTGGCCGTTATGGATCTCTCTTTTGGTGCTGAGTACGACGAGTTTCGTACAGAGGTAAAACAGTTCATCGCAGCAAGCAGCGATAAATCCCCAAAACAAGCCGGCATAGGGAACGCAGAGGCCATCGCCTGGCAAAAAATTCTTATCAATAACGGCTATGCAGCACGCACTATCCCAGCAGAGTACGGTGGATTCGGCGCGGAACCCGACATCATCGAGTCCCGAATCATTGCAGAAGAATTCTCAAATGCCCAGATCAGTACCGGCCTTGGGGGCCAGGGAATCTCGATGCTGACCCCGGTGCTGCTGGAAATGGGCACAGAGGAACAAAAACAACAGTTCATTAAACCAACCATCCACGGTGAAATGATCTGGTGCCAGGGTTATTCTGAACCCAGCGCGGGAAGTGACCTCGCCAGCCTGACGACCAAGGCAGAACTTGATGGCGATGAATGGGTCATCAATGGACAAAAAATATGGACCAGCACCGCACATTTAGCAGACTGGATATTTTGCCTGGTCAGAACCGAACCTGAAGCGCCCAAACACCAGGGTATTTCATTTCTACTGTTCAGCATGGACACACCCGGCATCGACATTCGACCACTGGTTGACATGACGGGCGACGCCAATTTCAATGAAGTGTTTTTCACGGATGTGCGGGTACCAAAAGACCAAATCGTCGGCCAACGCGGTCAGGGATGGCAGGTTGCCAATGCCATCCTGGGTCACGAACGGGGATCACTTGCACCACCTGATGCTGCCTTATCTCGCCTCAATGGCGTTATTAAACTCATGAACTCCGAATCTGTTAACGGCGAGCGGGTCATTGATAACCCAATCTTTCGGGACCGCCTAATGAAAATTCAGGGGCGTGTGCTTGCCATGAAATGCAATGACATGCGTCTGCTGTCAGCACGTATTAATAAAGGCCAGGATGCAAAACTGGCTGGCATGATCGTCAAACTACTGGGAACGGAACTCAGGCATGAACTGGAAGCACTCGCTATCGACGTGATGGGT
>Ga0206678_10001118_pt1 | contig 17482 bp, 18 predicted proteins | sample M180m12015metaG_FD_155453 | JGI IMG/M metagenome (GOLD analysis project Ga0206678, IMG submission 155453) | Ammonia-oxidizing marine archaeal communities from Monterey Bay, California, United States - M1 80m 12015 | ecosystem: Environmental > Aquatic > Marine > Intertidal zone | place: USA... | reverse complement strand
TTTAGATTAGATGCTTCAATTGCTATATCATCAGGAATGGCAATTCGAGGCGATATAGAATCAATCAGATACACAGATTGAGTGAGGGTAGATGTATTTCCTATCACATCAGTTGCAGTCCATGTGACTATTGTTTCACCTAGTGGGAATACTTCAGGTGCATCGTTAGTAATAGAATAGACACCTACATCATCCGTGACTAAAGGAACGTCAAGGAAAACAGTATTTCGGTTAGAGGATTTTGCTTCAAGTGAGATTTCATCTAAAGGTGAAATTTTGGGAGGGAGGGTATCTTGAATGGTCACAATTTGAGATGCAATTGCCATATTTCCTGCACCATCAATTGCAGTCCAGATAATGGTGTTTATGCCTAATGGGAATGATGAAGGAGCATTATGAGATAACGATAAGATTCCATTTTCATCCGTTGCTAGAGCGTCACCAATATTTACAGAAGTTAAAAGTCCAGATGCTTCAACCAAAACATCACTTGGTACCAATATTGTTGGTTTCTTAAAATCATTAGGTGTGATAGTCAAAGATTGTGTTTCAGGTTCTACTTGTTGAATTACAGTACCCAACTCTTCTTTAATCATTGAAGAGTATTGTAGTGATACAGGAGTAGAGAATTTTTGAATTCGGTGACCTTGTGTGTCAGTAACAAAAAGGTATCCATCTTCAGAGATGGCCAAATCTTTAGGGAATTTGAATTGTCCATCACCAGTACCCATTTGACCAAATATTGACAGATAGTTTCCAGATTCATTGTATTGAATAATACGATTGTTTCTATAGTCTGAAATATAGAAATTATTTTGTTCATCAAATATTATACCTTCTGGATAAATAGGAAGTCCACCAACAGTGTTATCAATAGCTCGAAGGAAGTTTCCATTTAGATCAAATATGTTAATTCGATTTTGAACTGAATCAGTTACAAAAATTTTATCAGAATTAATTGCAATATCTACAGGAGTAATAAGTTCCCCACCTCTTTTACCACTTTGACCAAAGTGTGTTATGTATTCACCATCAAAAGTAAATTTTTGAATTCTTGCATTTCCAGAATCAACCACAAAGACAGATTGATCATCGGAAATAGTTATTCCTCTTGGAGATTTGAAAGAACCATTATTAATTCCAAACTCACCCCATTCTGTAATAAAATTTCCACTTAGATCAAATTTTTGTACATTATTATTTCTGTTATCTACTACAAACACAAATTCATCTGAAATCGCAATTCCTGATGGATGACCAAATTTTCCAGATTCAGTTCCTCTAGAACCCCATTCAAATAAAAAATTTCCACTGGAATCAAATTTCTGTACACGAGCATTTCCAAGGTCAGTGACATAGAGATTATCCTCCGAATCAAATGCTAAATGTTGAGGACTTAAGAATGAGCCAGGGGTGAAGATTCCAGAGGTTCCAAATTTGGAATCAAAGCTATGAACATTTTCTGCAAAACCAGTACCTACAAACGATACTCCAGCAAGAGAAATAGACAATATTACAATTAGGAATATCCGTCGATGCATCAGGATTTGCTCTTAAAATCACTTCAAGATCAATAATGTGAGTATTTTTTGTAAATCTTGTCAAAAAATAGATTTTTGGTATTACAATATAACGAATTTGGGTAATTTTGTGAAAAAAGTGCGTAATTTAGAATGGTTTGTTCACATCACGAGTGAATACATAGCTAGAAAGTCCAATCATTATGATACTAAATATCCCTAATATTGCAATACTAGTCATTGCCGATAAACTATCAACATATCCAGACATCATCTCCCGAACAAGAATTACAGTATAACTAACAGGATTAAATGCCGCAACGGAGGCAAGCCAGTCTGGCATTAATTCAAGAGGAAATAGTGCAGGACTGAGTAAAAATAATGGCATCCCAAGAAAATTTATTATTCCCCAGAATGTTTCTTGTGATTTTGCAGCAGCAGCAACCATTACAGAGATTCCTGAAAATCCAATTGAGAATAGAATAACAATTCCCATAATTGGGGCAATCATCCAGAGATGAGGCATACTTACACCCAATGCAAGAGCCATTCCAAGAATTAGACTGGATTGAAATGCAGCAATCATAGATATTGCAAGCATTTTTCCGAGTGCAATTGAGGAACGAGAGATTGGAGATGTTAATGCTTTATTCATGAAACCATAACGCCTATCCCACAAAGTGTTTACACCGCCAAAAATACTAGTGAAAATTGCAGTGAGGATCAAAACTCCTGGTGCCATAAATTCAATATATTCACCATCAAACCCAACAGATTGTATTAACGGTTGAGTTCCAGCAAAGATATTTCCCATCACTATAATCCAAATTGCAGGTTGAATTAATCTGATAATTACTCCGCTCTTTGACTTTCTATAACGTTTCATTTCACGCCAGAAAATTGCATATGTATCAGAAACGATCATAGTCCACGCCTCCTAGATTGATTGTATGATTTTCTTTTATTGAATTTTTCATTTGTGGCATCTCGTAAATTATGACCAGTATATGAAATGAAGACATCATCTAGAGTAGGTTTATTCAATACAAACGAATCAATACCAAGCCCAATTTCAGATGACAACTGAAAGATTTTTGGTATTACTTGAGTGGAATCAGACGATTGAATAGTCATGTTGGTTTCATTAATGTTTACATTTTTTATTAGATCAAGTGTTTTGAGTTTTTCAATAAACTGTGCTTTTTTTATTTCATCAGGTAATACAGAGAATGTTATCATGTCTGTTTCTAGTTTATTTTTCATGGATTTAGGAGTGTCAACTATCTGAATTTTTCCATAATCGATAATACCAACTCGATCACATAGATTATCAGCCTCTTCCATGTAGTGTGTTGAAACAAAAAGTGTCATTCCAAATTCTTTATGGATTTTTCTAATATACTCCCAAATTTTTCTACGTGTTTGAATATCTAATCCAACAGTTGGTTCATCTAAAAACAAAACTTTCGGTCTATGAATTAAGCCACATGCAATATCCAATCGTTTTCTCATTCCACCTGAGAATGTAATAGACTGATCATCTTGTTTCTCAGTTAATTCTACTAGATCTAATACCTCTTCAATCCTTTTTTTGATTTGTTCTTTTGGTATTTGGCTAATTTTACATTGGAATTGGAGATTTTCCCGTGCAGTCAGATATTCATCAATTCCTATTTCTTGTTGAACAAATCCAATGTTTTTACGTACTTTTGAGGGATTTGTAACTACATCAAATCCATACACAGATGCATTACCAGAAGTAGGTTTAAGCAAAGTTGTCAGAATCATCATCGTAGTACTTTTTCCAGCACCATTAGGTCCAAGAAAACCAAAAATTTCACCTTCTTCAACATTTAGAGAAATGTTATCAATAGCAACAGATTTTTTGAAATTTTTTGTTAATGAATTGATTTCTATTGCATTCATGAATAGATTTTTGATTTACAATATAATTTGCTTACGAAAGTTCCTATGTAGTAGATGAATGAAATTTTGTGAATATGTATGGTGTTTCATTTGTTTGATTAAAGCTCCACGCCGTAGGTAAGGAATTTGATTGAATTACTTTAAGATTATTATTATCAATTAGTTTTTTCCACCCTCCATCTCTTGTATCATTAAATGAATATTTTTCAGAATAGCTTCCAGTCAAAACCATACATGATTTTTCTTTTAGATTAGGATCTAAATTTGAAATAATTTTACTTGCCAATACATCACCTCCCATTTGAGGTAATCCGCCAATAAAGAATGCAGGTTGAGTTAGTTTGAGAACATTATAATCAAATTTTATTGCATCAGAACAAATTGGATTAAAATTTATCATTATTTTTTTTGAAATATGATTTTGTAAATCAACTAACATATTATCAATTTCAATTCCAAATACATTCAATCCTAAAATTTTTCCACAGTATGCAATACGACCATCTCCTGAACCAATATCAAGTACTTCTTTGTAATTTAGAATTTTCGCCATAGATACAATTATGTAAGCAGTTAACATCCATGTTGGAGAAAATGGTTGTGTACTAGATTCATGTCCAATACTGTTTAACCAATATTTGTTAATGTCACCTTCATATATCATACAATTTATATCGTTAATTTTTGTTTCAAATTTATCATAGTAAATAGAATTATTTTGTAAAAAAATATGAAGAGAGTCTAGATCATTTTGAGGAATTGGAAAATCATCAGATTCATTCAGTGGCATGATTTCCTGAACATGACTAGTTCCACAATATACACGTCTGAATTCTTGTTTAAGATTAACAAGATTTTTTGAGATAGTTTCAATCATCCTTTAAACCAATTTCATATTGTTCAACAAATTCCTTTGTACTCATCAATTCACGTAATTCTTTGTATAGTAATGCCTCTTTCTCAATAGTTTCTTTGGTTTTTTGTTCCGAATTTTTTCCAAGTAGTTTGAGATTTTCAGTAGAATTTTGAATGGAATTTGTTAATTGAGTTAATATTTCAGGATGAAGAGATTTAGTAAAATTATCAACTAGATATTTTTCAATTTTATCTATTTTATCTGATAATTTTTTATGTTCAGATTTATCAAAAGACCCAAAATCATTTTTGAGTTTTTTGGCTAGAGTTTGCACCATGACTGCCTGATAGTATAGATTGATTATGTCAGGTATGTTTTTTTCAGGGATTTTAGAGATGGCCTCAATAATTTGATGTAATTTTTTTGATTCAGAAGTGATAAGTTCAAATGAATTCTCAACTGATAAATCTGGAACCATATAGGAATATTACTTCATGTATTTTTATTTCATTCATACGATATTGACTTCATTGACTCTAATGTATTAAATAATTGAAAATTATGATTTTCATATGACAAAAAAAGTTGCAATAATGAAGGGTGATGGAATTGGGCCAGAAATTGTTGATGCAATGACTGGAATTCTAAAAGAATGTAATTTGCAGGCAGAAATGATATTTTGTGATGCAGGATCTGAGCAATGGGAAAAAAATGGTAGAAAAGACGTATCATACATTCCTGATTCAACTATGAAAACGTTAGAGGAGGTTGATGCATGTTTCAAAGGACCAACAACAACAATACCAGTACCAGGAGCCCCAAGAAGTGTTGCAGTAACTTTAAGACAAAAATTTGAGTTGTTTTCAAATATCAGACCAGTCAAAACTTTCAAGAGATTAACACCAAATAGAAATGTAAATTTTGTATGTTTTAGAGAAGCAACAGAAGGATTGTACACAGGAGTTGAAACACAACTTAATGATGATACTGCAATCGCGATTAGAAAAATTTCAAGAAAAGGATGTGCCAGATTTATGGACTCAGCTCTAGATTGGGCAAAGAGATACGAGTTAAACAAAGTTGTAGCAATAACAAAACGCAATATTTTGAAAAAAACGGATGGTTTATTCTTTGAAGAAGTGCAAAATTCATTAAAAAATTATCCAGATATAGGATTAGAAGAGATTTACATCGACAATATGGCACAACAATTAGTTATCAATCCAGAACAGTTTAACAACTCAGTATTGGTAAGCACAAATTTATTCATGGATATAATTTCAGAACTTGCTTCAGGAATTGTGGGATCAATTGGATTAATTTATTCATCAAACATGGGAAAAGATTATGCCATGTTTGAAGCAGCGCATGGGAGTGCACCATCATTCAAAGGTCAAAATAAAGTTAATCCTACCGCTACAGTACTTGCAGGAGCATGGATGGCAGATTATTTAGGAGAAAAAGACATCAGAGATGCGATTTTTGGTGCGACTGAACAAATAATCAATGAAGGAAAATATGTTACATTTGATATTGGAGGAGATGCTACAACAACACAAATGTCAGAACAGATTACAAATCTTGCAAAAACAAATTTACGAAAGTGAGTGGTTTACTTGTACAATTATTAGTTCTTCATAGAATAATTTTTTTTTATCTATAATTTTAGCCTCAAAATTTTGAGATTTTACGAAACCTACCAATCCCATGTAGTCAGATAGAGATGATGTTACAAAAAGAAACTTTCCTTTTTGAGACAAATGAGGTAATGCCGAAGTTATGATTTCTATTGGAATTTCCAATCCACCTTTACCACCATCAGTTGCAACATCAATAATTTCATCAGTTGCAAGATATGGAAGATTACAAATTATTAAATCAAATTTTTGGTTTAATGCATCAGCAGAGTTACAGCATATTGCATTTTGAGTTTTGTAGTTTTGTTCAAGAAGAGTATTGAAACTAATATCAGTACCAACCACAAGATCAAAAGCAGATTTTAAGACATCTGTTAGATAACCCGAACCACATCCAATATCTAATGCAGAATTTCCACTGAGATCCTTTAACTGATCTGCAAGAAAAAAGGTGTCTTCCGCAGGCAGATATTGTTCAGATTTTTCTAATTTTTTTTGCAAATTTGATAATTTCATTATTGTTCATCGCCTCTAATCTCTGATTAGATTCTATTTCTATTCCTAATTTTTTTCCTATATTTTGAAGTTTTTTTCTTCTAAATGAAAACATTAGATTTACAGATTGAATTAGTTCTTTTGAAAATGTATCTTTTCTTAAAAATGACATTATGGCAGAGTCAATTTTTGGATTTGGAGTGAAATTCTCTTTTCCAATTTTCTTTAAAATTTTCATCTCAAATCCGGATTGTGCTAAAACAGATACAGCTTTTCGTTCTTGTTTTTCAGCCAATAGTTTTTTTGCAAAATCATATTGAACCATAACTATTCCATATGTGAATTTATTCATCAGCATCCATTGAATTGCTTTTTTACTTTCTGAATATGGTAAATTTGAAACAAAAATATCAAATTTTTCATATTGCTTGAATCCATCACCATAAATGATTTTGAGATTTTTAATTTTAGAAAATTTGGCGAGAGTTTCCTCATAAAGTTGATGATCTTTTTCAACAGAAATTACTTTTTTTGATTCTTCACAAAGAAATGGAGTGAGAATTCCTTTACCAATTCCAATTTCATAAACAATATCATTTTTTGATATTTTTGCAGAATCGACAATGAATTTCGCAATTGATTTTGAATTAAGAAAATTTTGCCCTAATTTTCTTCTAATATTCATTTTTTGACAAATAGTCTAAACTGTGTTTCGCCAGAAATTTCTTCAATGATTCTTTTAGATAGGTGATTTACAGGGTCTTTGATTCCAGCGCGTGATTCAAGATCTTTATAGTCATCGAATTTTTTTTTGTTAATTTCATCAATTATTACTTTCAAGTACGTTTTACCAATTCCAGGAATTAGTTCAAGCGAGTGTTTTCTGGGGGTTAATGGCTGTGCATTGTTAATATAATTTACAAATCTAGATTCATTGTTTGTGACAATTGTAGAGACTACATTATTTAATTCAGTTTGTGCAGAATCAGATAATTGTTCAAAATCTAATTTTCCTAAAACAGATTGGACTTTTGTTCGTCCTTCCTTCCCAATGTAGATTTTCTCGCCGATTTCAAATTCAGATTCATCTAATCCAAGAATTTCTAGTAGTGTCAAACGTTCCTCACCTAATGCAGTTACAATAATTCCTTCTCGTCCTCGTACTGTCTTTGATCTTCCTCTGGATGAAAAATCTAAAACATATGCATATTCTTCATATTTACGTGACTGGGTAGTTCCCCTTTCCAAAAAAAATCACCTAATTATCTAGCTATTGTCCTTGATGATTTTGAGAATCTTTTCTAAAGTTTCAGTTAGAATTAATTTTTTCCATCCAAATGTAAAAGAACGCAATTCAGACATCGTCTTTGGACATATGTTGATTAGTTCAACTGCCTCTTCTTCAGTAATTTTACAATCTTTGATAAGTTGCTGTTTCATCTTTTTTGCAGATTCAGCTTCCAAGTTTGAAACTTTTGAAACATAATCAAATGTCCATCTTTGAATTTGATCCATATTCTCTGGATCTTGGTTTTTCAACAATTCTTTCACTTCAGAAAGTGAAACTGCTTGTTTCTTTTTTACTTCTTCCATTTTATACACCGAATGGTTTGATATGGTCTAGTCTAGTGATTAAAGTTTTTGATTTTTCACCTAATTTTACATCTAAGATTACATGTCGTCTACCAACCTCAGTAACAAGTCCCACTTTTCCATGATAACGTCTGTGAGGTAATCCTTTGTGTTGTGACGGGTCGATTTGGACTAGAGCTCTATCACCAACATTATACTCTCGCAATAAGAAAGATACTCCACGAGGACCTTTCTTTGTCATTACAGATCTAGATTTGTGTTTAAATCCATGAGAACGACCAGATGTCTTTTTAGTTGCCATATTAAAAAAAATACTCGCTTTCCCTTATTTTAAGACTAGTATGAAATTTGGCAGGAAATTGTAGATATAAAATGAAAATAGGAGGGATTAAGACTATTTCAAATCAGTTGATTCAGAATCTAGTGGTTCTGCGCTAATATCAGGAGTTTCTGTAACTTCTTCTTTAGGCTCAGAATCTAGTGGTTCTGCGCTAATATCAGGAGTTTCTGTAACTTCTTCTTTAGGCTCAGAATCTAGTGGTTCTGCGCTAATATCAGGAGTTTCTGTAACTTCTTCTTTAGGCTCAGATTTTTTGATTGTCTTCTTTTTCTTTGTTGCATCCTCTGGATCTATTACACCTGCTTCGCCTAATGCAAAGACAACGTCCATTTCTGGATGATGTGGACTATCAACCATTCTTGCAATTCTCTTTTTACCTGATTTCTTAAAGTAAATTCGGTATGTACTTGTGTGTGCAACTACATTACCACCAACAGGTCTTGTTGGATCACCAAAGAATTGATCAGGAGAATGCATTACCTGATTTGTCATGATTGCAGCAACATTGTATGTTTCAGCCAATCTGACTAACAAATGAACAAATTTGTTTAGTTTTTGCTGACGTGTTGCTAGAGTACCTCTTCCAAGATATTCGGATCTAAATAGACCTACTGCAGAATCAGATACAACTAATTTGATATTGTGTTCTCTTATCAAAGTACTGGCTTCTTCAAGAATAAGAATTTGGTGAGAGCTGTTATAGGCTCTTGCAACAATAATATTATCAAGTGCTTTTTCAGGATCCATTCCATTTGCTTGTGCAATTGAAACTATTCTTTCAGGTCTGAAAGTATTTTCAGTATCGATGTATAATACACCACCTTCAAGACCACCTTCTTCTTTAGATTTTTGAACTTGTACACACATTGTGTGACAAAATTGTGTTTTACCACATCCAAATTCTCCATAGACTTCAGTTAGTGCTTGAGTTTCTACTCCACCAGCAAATAGCGTATCTAAAGCTTCAGTTGCAGTGGTAATTTTACCAATGGTCTGTCTCTTTTTGTATAATTCATTTGCACTAACAAAATCTTTCTGAATTAGTCCACCTTCAACTAGACCTTCTCTTGCCTTTTCAACAAGTTTTCCTGCAGTTTCAATATCCATGCTTGTAAGTTCGGCTATCTCTACAGGACCTCTTACTACTAGATCCATAATATTATGAATTCCAGCATCATTGAGCTTTCTAGTTGTTACTGGACCAACACCGGCCAGACTTTCCAAAGTTATTTCTTCAGTCATACTGTAAGGTACGGTACCAGTACTTTATAACCATTTTGTTTTAGAATTTTTAAATTTCAAATCAATAAATTGGAGTCTAGTTACGTCTTCTTCGTTTTGCACTTGCTTTGTTTTGACCCGGCATTTTTCCACCATGTCCTAATGTAGCTAAGACAAATCTTTTTCTAAAATTACTTTTATTGCGTAATTTGGAGTTTGTTCCAACAATCTTTCTTCCCTCTACTTTAGGAGTCTGACCTCTTACTTTACCTGCTTTTGTAAGTGAACCGTGTGTTGCCATAGAATTACGCTAAAATTTAGGAATTTATGTATTTGGGAATTACCAATATTCGGCTTTAATTTTCTCAATTACACGCTCATGTTCTCGACCTTTACGTCTAGCATATCTTTCCATAGCACCTAATGGGACACCACCTAACGAACGTGCAAGTCCATTAAATGCAGTGGCCTTTAGTTTTCCAGCAGCACCATGTTTTCCAGTCTTAGTCATGAATTTTTGAATTCCATACTTGAAGTTATGTTGCCAAGTCTTGTACATGACACCTAACTGGGTTGGGTCATTATCTTGACCCATATCATAAAATTCTGATTTTTCCAGTAATCCTATTGGAACAAATGTCAGAGGAGTAGCAGTAAACATTGCTTCAGGCTGTTCTCTCTCTAACTCACTGATTAATCGAATAGTCTCCCAACCATCTTCAGGTTGTTCATCATTATCTAAACCCATAATCAGAGTAAATGCAGGAATCCAATAATTTTCATTAAGTGTTTTGACACCTTCTTTTACAACCCAATGCCATTCATCAGGACTATATGGTGCAAGTTTTCTATCAGCATATTTTTCAATCAGTCTGGTACTGCCAGTTTCAAATCCACATTGAATTCCAGTTAAATTATCAGGTCCAGCATTTGTGATTTTTGAAAGACTTGGTACAAGTCGCTCATCTGCAATTGCTCCTGAAAGTGTTCCATGAGTTGGATTAGTATGTTTAACACCAGTAGACATAATTGCTTTAAACAGATCTTCTAATGCATCTCTATTGGGTTCCATGTTTTTGGCGGTTTTAATGTCCATACCATAAACAAAGATATCATCACTGTGAATCCATGCTCTGTCCATTCCACCTTTTTTAATATTAACTTCGATTTCCTTCTTGACTTTCTCAGGGGAATAATATCTCAAAGAGCGAAGTGTCACATCACAGAATTTACATCCACGACCACAACCACGCATTACTTCAACCATTCCATGCATACTTGGTTCTACAATGTTAGGAATATCATCTAATTCAGGTCTATCCCAGAAATTAACAAATCTTCCATGATGTGTTTTATCACCACGTTTGAATTCTTTAATATCAACTTTGAAATCTTTTCTTTTTCTGAAAGGATCCATATTTTCAAATTGACCATCTATCAAATAATTGAAAAATCTACCAGCATGTCCATCAATCTCAGGAGCAATACCTCCTAATTCACCTTCAAGAATTGCATATAATCCATATTCTTCGATTTTTTCAGGAGCATAGTTGTATTGCCAGGTACCAGATGCACCAGCAATTACTTTAGCATGACTGCCATTCTTTTTCTTTGCAGCGTTAATTCTTCTATGTAAATCTGCATTGTAAAATTCATCATATGATGTTTGTTTTCGTCCAAAGGTGAATGTCATTGTTACAGGGCCCATTCCAAGAGGATCCATTTCGTATGTTCCAACTACTTCAGTTTCAGGACCAATGAATTTTTCAATGTGATTAGGATGTGCAATAACTACATCTTTTCGTGCAAAACCATCACGTAATAACCCAGCTTCAACTTTTCTTAATCCATACGGAGCAAATTTTGCTACGCCATTGATATCAGGCGACCAATTACATATAAAATCAAATAGTATTTTTGGAGTTACTTGATTTTTTAATACTTTATACCAAAAACTGTTTTTATCACGATTAGGATCAATTGCAGGAGCACAGCCAAAGAAAGTTGCAAGAGAAATTCCTCTATAAGGAGACATTAAAGTTCTATCTGCAGTTAAAACTATTTTCGGAGTTGCCATTTATTATCTAATCAGCTTGAAAAATCATTGAGTTTAAACCTTGCTTGAATTCTATTGTCATATTTCTTCTAAAATACCAGATTTTGTTCTATGAGAGTGACCAAATTCGGATTTCGTGGATAAATGATCACCATCAAAGATAGTTCCATCACGACAAACAAGGTCATCATTAACACAACAGCTTCCACAGATACCAACACCACATTTCATCATTCTTTCTAAACTTGCTTGGACAAAGATTCCTTTTTTGTTAGCCATTTGAACAGTTTTGTACATCATTAATTCAGGACCGCATGTGTAAATTGCATCATACGTGTTTTCTTCCAAAAGTTTTTCCAATACATCAGTTACATAGCCTTTTTCACCATAACTTCCATCTTCAGTAACAGGAATAACTGTCAGATTAGATCCTGGAATCAATTCTTTTGCTTTTTCTTCAAAGAAAACTTCATCTTTTGTTTGTGAACCCATTAAGACGGTTATGTGATTTGAGGAATTTGAGAATTTTATCAATCTCATTAGAGGAACTAATCCAGTTCCACCACCAATTAAGAGAATTTTTCCATCTTTAATTTCAAAAGAATTACCATATGGACCTCTAACTCCAATCTGTCGACCCACTGAAAGATTGTATAAAGCGGTTGATGATTCCCCACGCTTTCTAACTGTTAATGCAGCCTGACCACCTACATCAGAAACCATGACACTCATTGGAAGTTCATTTACACCGGGAATCCATACCATTGCAAATTGACCAGGTTTTACATCAGCGAGAACTGGATCATGAAAATACAAAGTTCTTACAGTAGGAGTTTCGTCAACAATTCTTTCAATTGTACAAATGTGTGGATGATTAGGATCTCTTTGCTCTTCCAACCATTTCACCTATTGTTTTATAATTTTTCTTTTCCATATAATTTTGAATACCAGAATTAATTTCACCAAATGTTTCAACCCAATGATCACCCATCACACTACCAAATTGAACTGCAGATGAACCTGCCAAAATGAATTCGACGGCATCCTCCCAACTTGAAATTCCACCACATCCCATTATAGGAATATCAAATTTTGATGCAATTTCATAAACACATCTTAACGCAATTGGTTTAATTGGCGTACCAGATAATCCGCCAATTTTATTACTTAGAATTGGCATCTGTGTCTCAACATCAATAGCCATTGCTCTAACTGTATTAATTGCAGTTATTGCATCAACACCAGCAGATACAGCTGCATCAACAGTATCAAGATAGTCAGATTTGCCCAATCCTACTTTAGCAACAATTGGAGAATTAGTAACAGATTTGACTTTTTTAATAATTTTTGAGACGAGTTCAATGTCATCTCCAATTTCTAGACCAACTTTAGCAACATGTGGACATGAGAGGTTTAATTCATATGCAGATACATTGCATTTCTCAAATTTCTTTATCATGTATTCAAAATCATCTTCTTCAGAGCCAACAAGACTTACAACTATTGGTACATCGTCATTAGATTCAATCATTTTTGCAAAAGTTTCTGCGCCAGGGTTTGATAATCCGATAGCATTAATCCATCCTCCACCCTTGACACTGAAAATGGTTGGATTTGGATAGCCTTCCCATGGTTCTTTACTTAGTGATTTTGTGACAACAGCTCCTGCTCCAGCATCATGTAAGCGTTTGAATACATCAAGAGATATGCCTAGAATTCCAGATGCCAAAACTGTTGGGCGCTTTAGCGTTAGTGAACCAAGAGTGGTTTCCAGACTAGAGTCCATCTGAAGAAGATTATTGGAATTGGCTTATAACAGTTGATTTAGAATATGTAGATTTTTTAATGAGGATTTGATGGGATCAATGTCATGTTGTCAGTAATCCTAACTGAATTAGGAATTGTTGTTTTTGAAGAACAAAAGTTTGTAAAATCGTTTCCATTTTCAGTACCTGCAGAAGATTATGTTTTTGCAAAAAAAGGAAAATCAAGATTAAGTGAATTAGTAAGATTTTTGCAAGAAGATGGATTTGATGTTCTTGTAAATGATGTAGGATTACAAGATCTACTCAAGAAAAAATCAATAGAATCTCAAATGATGAGTCAAGCAAAATTAGAAGATATTCAACTAACAAAACCACAAATTTTAGTTGATGCAGGATTAGCAAATAATTATGACGATGCAATACAGAAACTTAGAGATTTTGCAATTCAGTTATCATCATCAAAGGTAACAGAAGTATCATCTAGCCCAGACTTGCACATAATTCAATGTATCAATACGTTGGATGATACAGACAAAATAATCAATGGTATGAGTTCCAGATTAAGAGAGTGGTACGGACTTCATTTTCCAGAGTTGGATAACATCATTGATAGTATTAACGGATATGCACAGATTGTGGTTGCAGGAAAAAGAGATGGAATGTCAGACGATGTATTTGTCGAGGCAGGATTTCCAGATTCTAAAGTTCAGATGCTTTCACTTGTAAAACAAAAAAGTAGAGGAGGAGATATTACAGATGAAAATTTACAGATTGTTCAAAATTTGGCTAAGAATATCTTGACCTTGTTTGATTTACGAAATGATTTAGAAAAGCAAGTAGATACAGAAATGGAAAAAGTTGCTCCAAACTTGTCTGCAGTTTTAGGAACAACAGTAGGAGCAAGAATTTTAGCAAAAGCAGGTAGTCTTGCAAAAATGGGTACAATGCCTGCAAGTACAATTCAGGTATTAGGTGCAGAAAAAGCATTGTTTAGAGCATTGAAGACAGGTTCAAATCCACCAAAGCATGGAATACTTTTCCAACATGCAGTAGTACATGCAGCTCCAAGATGGCAAAGAGGTAAAATTGCAAGAGCAATCGCTGCAAAAGCGGCAATTGCAGCAAGAGTTGATGTTCATGGGGCAGGATTAAACACAACATTACTAGAGAAATTGAATATCAGAGTAAAGGAAATAGAAGAAAAGAATTCAAAACCAGTTAAAAAACCTCAACCACAAGAATATCAACAAAGAGGAAATTTCCGTAAGAGTAAAGAATCTAAACAAAAGAGACGAGGAGATAGATTCAAGAACAGAAAGCGAAATAACTTTGAAAGAAGATAATAATTATTTCTGGTTTACACTAGATGGAGAGAAAAAGCTCTTCACAGAAAATTTTACACCTCAAAAACAGGTTTACAAGGAGAAATTAATTGTAAAAAATGGAATAGAGTATAGAAACTGGGAACCTTTTAGAAGTAAATTGGCAGCATGTATAATGAATGGTTTGCAGGAATTTCCATTCCATGATAAATCAAGCGTGTTATATCTAGGGGTATCAACGGGTACAACAATAAGTCATATTTCAGACATAGTTGGTCCAAAGGGCATGATTTTTGGAGTTGAGCATTCAAGTCGAGTTGCAAGAGATTTTCTTGATAGAGTTGCAGTGTTTAGAAAAAATATTGTCCCGATAATTCAAGATGCAAAAAGACCGGATCAGTATTTTTCAGTTTTTACTAAAGTTGATATTGTTTATGTAGACATTGCACAACCAGAACAAACAAAAATTGCAATTGATAATTGTAGGATGTATCTTAAAAAAGGTGGATTTCTATTTCTAGTGATTAAAACACGAAGTATAGATGTTACAAAAGATCCAAATCAAATAATCAACCAAGAAATGAAAAAATTAGAAAGTGATTTTGAAATATGTGAGAAAATTGATTTGAGACCATTTGATAAAGATCATGCAATGGTTATTGCAAAATCAATTAACTGAGACCAAGTATTTTTTGTACCGGTTTCCAACTTTTACGCACAGATGATGGTAGTGGTTTTTTTGCGGCAACCATTTTTTTAACAAAGTTTACACTTTTTTTATCTGAAGGGTAACCACTTCCAAATTCATAATTTTTGTTTAAACGGGCAATCGAACGATCTCGTGAAACTTTTGCAATTATTGAAGCAGCAGAAACAACTACAAATCTAGAATCCGCATGATGATAGGATTTTACTTTGGATTTATTTGATAAATCAGATATTTCACGACCAAATCTAGTAGCGTTTACATCACAAGAATCAACATATGATATATCAGATTTAAGATGAGTTATGACATCAGCCATTTTTTGCGCTTCCAAATGATTCAAGTTATGCTTGAAGACATACTTGTCTATGGTTTTTGGAGGAATTCTAATCACATGATAATCATCAACAACTTTTAGAATTTCTTTATAGAGAAAATCACGTTTTTTGGGACTGAGTTTTTTTGAATCACGAGCACCAAGTTTACGAAGTTTATTGATATTTTTTTTCTCAATACTAATTCCAGCGATAACCATAGGTCCAATCATAGATCCTCTACCAGCATCATCTACTCCGCATACTTTCACAAATTTTGACTTGTATACACGTAGTTTAGTTAATGAAGATATCTAATGTTGAGTTAATTGTCAAGCGTAACAAGTTGATCTTGATCGCAAAATCGGTACAAGAAACTAAAAATTCAGTTAAGATTTTCTAGAAGAATCATCGAATTGTAGAATCATGAAAATATATTGTGAGTGTTGATTTCGGAATTAGATGAAATTAGGTTATACCAGTATAATTGGATTGGTGGTAGTCGGAATATCAATCACAGTAATTTTTGGCATAATGCTGCCACAAAATGATATGGATCACTCTGAAAATCTATCTGAACCGATTACAGAAAATTCCAACCCATTGATTGTAATGGTTGCACCATCTATACACGAAAAATATTACAAAGAAGTATTTCAAGAGGTCATCGATTATGATGTAATGGCAGTAAATGCTATGTATGGAAAAGATGATGTGATTCTTTTAGCAGATAAAGCAACTATCGGATATTTTGAAGGTAGAGTGCCAGATGAGGTATTGGTGACATCTAACGTTGTAGACATATGGATTCGTGATTTTGGAACAGTGAATACAGCTACTGAAGTCAAGTTTGAGTATAGACCTCAATATCTATCCGTCGATGAATCCGATTGGATTGATGAAAGTTATGAAGATTGGTTTTCTGCAAGAGAATTAACGAGTAAAAAAACAGATTTAATTCTAGATGGAGGTAATCTTGTTTTTAATGGACAAGATAAGGCAATAACTTCTGTGAGAGTTTTTGCAGATAATCCACAATACTCTCAAGATGAAATTGATCAAATGCTAAAAGAATTACTGGAGGTAACTGAAATTGCATATCTGCCTGAAGAAGAAGGTGACATTACTGGACACTCTGATGGAATGGTAATGTGGGTTGAGTATGATCGATTACTAGTTAATGAATACAAAGAGCCATTTCGAACTCAAGTTTTGACAGAACTTGAAAAATCATTATCGGATATTGAAATCATTGAGATACCATATGTGTTTCAAGAAGGATTATGGAAAGGTTGGCCATCTGCATGTGGGTATTATCTTAACTCTCTTGTAACTGAAAATTACATCTATGTCCCAGTTTATGGTTTGGAAGAAGATGAGTATGTTTTGGAATTAATTCAATCCTATACGAACAAGGAAGTTGTCAGCATAAATGCAGAAGATGTTTGCTTTATGGGGGGTAGTGTTAGATGTTTAACATGGACAACTGACGGAACTGATGCTAACAAGCTTCTCGAATTTGCAGAGCAGAACTAGAATCAAAAAGTCATGTGGATAGGTCTAGAAACGCTATTTTTCTTCGCGCGTGTAGGCCTGACCAATGCCGGCTGGCTGCGTAGTTCTCTTGTAGGTAAATGCCATTACCGCAATTGCCATGATGTATGGTAGCATCAGCATGATCTGGTGCGGTGCCTGAACGCCGGCAGCCTGTAAGCTAAATTGCAGGGCAT
>Ga0206678_10001108_pt1 | contig 17527 bp, 17 predicted proteins | sample M180m12015metaG_FD_155453 | JGI IMG/M metagenome (GOLD analysis project Ga0206678, IMG submission 155453) | Ammonia-oxidizing marine archaeal communities from Monterey Bay, California, United States - M1 80m 12015 | ecosystem: Environmental > Aquatic > Marine > Intertidal zone | place: USA... | reverse complement strand
AAAATGGTCTGGAATTTGCCCGCCGCGAAGTGCGCGTCGCAATCCCAGGCATGGACGATCACAATGAACTGACACAGGCTGACAAAACCGCCATTGCCGCTGCCGCCACGCAAGCCGCACAAGAGATGGTGGAAGAAACCCCAGCCGCTAGCAAACCCGGCGACTAAAATCGGCACAAAACTGTCAGCACAAAAGGTACCCAGCCAATAAAAGCAGAGCCTCAGAAATACACGGTCACCCAACTTGGCGCGCATAAGCGGCATTTCAGAACCAAATACAGCGCATGGTGCGCGGGTCATTGAAACAGCGCGTTCTGCCCCTTTCCCCCGGGCTCTGCCTGCTCTAAACAACGCGCCACAACCGCCGGGGGATGAACATGCAAGAACCAAAGATCACCGAGGACCTAATCGCAAGTCACGGGATCAGCACAGACGAGTACGCAAGGATCCTCGAGATCATTGATCGCACGCCCACCTTCACCGAACTGGGCATATTCTCGGCCATGTGGAACGAACATTGTTCATATAAATCTTCTAAAAAATGGCTGCGTACTTTGCCGACCACCGGCCCACAGGTAATATGCGGCCCGGGCGAAAACGCGGGGATCGTCGATATTGGCGACGGTCAAGCGGTAGTTTTCAAGATGGAAAGCCACAACCATCCATCCTACATCGAACCCTATCAGGGTGCAGCCACCGGCGTGGGCGGCATCCTGCGTGATGTGTTTACCATGGGCGCGCGCCCGATCGCGGCCATGAACGCTCTTAGCTTTGGTGCGGTTACACATCCAAAGACTAGTCAACTGGTGCACGGTGTCGTTGAAGGCGTCGGCGGTTATGGCAATGCGTTTGGTGTACCGACCGTGGGCGGCGAGGTTCGGTTTGATCCGGCCTATAACGGAAACTGTCTCGTAAATGCATTTGCTGCAGGCCTTGCCGATGCAGACAAGATTTTTTACTCCGCCGCATCTGGGATCGGCATGCCTGTCGTTTATCTAGGTGCCAAAACGGGCCGAGACGGCGTTGGTGGTGCCACCATGGCCAGCGCTGAATTTGATGATACAATCGAAGAAAAGCGCCCCACCGTTCAGGTCGGCGACCCGTTCACCGAAAAACGCCTGATGGAGGCCACGCTTGAGTTGATGGCAACTGGCGCAGTCATCTCAATTCAGGATATGGGGGCCGCTGGCCTGACGTGTTCCGCGGTCGAAATGGGCGACAAAGGTGGGCTCGGCGTCCGTCTCAACCTTGATGATGTGCCCGTGCGCGAAGAGCAAATGACGGCCTATGAGATGATGCTCTCCGAAAGCCAAGAGCGCATGCTGATGGTGCTTCGCCCCGAACTGGAAGCCGAGGCAAAAGCCGTCTTTGACAAATGGGATCTCGATTTTGCTATAGTCGGTGAAACCATTGCCGAAGATCGGTTCGTCATTGTGCACGACGGTCAGACAAAAGCTGATCTACCACTGTCAAAATTGTCCTCCGAAGCCCCTGAATATGACCGCCCGTGGGTACCAACACCCCAAGCCGCACCCCTTGAAAAGGTGCCCAGCATCGACCCAATCGATGGTCTGCGCACATTGATTACAAGCCCGAATTATGCGGCAAAACAATGGGTTTACGAGCAATACGACACCATGGTCATGGCCGACAGCGCACGCACGCCCGGCATCGGCAGCGGTGTAATCCGAGTGCACGGCACCGACAAGGCCCTCGCTTTCACATCCGACGTCACGCCACGCTATGTAAAGGCCAACCCAATTGAGGGCGGCAAGCAAGCCGTAGCCGAAGCTTACCGAAATCTTTGTGCGGTGGGTGCCACCCCTCTGGCCACGACAGACAACATGAATTTCGGCAACCCGGAAAAGCCGCAGATAATGGGGCAATTCGTCGGTGCAATCGACGGGATCGGGCAAGCGGTTACTGCGCTCGACATGCCAATAGTCTCTGGCAATGTGTCGCTTTACAATGAAACCGACGGGGCAGCGATCCTCCCCACACCAACCATTGGTGCCGTTGGACTGATCACACACATGGATCACATGATTGGCTGCCAGGTCCGAAATGGGCACGTAGCAATCCTCATTGGCGAGACCACCGGACATCTTGGCCAATCTGCATTGTTGGCCGAAGCCTATGGCCGCGCCGAAGGTGACGCCCCTCCTGTCGACCTCGCTGCCGAAGCGCGCCACGGAACGTTCATTCGAGACAATCGGCACTTAATCACTGCCTGTTCCGACCTAAGTGACGGCGGCCTTGCCCTGGCCGCATTCGAATTGGCCGAAGCAAGCGGAGTGGGGCTTGTGCTGGACAGTGCAGACACCAGTTTTCTTTTTGGTGAAGATCAGGCGCGCTATCTTATCGCCTGTAACTTTGACAAAGCCGAGGCTCTGATGATCGCAGCGGGCCAATCAGGCGTACCTATCCAAACCGTTGGCAAATTCATCGGCGATACCATCCGGCTGGGCAGATCTAGCGCGCCACTGCCCGAATTAAGCACCGTTTATCGCAACACATTCAGCGTAACATTCGCCTAAAATGAGATGAAAGGGTTGGCGGGCGGGCGTCTTTTGCGGCTACCGCAAAACAGACTGCTCCGGCAGCCCATCATCTGACATCATACGCAGAAGCCTATCTCGGTCGCCAACATCATCCCGGTTCGAAATCGCCTGAGCCAGCGCCTCAAGTGATGCTATCGAATGCCCCGCGCGAAAGCTGTCTACATAAGGCAGCATTGCGGCAATGCCTCGGGCTTTTGGCGCGAAAGCATCCCACCTTAAAAGAGGGTTTATCCAGATGAGGCGGCGAGCCGACAGCTGAAGACGCTCCATTTGTTTGGCCAAGGCCTGAGGATCGTCCCGATCCAGCCCGTCCGTGATCAATAGCATGACCGATCCTTGCCCCAAGACCCGACGCGACCAATCACGGTTAAAAGCCTCCAGACATGCTCCGATCCGCGTGCCCCCTTCCCAGTCTTGTGCCTCTGCTCCTGCTGCTTTCAGGGCTGCGTCCACATCTCGCTGGGCCAGATGACGGGTGATATTCGTAAGCCGCGTACCAAACGTAAAGGCATGTACCTTTGCCCAGCCCGCGCCCTTTGCATTCGATACCGCGTGCAAGAAGTGCAAAACAACCCGAGAATACTGGCTCATGGAGCCAGAGATATCGCAAAGTACAACAAGGTTTGGATATCGCAGTTTCGGCGTCTTCCACTTCAGATCATGCAATTCGCCACCCTGCCGCATTGCCGCACGAAGCGTGCGCGCGGCATCAATCCGACCCGCGGCCGCCGCGCGGGTTCGGCGCGCTCGAATCGGGTCAACTGGCAGCTTCAGACGCGCAAGAACTGCCTTGGCCTGGGCCATCTCTGCGGTGCTCATCTGTTCAAAATCAAGCGTCTTCAGTTTTTCTTCTGCAGACATTGTAAACGATGCATCGATCTCAATTTCGGTGCCGCTGTCTTCGTCTTCTTTTTTGGGGTTGGCTTCAGGCGCTTCTGCACCATCAAGCAACGCTTCTGCCGCTCGTTTTTCGGCAGCCTGCGCGCCACGATCCTCCTGCACACCGCGCACAGCGGGCACCATCGCTGCCATCATATGTTCAAGGTAGCGCGGGTCGCGCCAGTACAGGCGAAACACCTGTGCAAACACAACCCGCTGTTCCGGCCGCGACACGAAACACGCATGCAGTGTCCAATAAAAATCGCGCCGCTCTGTAAACCCTGCCGCCGACACAGCGCGAATTGCATCTAAAACCCTGCCCGGTCCAATGGAAATGCCAGCCCGACGTAGTGAACGAGCAAAATGCATTATATTGCCCGCAAGTTTCGGGTCATCAGGCAGCTCTAATGGGGCGTATTCTGGCACGTACTTCTATTCCGGGGGCTCCCCCGGACCCCCGGAGTGTTTCTGGCAAGATGAAGTTGGATCATGCGGGCTCCAATGTTGCCTTCGCCTCGTCCAATATGCGTTTGGCCTCGGAGCCATGCAATTTCTGGATGTCGTCCTGGTACTTTAAAATTGCGCCAAGTGTATCTGCAATAACCTCTGGGCTAAGCGTAATGACATCCAGCGCTAAAAGGCATTTGGCCCAATCGATGGTCTCGGCCACACCGGGCTTTTTAAACAGATCTTCTGTGCGCAACCGCTGGACAAAGGCCACGACCTCGCGGCTCAGGGTTTCTGCAGCCTCAGGTGCGCGCGCTTCAAGTATTTCCATCTCACGATCAAATCCGGGGTAATCCACCCAATGGTACAGGCAGCGCCGTTTCAATGCGTCGTGTACCTCGCGGGTCCGATTCGACGTGACGATTACTATGGGTGGCTCCGGCGCGTGGATCGTACCGAGCTCGGGAATTGTCACCTGAAAGTCACTCAAAGCTTCGAGCAAAAATGCTTCGAATGGTTCATCGGTGCGGTCCAATTCATCTATCAGCAAGACAGGAGCGCCGTTTTCATCCGGACGCATCGCTTGCAGCAGAGGCCGTTCGAGAAGCTAGTCATCGGAAAAAAGATGGTTTTGCAACGCTTCCCGTTCTGCGCTACCCGTTGCCTCGGCTGTACGGATTGCCACCATCTGGGCGGGAAAATTCCACTCATACACAGCAGACGCCGCATCGAGGCCCTCATAGCACTGCAATCGTATCAGGCGTCGCCCAAGACCTGATGCCAGCGCTTTGGCGATCTCTGTCTTACCGACACCCGCCTCTCCCTCTAGAAAAAGTGGCCGACCAAGCTTGAGGCTTAAAAACACCACAGTACCCAGCGCACGGTCGCAGACATAGCCCTCTGCTGCCAGCATCTGCTGAACGGCATCAATGGTAGACATATCCTGCATGGCATCTCCTTGGATTGCTCTTGTTAAACGACCAAACTGCACCGCCACGGGCTGGCGTCAAGGGGCAACACCACACGTGCCTTGACCTGCATTCGGTGAATCAAGCTAAACTTTGGGATGACAAAGCGCGTGGATTCCTCAGGTTGCGGGCGCGGCGATGCCTTACTGCAACTATTGAAACGCGCAAGTTGACCAGCATGGCGCCACAAGAGTACCCGGTCGAAAGCAACAAATTGACGAGATAGCCCGAAAGCAAAATCAGAGAAATGACCGTTTATCATACATGTTTTATTCGACATTTCAGACAAAGGATAAAACGACATGGCATGATCACACGATCGATAAACGTTCGTGTCGCGACTGTTGAACGTATCCACGCAAGATTAAACAACGTGTTGTGTAGCGTCTGTTTGACGCAAGGGTTTTTCAACGCTTACATAGAGACCAAAGGGATCGACAGCCAAGGTCGTGACGCTTCTTGAGGAACGATAACCCAGTGACGATCACCTGTGTACTCTGCGTCCGCAACGAAGGCGCATTTTTGCTGGAATGGCTTGCCCATCATCGCGCCGTGGGCGTGGACCATTTCGTTGTCTTTTCAAATGATTGTGGTGATTGCACCGACAACATGCTGGATCGGATCGCAACATTCGGGTGGCTGACGCATGTGCGCAATGATGGCCCCTATGACAAGGCGGGCATGCAATTCACCGCCCTGAATACGGCGGCAAAAATGGATGTTGTGCGGTCTGCAACGTGGTTGCTGGTGCTGGACATCGACGAATTCGTAAATATTCACACCGGCGACGGTACATTCGCAGCATTGCACGCAGCAATACCACAAGCTACGGCGATCACCTTGACCTGGCGGTTGTTTGGCAACAATGAACAGGTGCACTATCGGGACAGGCCTGTAACCGAGGTATTCGACCGTGCAGCGCCAGATATCCTTCAATGGCCATGGCGGGCAGCCATGTTCAAAACGCTATATGCCAACGACGGAACCTACAAAAAACCTGGCGTTCATCGTCCGCGCGCACCCGATCGAGCGCGCGCCCAAAACGCCCGCTGGTTCGACGGTCACGGGCGCGAGTTGCACGCAACATTCAAAACAAATCGTGTTTTTTCCAATTTTCGACAACCCAATTACGGGCTTGTTCAGCTCAACCACTATCCGCTTGGCGCAATTGAGAGCTTTATCATCAAAGCCGACCGTGGCCGGATAAATCGCTCTGAAAGCGCAATGACAGCGGATTATTGGATCGAACGGAACTTTAATACTGTCAAAGATACTACAATCCGGCGATATGACCCGTTACGCGATGATGTGCTGGCGCAATTACATTCTGATGCAAAACTTAGCATGCTGCATAAAACCGCCGTTGCATGGCGCAAGGCGCGCTTTGATACGCTGATGCAACAAGACGAGACAAGGTCGCTGTTTGGCCGGTTGCTCATGACACCACCTGCCAGAAAAATCACTCCGGCAGCCGCTCAGTTTCTCATCAGCCACGCCCAAAAGGCGCATCAAAAGCACGTGTAACCGGGAAAGCCTAATCCGCAATTTGCTAATAGCATTTTATGTTCGCCTTGTTGACACTGTACCGTTTAACCGACACCCGTGATAACAACAGGACTAAAAGGTGGTTCGATGCAGCACGCAGACGTAATATTTGATCCAGATTTGGCCAAACTGTCCAAGAGCGAATGGTTGTCAGAAATAGAAGCCGTCACCAAAAAGCAGGGTTTTTTTGAATCTCTCGGCAACCGACACTAAGCTGGTTTTGTAAGCTGCGGTGATACGCTTCTTGTGACTTTTGAAACAATTCAAGGCATTCGGACTCTGTGCGAATCTGAACAACCGTTCGGTTTTGAGATGGTTAGATCTCAGGAATGGTCGCATCTTTGCATGATCTGTGACGGTGACACGTGGTTCCGCGATCCACAGATATTCAACTTCTTTGACCGTCTGATCGATGATGGGTTTTTCGAAGAGTTCGACAACGTCGTATTTTACGGGGTCGGTCCGTGCGGTTATGCGGCATCCACGTTTTCTGTGGCCGCTCCTGGTTCGACGGTTGTAGTCGTTCAACCACAGGCCACGCTTGATCCTCGAATGACCGAATGGGACGACCGCTTTAAGCACATGCGGAAGACCTCATTTACAAATCGCTTTGGGTATGCGCCCGATATGCTTGATGCCTGCGCGCAGGCTTATGTGCTGTATGATCCGGCTGAAACGATGGATGCGATGCACGCGGTTCTTTTCGAGCGCTCAAATGTAACCAGGTTCCCGATGCGCTTTATCGGCGACGCGATCCAAAGTGATCTGTTGGCGATGGGTATTCTCGTGCCAATGCTAACGCAGGCTAAAAACGGCAGGCTTGATAAAACCAGTTTTGCAGCGCTGTACCGCACGCGGCGCACCCACAGGCCTTATCTTTGCCGTCTGATGGCTGCGCTTGACAAACAGGGCCGCGAAAAGCTGGCCCGGATCGTGGCTCAAAACGTCACAAGCCGGATGAAAGCCCCCCGTTTTCGCCGCCTTGACGAGATCCAGACAAAAACGCGTTCTTCCATCGAGGGCTAGCAACCGCCCCAACCGCCGTGCTAACCGACAGGCATGAAAATGCTTACACTTGCCCGCCCCGACGACTGGCATCTGCATCTGCGCGACGGCGCAATGATGCGGGCCGTCTTGCCCCATACTGCGCGCGACTTTGCACGTGCGATCATTATGCCAAACTTAATGCCACCTGTGGTGACCGGCGCACAGGCCGCGGCCTATCGGGACCGGATTTTGTCAGCGCTACCGGATGGCATGGTTTTCGAGCCATTGATGACGCTTTACTTAACCGAAGACACAGATCCCGATGACGTCGCCGCCGCCCACGCATCTGGCCTTGTCAAAGCGGTCAAGCTCTACCCCGCTGGGGCCACCACAAATTCGGCCTCTGGCGTCGCCAACTTTGATCACGTACGCGGCACCCTCGAACGGATGGCAGAAATTGGCCTGCCTCTGTGCGTCCATGGCGAGGTCACCGATGAAGACATTGACATCTTTGATCGTGAAGCAGTCTTTATTGATCGAGTACTAGACCCTATCCGTCGGGCCACGCCCAGCTTGCGCGTTATCATGGAGCACATTACCACCAGCAACGCTGTCGATTACGCCCTTGCCCAGGACAACAGCCTTGGTGCGACGATCACAACCCATCACTTGGTGCTCAATCGCAACCATATCCTCGCTGGCGGTATCAAACCGCACTACTACTGCCTGCCCGTGGCCAAGCGGGAAAGTCATCGCCGCGCACTGCGCGCGGCTGCGACTTCAGGCGAAGCGCGCTTTTTTCTTGGCACCGACAGCGCCCCGCACACCGATGCAAACAAATTTCTACCCTGCGGCTGTGCCGGTTGTTTTACCGCCCCCAATACGTTGCCAATTCTGGCACAGGTGTTCGAACAGGAAGGTGCGCTTGATAAGCTCGAGGGGTTCACATCGCGCCACGGCCCAGCGTTCTATGGCCTACCGGTCAACTCTGACACTGTAACGCTCATCAGAACCGCGCCAAGTATTCCATCTCACGTAGAGACAGACGACGGATTCGTCACCGTCTTTGACCCTGGATTCGAGCTAGAGTGGTCCGTCGGCTGACGTCTTTGCTTCAGAAAACACCCACTGAAAGCCCCTGCATTCTCAAACTATCGACCTCATTTGAAAGCCACACCCATGATCCCCACCAGCTTTCCCACTGCGCAAGAAATGGCGCGCCTGACCGCCCGCATGCTTCTTGAAATCAAGGCTGTGCATTTCAATGCTGCCGAACCATTTACTCTGGCCTCTGGCCTGCCAAGTCCAACCTATATCGATTGCCGCAAGCTGATCTCTTATCCTCGCATTCGTGCAACCCTAATGGACTTTTTGACAGTTACAATTATGCGCAATGCAGGGTTTGAAGCCTTTGACAACATTGCCGGCGGCGAGACGGCCGGCATCCCATTTGCCGCTCTGGTTGCCGAACGCATGGCGCTGCCAATGACCTATGTCCGCAAAAAACCCAAAGGCTATGGACGCAACGCTCGGATCGAGGGCGAAATGACCGAAGGCCAACGCGTGCTGCTGGTCGAAGACCTGACGACCGATGGGGGCTCAAAGATTAGCTTTGTTGACGCGATCCGCGACACCGGTGCGACTTGCGCCCATACGGCGGTAATCTTTTATTACGGCATTTTTTCGGAAACGGAAAAAACCCTAGGCGATCATGGCGTCCAACTGCACCATCTGTGCACGTGGTGGGATGTGCTGACCGAGGCACGGGCGTCTGGCGCCTTTGACGAAGCCACGCTCGTCGGCGTCGAAGCCTTTCTGAAAGACCCACGCGCGTGGCAGAAAGCCCGCACATAATTACAACGACCAGTGTTCCACTTATGTCTGTCAGAGCAGCCTGACACAGTGTGGATCACTTGGGGATAAACCAAAGAAGTATGTGGACAAGTTATCTGTGGATGGGTTGTGCATAAGACGATTCGAGCCGCCTTTCGGCTCGGCATCTAGTGACAAGGCGCCCCAAAACCACTATATGTCGATCAGCGGCAGGGTCTGTGAGTGTTATCCACAGATGAATCCACCACCTTTTCCAGATGGCGTTGCGCGTAACAGTGTGACACCCCTGAACTATAAAGGTTCAAAGCCTTTCGAACCTCTGGGAATAGTGGATAGGGACGGAACAGATGAACGAGATCACAGCATTCAATCCCACAGGCCTCTCGGTGCAAGATGCAGAGACGATGCCACACTCGATCGAGGCCGAACAGCAATTGCTGGGCGCCATCCTGACCAACAATGACATCTACGACCGCGTGGCTGCCATCATTGGACCACTGCACTTTTATGACCCTGTTCATGCACGCATTTTTGAAATTTGCGCCGCTCGGATTGCCAAAAATAACCTTGCCAGCCCAGTAACCATCAAGGCCTTTATGGAAGATGATGAGGGATTGCTTGAGCTCGGTGGCCCTGCCTATCTCGCGCGGCTGGCCGGTGCTGCGATCAGCGCTTTTGCTGCGCGTGACTATGCTCAAATGATCTATGACCTCGCTGTGCGCCGGGACCTAATCACTTTGGGCCGCGATATCAGTGCAAAAGCGGCCAAGGTCGATGTTGCTTCTGAACCCAAAGAGCAAATCGTTGAAGCCGAACAGGCGCTTTACAAACTGGCCGAACAGGGCACCTCCGAAGGCGGGTTCCAGAGCTTTCTCAAGGCTGTCACAGACGCAGTCAACATGGCCAATGCTGCCTATCAGAGAGAGGGCGGGCTTGCTGGAATTTCGACTGGGCTAACGGATATGGACAAGAAGTTGGGCGGCCTACACCCGTCTGACCTTCTGATTCTTGCCGGTCGGCCTTCGATGGGCAAAACTTCGCTGGCCACCAACATCGCTTTTAACATTGCCAAGGCGTACAAAAAGGGTGTGAAACCCGATGGGTCCGAAGGCGCGATCGAAGGTGGGGTCGTAGGGTTCTATTCTCTTGAGATGAGCGCCGAACAGCTGGCGGCAAGAATTCTTTCCGAGGCGTCCGAAGTACCAAGCGAGCAAATCCGTCGTGGCGACATGACCGAGGCTGAATTCCGTCGGTTCGTCGACGCAGCCAAAGCGCTCGAGGCCTGCCCGCTTTATATCGATGACACCCCTGCCATACCCATCGCCCAGCTTGCCGCCCGCGCCCGCCGCCTGAAACGGACCAACGGGTTGGATGTTCTGATTGTGGACTATCTGCAGCTGGTGCGCGGTGGCGCCGAAAATCGCGTGCAGGAAATCGCCGAGATTTCCATGGGGCTGAAAGCTATAGCCAAAGAACTCAACATCCCGGTTGTGGCCCTGTCACAACTGTCGCGCCAAGTGGAAAATCGTGAAGACAAACGTCCACAGCTAAGTGATCTGCGGGAATCAGGGTCGATCGAACAAGACGCCGATGTCGTCATGTTCGTGTTCCGTGAGGAATATTACAAAGAGCGTGAGAAACCGGGCGATCATGACCTTGAAGCCATGGCAAGATGGCAGGAAGAGATGGAGCGGCTGCACGGTCGTGCGGAAATTATCATTGGTAAGCAGCGACACGGCCCTATCGGAACAGTGGACCTTAGCTTTGAAGGGCGCTTTACGCGATTTGGAAATCTGGTGCAGCCATGGCAGCAAGGCGGCGATCAGGAATTTTAATGACGTGGGCATCAGATACAGCTGGCAACCGCCCGCTTTTGTTGTCTTAAAGCGGCAGTATTTTTAGTACATCCCACCATATTCAACGCAACATCACCCATATGCCGAGATTTCCAACAGAAAGATGCGCCCAAAATTCAGTCCAGACCTATTCGCACTAAGTGTTGCGCCGAACATAAGGGCCATCACCGGTCCAACGGCCAGATGCCAAGCGACAGGATATCGCTTAGGGATGCCACGACGGAACGTATTTAGCATCGATACCACCATATGATCGTGCCACATTGATCCACCGCAATTGTACTCGCCCGCGTTTTACCCCTTCACCAATCCGCATGGTCCTGTCAAAACCATGATATGACGTCTGCAACGCTCTCAATCGATCTTGGCGCGGTGGTGCGCAACTGGCAAACCCTAGATGCTCTAAGCGAGGGTGAAACAGGCGCCGTTGTCAAAGCCAATGGATATGGGCTTGACGCAGCCAAGATTGCCATTGCGCTTGCGCGTGTAGGTGCGCGCAGTTTCTTTGTCGCAACAGCAGATGAAGGGCTCAGCCTGCGCGATGCACTTGGCGTGGGCCCAGAAATTTACGTCTTTTCAGGTCACATGGATGGCGATACGCATCAGGTCCGAACGGGCGAGCTGACGCCGCTGCTGAACTCGGTCGATCAGATGTTGCGTCACGTCGAGGCGTTACCCGGACATCGGTTTGGCCTGCAGCTTGATAGCGGAATGAACCGACTGGGCATGGAGCCTGCCGAATGGTTGGCGGTACGCGATATCGCGCTTTCTCAGCAGCCAGAGTTGGTCATGTCCCACTTGGCCTGTGCCGATGAGCCATCAAACCCTATGAATGCGCAGCAGCTTGAAACATTCCGCGCAATAACCGACGGGATCGATGCCCCACGTTCGCTAGCGGCAACTGGTGGCACGCTGTTGGGTTCTGCTTACCATTTCGACATGACACGGCCCGGCGTCGGTCTTTATGGTGGTTTGCCATTTGCCGATGCTGCGCCCGTTGTCACCCTTGATCTGCCAATTATTCAGGTTCGCGAGGTCGAGGCTGGTGAAACGGTAGGCTATGGCAATGCATGGGTGGCCCCCCGCAACAGTCACATCGCAACCGTGTCAGGCGGCTATGCCGATGGCATAATCCGCGCCATGGGGTCCAAAGCGACGCTTTATGCCGGTGATACACCCTGCCCAGTCGTGGGTCGGGTTTCAATGGACCTGATTACAGCGGATGTGTCTAACCTCGGAGAGGTTCCCGAAACGCTCCAACTGATGGGCAAACACCAATCGGTCGATGCCATAGCCGACGCTGCGGGCACCATCGGCTATGAGGTACTAACATCACTCGGGCAGCGTTATTACCGGGTATTTTCCGAATGAACCTACTGGCAAAGATCGGGCGCACAGCGCTTGGCCTGCTGGCCGCCGTCGGGCGTGTAAGCCTGTTTGCCGGGGCCACGCTGACGCACCTGATCCGTCCGCCGTTTTACCCACGCGAAGTGGGTCTGGCGCTATTGCACATCGGTTGGTTGTCCTTGCCAGTGGTCGGACTGACGGCGATCTTCACCGGTGGCGCGCTGGCGTTGCAAATTTATGCAGGCGGCGCGCGGTTCAACGCCGAAGCCGTGGTGCCCCAGATCGTTGCAATCGGAATGGTCCGGGAACTGGGCCCTGTCTTAGTCGGTTTGATGATCGCAGCCCGCGTGACATCATCAATTGCGGCTGAAACCGCCACGATGAAAGTGACCGAACAGATCGACGCTCTGGTCACACTGTCCACTCACCCAATGAAATACCTCACTGCGCCGCGCGTGCTGGCTGCCACGCTCACTGTACCATTGCTGGTTGGCGTGGGCGACATCATAGGTATCTTTGGCGGCTATGCGGTCGCGACCGGTACATTGGGGTTCAACGCGGCCGCCTATATCCAGAACACGGTCGACTTTATCGAACTCAAAGACATCAGCTCCAGCCTCGCAAAGGGCGCAGCCTTTGGCTTTATCGCGGCACTCATGGGATGTTATTTCGGAATGAATTCCGGACGCGGCGCCCAAGGCGTGGGGCGTGCAACCAAAGGCTCAGTCGAGGCTGCCGCCGTCTTAATCCTTGCCGCCAACTTCGTGCTCACGGGGGTATTCTTCTCAATATGACCCCAGCCATCTCATATGATCCATCTTCATCTTGCCAAATAAACTCCCGCCAGAGGCTCCTGAATGCCACAAGAGGCACAGCCACATGATTACCTTGGAAAACGTGCACAAAAGCTTTGACGACAACCATGTTCTGCGTGGCGTCACCCTACATGTGGCCAAAGGCACCTCGATGGTTATCATCGGCGGTTCTGGCACCGGCAAGTCGATCTGCATCAAGACGATCCTAGGTCTGGTAACGCCTGAACAGGGAAGGATCACCGTGGATGGCACAGACGTAACGCAGGCGGATCGCGACGCCTTTCTTGCGCGGTTTGGCATGCTGTTTCAGGGCGGAGCATTGTTCGATTCACTGCCAGTTTGGCAAAACGTCGCCTTCCGTCTGCTGCGCGGCAGTTTGGCACGTCCCCGCGACGATGCACGCGCAGTGGCCATAGAGAAATTGCGTCGCGTCGGACTGACGCCAGACGTCGCAGACCGCTTTCCAGCCGAGCTGTCAGGCGGCATGCAAAAACGCGTTGGTCTGGCCCGTGCCATTGCCGCCGACCCTGAGATCATCTTTTTCGACGAACCCACCACCGGGCTCGACCCGATCATGGCAGGTGTGATCAATTCTCTGATACGCGAGATTGTGACCGAGATGGGAGCCACGACCATGACGATCACGCACGACATGACTTCGGTGCGCACCATAGCTGACAACGTGGCAATGCTGCACGCAGGCAAAATTCGATGGACCGGTCCAGTCTCCAAGATGGACGCTGCGGGCGACCCTTATGTTGATCAATTCATCCATGGTCGCGCCGAAGGGCCCATCGAAGCCGTACGATAATCAAAACAGGTATTTCATGTGGAAACCTTCAATCATTTCGAAATTCTCAGCACAACGGGCCCATGTACCGCTTTGTGAATCTGTTCCTGCTGATCCTGTTTCCAATTTCATGGTTTGCACCACTCATGCGCGCGGGGCTGTTGCCGCTCTTTAACTTGCGTGAGATCTCGGTTGTCACAGGGTTGCAATCGCTCTGGAGCAACGACGTATTTCTTGCCTTTGTCGTCGCTATCTTTGCCCTGGTCGCACCCTATGCAAAAACCATTATGCTGGCCCTGATCCACTGGCAGCGGCTTAGCCCGCGGGTCACACCTGTATTGGGCATCTTGGCAAAACTGGCTATGGCAGACGTTTTTTTGATCGCTCTCTATATCACGCTTGCCAAAGGACTTAGCGTTGGCAGGCTCGAAACAGCTTGGGGGCTGTACCTGTTTACCGCCTGCATTATTGCTTCTATCTGGGTGAGTTGGGCCACTGAACGCACACACAAGCTTGCCCGCAACCTGCAATAATCCTTTGACCCCGCACCATCGCTGAGGCACACCCGCGCCATGGCAAAGAGCACGTCTTACTCCTGTACGTCCTGCGGGACGTCATTTACCAAGTGGTCCGGCCGTTGCGACAGCTGCGGCCAATGGAACACAATTACCGAAGACAAAGGCCTGTCTGCCGGACCGGGCGCTAAATCTTTGGGTGCTAAACGCGGCGCAGCCATGACCCTGTCTGACCTGCGCGCACATGAGACCCCACCCCCTCGCACAGAATCCGGCATGTCAGAGCTAGACCGCGTGTTTGGCGGTGGACTGGTGCCAGCCTCCGCGATTTTGGTCGGCGGCGACCCGGGCATCGGTAAATCTACATTGCTTTTGCAGGCTGCAGCGCAGTTTGCCCGACGTGGGCTCAAGACAATCTATGTCAGTGGCGAAGAGGCCAGCGCCCAAGTGCGCATGCGTGCTGCAAGGCTGGGCCTGACGGACGCACCCGTGCAATTGGCAGCAGAAACGAACCTGCGCAATATTTTGACAACGCTTGAAGCCGAGACACCGGGCCTCGCCATCATCGATTCGATCCAAACCATGTGGCTCGATACCGTCGACAGCGCGCCCGGTTCAGTCAGTCAGGTGCGCGCAGCGGCTCATGAACTGACCACGTTCGCTAAACGCAAAGGCGTCAGCATTGTGCTTGTTGGCCACGTCACCAAAGAAGGCCAAATCGCAGGCCCCCGCGTGGTCGAACACATGGTCGACACTGTGCTTTATTTCGAAGGCGAGCGCGGCCACCAGTTCCGCATTTTGCGCGCCGTTAAAAACCGCTTTGGCCCAGCAGATGAAATTGGCGTCTTTGAGATGACCGGCGCGGGCCTCGCCGAGGTGACCAATCCATCGGCCCTTTTTCTGAGCGAACGGGGTGAACCATCCCCCGGGTCAGTTGTGTTTGCTGGCATCGAAGGTACCCGGCCGGTCCTTTGCGAATTGCAAGCGCTCGTGGCCCCTTCACCTCATTCACAAGCCCGCCGTACGGTTGTGGGTTGGGACGGTGGCCGGCTAGCGATGATTCTTGCTGTGTTAGAGGCGCGTTGCGGCATCCCCTTTGCCGGACTAGATGTTTATCTGAATGTCGCAGGTGGCATGAAAATTTCTGAACCTGCAGCTGACCTTGCGGTTGCTGCTGCCCTGCTAAGTGCGCGCGAAGACAGTGCATTGCCAGCCGATACCGTCGTATTCGGGGAAATCAGCCTGTCAGGCGCACTTCGACCGGCTCCCCAGACAGAAAACAGGTTGAAAGAGGCACAAAAACTTGGTTTCACCAACGCGATCGCAGCCAAGGGTGGCAAACCCCATAGCCGATCCGGCATTACGCTAAATCAAATGAGCGATTTGACCGGGTTTGTCGGCGAGATATTCGGCGCGGGCTAAGTGCCGCGCAAACAGAACAAAGGGCAGGACCATGGACGGGTTCACTATCATTGATGGCATTGTAGCCGCTATTATCATTCTCTCGGCGTTGCTTGCTTATAGTCGAGGCATTGTGCGCGAAACAACAGCCATTGCCGGCTGGGTCGCTGCTGCTGTGCTGGGTTTTCTTTTTGCTCCGCAGGTCGAACCACTCGTTGGCGAGATTCCAGTCGTAGGCACGTTCATTTCGGATAGTTGTGAATTAAGCATAATTGGGGCTTTTGCCATTGTCTTTGCAATCGCGCTTATAATTGTCTCGCTTTTCACACCGCTTTTATCCTCTCTGATACAACGCTCACGCGTCAGCGGCATTGATCAGGGGCTGGGTTTTCTTTTTGGGGTCCTGCGCGGCATTCTGTTGGTGGCAATCGCATTCTTTGTCTATGATACTGTAATAACAGGCGAAGAATTCACCATGGTGGATGAAAGCCGCTCTGCCGCTGTGTTTGGTCGCTTCACCACTCAGATCGAAGAACAAAACCCTGAGCAAGCCTTGGGGTGGATCACAAGGCAATACGAGAGCCTTGTCGGCAACTGCGAACAGTAATCGCTGTCAGCCAATTCGATCTTACCAACTCGGCTTTGGCGTCACACGAAATGAACAAACGCAGATGATTTGTGATAGGTTCGTGACAGTCTCGCGTGCAGTTGTTAAACGACTTTCAAATTAACCGGATTCGGAGCTGCCCATTGTCCGACACTTCCGACGCGCGTATGCCACCCGCGCACCCTTTTGACTTTGATGCCTTGCGCGGTATCGAAGATGGCGACAAGCTTAAGGAAGAGTGTGGGGTTTTTGGTGTCCTTGGTACCATGGACGCGGCCAACTTTGTGGCACTTGGATTGCACGCCCTTCAACATCGTGGCCAAGAAGCCGGTGGTATCGTGTCGTACGACGCGGCCCATGGATTTAATTCGGCCCGACGATTTGGCTATGTCCGCGACAACTTTACGTCGCAGTCCATTATGGAAACGCTGCCTGGGCCACTGGCCATCGGCCATGTGCGGTACTCGACTTCAGGTTCCAAAGGGCAAACCGCGATTCGCGATGTGCAACCGTTCTTTGGTGAATTCGCTATGGGCGGTGCTGCGATCGCACATAACGGCAATATAACCAACGCCGAAGCTCTGCGTCGTGAATTGATCGAACGCGGCTCGATTTTTCAGAGCTCGTCAGACAGCGAATGTATCATCCATTTGATGGCGCGTTCGCTGCAACGCAATATCCCCGAACGCATGGAGGACGCATTGCGCCGGGTCGAAGGGGCGTTTTCCGTGGTTGCCATGACGCGCACCAAGCTGATTGGCGTGCGCGATCCTTTGGGGGTGCGCCCCCTGATGCTGGGTCGTCTGCCTGGGGGCCACGTGCTGAGCTCAGAGACCTGCGCGCTCGACATAATTGGCGCAGAATTTGTGCGTGAGATCGAACCCGGAGAGATGGTTGTGATCACCGACAAAGGCATCGAAAGCCGCTTTCCATTTCGTCCAAAAAAGTCACGCTTTTGCATATTTGAGCACGTCTAC
>Ga0206678_10001104_pt1 | contig 17556 bp, 2 predicted proteins | sample M180m12015metaG_FD_155453 | JGI IMG/M metagenome (GOLD analysis project Ga0206678, IMG submission 155453) | Ammonia-oxidizing marine archaeal communities from Monterey Bay, California, United States - M1 80m 12015 | ecosystem: Environmental > Aquatic > Marine > Intertidal zone | place: USA... | reverse complement strand
CCACCCATTGTTCCCTAAATGAAGCTCTGGCTCTATAAAAATCGTTTTCACCACTAGCTGCAGGGTTTATTGTTGGGTAGTTAAACTGGTATTGCGACTGCAATGGAAATTGCTGAGCAAAACCAATTGTCACAAATACACTTACTAAAATTAATAAACTTATCTTTTTCATATTCTTATCTTATTAATGTAATTACTCCTGTTCTATCCGGATAATTATTATCTTTAAATTTAATGATATAATAGTAGTCGGTTGAAGAAAGCTTATTTCCGTTAGTACTTAATCCGTCCCACTCAAACACTAAACTATTACCTGAGTAATAAAACTCTCGTTCTCCCCATCTATTTAATATTATCACCTCAATTTCTGTGTCAATATCATAAATTGGATGCCAATTATCATTAGTACCATCACTATTAGGTGAAATAATAATTGGCTCATCAATACAATCATAGCCACCTATATAATCAACATTTATAGTATCAACTAAAGTACAGCCAATATCATCTATTAAACTAATTGTATGCAATGAAGCTGATAAATCGTTTATTATATAACTACTAACAACATCATTAGCTAATACATTACCATCTACCGATAATTCATAAGGAGGATAGCCACCACTAATAGAATGAATTTCAATACTACCATCTAGTACAGAAAAACAACTTGCATCATACACTGAGTATTCAAACAATTCATCTATTGTAAACGAATCCACTTTAGTACATCCAAGCTCATCAATTACAGTTACATTATATGTTCCTGGAGTTAAATTATCAATAAATACTGAGTCCTCTTGATTTTCCCAGAAGATATTATAAATCCCTGCCGCATCAACAACATCAACTGTTAATGTTCCATAACAAGATTGCTCTTGGTTTATACTTATTTCATTTGGAGATAGAATTGTTACAGGAACAGGAAGGGTACAATTATTCAAATCATTTATAATAAACTCATATTCCCCAGCACTTAAGCCATTAACAGCTGTTGTACTTCCAACTATATTATTATCGACATCTAATAATTGGTACTCATAAGGAATATTTCCCCCTGCAACCTCAACAACTGCTACCCCATCAGAATACCCATAACAAGTAACACTTACAGAAGTTATGTTGCTAGTCTGTAATTCTAAAGGATTTGTTAAATTAATAAAATTACTCTCAATACATCCATTTGCATCCATTACATATAAAGTATCATTACCAGCAGACAACCCTGAAATAATAATTGAATCAGTATTTGGATATGAATTAACGCCACTACCATATATTGCATCATAAGGTTGTGTACCACCATTTACCTCCAAAGCAAGAATACCATTTGCATCATTATAACATAATGGATTAACAGCCAAAAAAACATAAGATAATGCAGATGGTTCAGTTATTTGCAAAGTAGTAGAAGTTATACATGAGTTACTATCTGTTACAGTTAAAATATAATCACCAATACCTAATTCAGCAATAGAATCAAGATTTGAACTATATGCATTAGGTCCTTGCCAATTTACACTATAAGGCAATACTCCTCCAATTGTTGTATTTATAAGAATCCCATCAGAAAGTCCATAACAAGAGATGTTGGTTTGATTTACATTACTGATTAGTTGTTCTGGTTCACTAATTATAATTGTATCATAAACTGTACAAAGTGCCGCATCAGTTATAGCAACAATAAAAGTATCAGCAATTAATGTAGTTACATTTGGAGTAGTTTGCATATTTACATCATTCCATAAATAAGAATAAGGTTGAGCACCGCCATTCACAAAAACACTTGCAAAACCATTATCACCTCCATTACAACTTACATCAGTTGTTGTAACATTAATAATTGATAAAGTAGTTGCTGATTCATTTATTTGAATTGTATCAGTTATCTCACATCCATTAAAATCTGTAATAGTACACCAATAGTCACCAGAACTTAAACCTTGAATACTTGCAGTGCTATTTCCGTTATTCCATAAATAAGAATAAGGTGCCGTACCACCACTTGGGTTTGCTGTAGCCGTACCATCTGACGAACCTGTACAGCTAATTGTAGTTGTAGTTATATTAGAAAATAGTACAAAATCAGGTGCTAATGTAATAGTATCTGTTCCTGTACAACCATTAAAATCCGTTACTTCTACAGAATAGAAACCTTCAGATAAACCAGCAATACTATCATTTACACCTAAATTACTCCATAAATATGAATAACTTCCAGCACCCCCTTGTATTATTGATGCTAAAGCACCATCATTTGCACCACTACAAGTAACAGTACTTAATATTGTAATATTTGGATCTAATTCATCAGGTGCAATAACCTCTACACTATCAATAGAAATACAATCATTTGCATCTTGTGAATACACAGTGTACCATCCCGAACCTACATTTAAAAAAGTGGAGGATGCTTGCCAATAGATGCTATCAGCAGAATAAGTATACGGAGCATTTCCACCATTTGCTGTTACATCAATAGAACCATCTGTACTATTATTGCAACTTACATTAAAACCATTATAATCTGACATTGTAAAGTTCATTGATACAGCATCTGGCTCAGGAACTGTTACTGGAATTCCTGTAATACTACAGCCATTTGCATCAGTAATTGACACATAATAAGTTGTTGATGCATTTAAACCTGTACTTGTAGCAGTTGTAGAACCTGAACCTGACCATATATATGTGTAAGGAGCAGTTCCACCACTTGGTGTTGCTGTAGCACTTCCATCAGAAGATCCATTACATAAAGTAGAATCTGTTGTAATATTTGATATTATTGAGTCAGGGGAAGATAAAGAAACTGTTGCAGTATCAAAACAACCATTAATATCAGTAACTATTACACTATAAATTGATGCACCTAAGTTAAGAGCAAAACTATCTGTAGAAATTGTAGTATTTGATGAATCTAACCAATTATAACTATATGGTAGACTTCCTCCTATTGCAGTAACATCAACACTTCCGTTTGAATACCCTACACAAGTTGGGTCGGTAAGTACAGCAGTATTTAATGTAAGTGTATTAGGTTGTTCAACAATAAATGTTATTTGGTTTTTTACTGTTGTACATCCCGTATTATCAGTAATCGTTACATTGTATGATCCGCTTTGTAATCCTGTAATAGAATTGAGAGTTGTATTATCAAACCACACAACATTATACACTCCACTTCCTCCTGATGGATTTACAGTTGCTGAACCATCAAAAGTTCCATTACAACTTACATTAGTTACACTAATGTTTGCTAATATCTCAGATGGCTCATTTATAGTAGTTGTAAATAAATCAGCACATCCATTTGCATCTGTTACAGTACAACTATAACTACCCGCAACTAAAGCTGTTGCTTGTTGCATTATTTGTCCGTTCGACCATACATAAGAATAAGGTGCTGTTCCTCCTGTTGGGAAGATTTGAGCAGTTCCGTCTGAGAAACTGTAACAACTAGCGTCAGAATTTGTAAAAGTAGCAGCTAAATTAAAGTTAGGCTCAGTTATTACAACTAAATCCTGTCCGGATGAAGGGTTACAACCAAATGCATCAGTTATTAAAACCCAATGATTAGCTGCATCTAAAGAGGTAACTGTTTGAGTATTTAAATTGCTAGGAGACCAAATATAAGTAAATGGTGAAGTACCTCCATTCACATTTACAGTTGCAGTACCATCAGTACCACCTAAACAAGAAACATTAGTTGATGTAATAGTAGTTGTTATATCTGCAGGTTCTGAAATACTAAAACTCTGATTAATAGAACAGCTATTAGCATCAGTAAGTATAAATGAATAAATACCAGCAGATAAATTATTAGGGTTTGGTATACCAGTAATGCTATATCCTGGCGTTCCACCTTCAGGTGTAATAGTTACAGCCCCATCAGTACCTCCAAAACATGTTGTTGCTGTAGTAAAAGTATTTGCAATCATAGCATCCGGCTCAATTATTTGTATGTTTACTAAATCCACACATCCGTATTGATCACTTACTTGTAGCGCATAACTACCTACTGATAACGAGACTGATGATGAACTAAAGCTGTTGTAAATAATTGCATTAGTATTTAAGTTAGTAATAGTATTAGTATAAGTTCCTCCTCCACCAGAGTTTGTCCAAATAACATTTCCATTATCCCCAAAACAATCAGGCTGACTTATTGAACTATTAATTATTACATTACAACTGCTTTCGTTAATTACAGTAGATTGACTGGAAGTACATCCATTCTCATCAGTTATAGTTAAAGTATAAGTGCCTGAATTAAGATTTGTAATATTCTGAGATATTGCAGTATATCCATTAGGACCCGACCAATTAAATGTATAAGGTGATTGTCCTCCTGAAATTGAAGTTGTATTAACCCAGCCATCAGTAGCACCATTAGAAGTAATATCATTTGGATTTAATCCAAATGATATTGTTGATGGATTAACTAATAACACAGAACCTTGATTTATACATCCGTTTACATCTGTAGCAATTAAACTATAAGCGCCAGGAGGTAAATTAGAAACTGATGGATCTGAACTAATTACTGTATTAGGATTAGTTAAATTATACCAATTATATGTTATTGGTCCTGTACCTGTAACTACAGTTGATGATAATGACCCATCACTTGCATCAGTACAACTTACAGCAGTTTGTTGAATACTAACATTTAGTAAAGGAGCGTTATTAATCTGTACATTATTAAATATAGTTTGGCAATTGTTTGCATCATATATATATGCTGTATAAGTACCATTAGTTAAACTTTGTGCCGTCTGTGTTGTTTGCCCGTTTGACCAACCATAAGTATATGGCAATACACCTCCTGATCCATAAATAGTAGCAGTTCCATCATTTCCTGAAGAACAAGATACTAATGTAGTTATTACACTATCCACAACTAACTGACTCGGTTCATTTATAGTATAATTTATTATACCTGAAGAACAACCATTTACATCAGTTACTTCAATGTTATAGTTTCCTGCTAATAATAAGTTAGGATCTGCAATTCCCCAATCAGTGTTGTATGGGGAAGTTCCTCCTGTAATAATAACTGATGCTGTCCCTGTATTGTCATTATAACAAAGTGCATCAGTTAAAGTAAGATCTAATTCAATTGAATCTGGTGTAGATATCTGTATATTCCAAATTGCACTACAACCTGAAGCATCTTCAACAACCAAATCATATACACCTGAAGGAAATTGCAGTTGAGTATTTGGGTAATCATACTGCGCTCCATTAATTAAAACCGTTCCATCTGAACTAATTAAAGTATTAGAGTAAGGAGCTAATCCACCACTATTTTGCCAATATACTGTAGCCATATCCCCATAACATAAGGGTGCAGTATAAGTTTCTGCAATTGTGACATTACAATTTGGTTCGTTAATTACCTGATTGAAAGTCTGAGAACAACCACTTGCATCAGTAACAATAAGAATATAATGTCCACTCTCTAAAGAGTTAATACTAGAATTGCTATTTGAATAATTATTTGGTCCTGACCAAGAATACGAATAAGGAGGATTTCCTCCAGAAACATTTGCAGATATATTTCCATCAGATGCTCCATTTACAGATATATCAGAGTAAGATAAAGTAGTAGAAATAACCAAAGGTTCTGTTAGTGTTTGTGAAAAGGTATTCGAACATCCATTTCCATCTGTAATAGTAACATAATAAGTTCCTGCAGTTAAATTCTGATTAATTGGATCATTATGTCCATCTGACCAATTATAGGTATATGGTCCAGTTGTTCCTGTTACACTATTCACTGTTATATTCCCACTAGAATCGCCATTGCAAAGAATATTAGTTGGTGTTAATACAGCACCTACTTGTACTGGCTGACCTACAGTAACAGATACAGATGTTGCGCAACTATTACTATCCAAGACCATTACACTATATGTTCCTGCAATTAAATCAATTGCTTGTTGAGTAGTTTGACCGTTTGACCAATTATAATTATATGGAGCTGTACCACCCTGAGGAATAACGGTAGTTGAACCATCATTATAACCAAAACATGAGGTTGCAACTGATGAAGATGTTAAAGTAAGTTGCTGTGGCTGATCAACAGTTCCTGTAGCATAAGCAACACACCCATTATTATCAGTAATTGTACATGTATAAGTTCCGATTGGTAAGTTTGTTAGTGCTTGTGAATTTTGTCCGTTTGGCCAACTATAGTTATAAGGAGATGTTCCTCCAATGGTTGTTAAATTAATACTTCCATCAGAATTTCCAAAGCAACTAGCAGATGTTACAGTTGCAGTAGCAGATAATGAAGTAGAAGGTTCATATACATCATATGTAAAAAAGTATTGACAGTTAGTTGAATCAATAACTTCTACTGTATATTGCCCTACCACTAAACCTGTAGCATTTTGTGTAGTTTGTCCATCTGACCATAAAAAAGTATAACTTCCATTTCCACCACTTATACTCAAGGTAATTAAACCATCATTACCACCAAAACAAGATACAGAATCAATATTAGATGTAGTAGTAACTACTGATGGCTGATTAATTGTAATTGAAGATGTTACTGAAGGGCAATTAATACCATCAGTAACTGTTACCATATAAACCCCTGCACTTAATCCTGTTGCTGTTGGAGTAATTTCACCATTAGACCAAGAAAATGTATAAGGTGATGTTCCTCCTGTTGGATTAGCGGTTGCAATTGCATCCCCTCCACCATTACAACTTACATCAGTTGCAGATATAGGCACAACAAGTGGTGATGACTGATCAACAAAAACATTCTGACTGACCGTGCAGTTATTTGCATCCGTTACACTAACAGTATATGTACCACTTGTCAATCCAGTTATCACTGTATCTGTTACTGAATTTGACCACAAATATGTATATGAAGGGAAGCCACCTACAGCATATACAGTAGCATAGCCATCATTACCCCCATTACAACTTACAGCAGAAGAATCCATTGTTAATGTTAAGAGTGTAGGAGGCTGAGATATATTTGCTGTTGCTTGTTTTGTGCAACCATTTGCATCAGTAATAGTACACGTATAATTTCCTGAAGATAAATTATTAATTGTTTGGCTAGTTGAACCATTACTCCATAAAAAAGTATAACCTGGAGTACCACCACTTACATTTACTGTTGAGGATCCATTGTTTCCACCCATACAGCTAACGTTATTTGTAGTTACTGAATAAAATAAGTCAGTTGGACTATTAACATTTATGGAAATTGCAGGTATAGTACAACCCTGTGCATCAGTAATTACACATTGATATGCTCCTGCAGTTAAACCACTTGCAGTTGCATTAGTACCTCCAGAAGGTGACCATAAATAACTATATCCAGGAGTACCTCCACTAGCAGTTACTGTAGCACTACCATCACTACCACCAAAACAACTTACCCCATTTTGTGAAATTCCTGATGTTAATGCAGTGAGGGGTTGGGTAACAGTAATATTTTCAGTCTCTTGACATCCATTAGCATCAGTAATTACACATTGATATGCTCCTGCAGTTAAACCACTTGCAGTTGCATTAGTACCTCCAGAAGGTGACCATGAATAACTATATCCAGGAGTACCTCCACTAGCAGTTACTGTGGCACTACCATCACTACCACCAAAACAACTTACCCCATTTTGTGTAATAGCTGTTGATAATACAGAAGCTGTTGTAATAGTAATATTAGTAGGTGTTATACAACCCTGTGCATCAGTAACGGTTACAGTGTTAACGCCTGCAGATAAATTGATAGCTATTGCATTAGTACCTCCAGAAGGCGACCATGAATAACTATATCCAGGAGTACCTCCACTAGCAGTTACTGTGGCACTACCATCACTACCACCAAAACAACTTACCCCATTATTTTCTACAATAACTGTTGTTAATGCAGTTAAGGGTTGAGTAACAGTAATATTTTCAGTCTCTTGACATCCATTAGCATCAGTAATTACACATTGATATGCTCCTGCAGTTAAACCACTTGCAGTTGCATTAGTACCTCCAGAAGGTGACCATGAATAACTATATCCAGGAGTACCTCCACTAGCAGTTACTGTAGCACTACCATCACTACCACCAAAACAACTAACCCCATTTTGTGTAATAGCTGTTGATAATACAGTTGAGGGTTGAGTAACAGTAATATTTTCAGTCTCTTGACATCCATTAGCATCAGTAATTACACATTGATATGCTCCTGCAGTTAAACCACTTGCAGTTGCATTAGTACCTCCAGAAGGTGACCATGAATAACTATATCCAGGAGTACCTCCACTAGCAGTTACTGTGGCGCTACCATCACTACTACCAAAACAACTTACCCCATTTTGTGAAATTCCTGATGTTAATGCAGTTAAGGGTTGAGTTATTGTAAAAGATATAGGGTTATTGCTATATGTACAACCATTTGCATCAGTAATAGAACAAGTATAAGTCCCAGCACTTAAACCTATAACACTTGACGAATTTGGTAAACCATTTGACCAATTATAGATAAGATCTGGCGTCCCTCCATTTGCTATAATATCTATTGACGCATCATTGCCACCAAAACAAGATACATTGTTAATTGGAGTGCTCCAAACAGCAATAGGTGGTGGTTGGTTAATTGTATAATAAAAAGTATCAGTACTCAATCCACTAGAAATATCAAAAAGAATAATCCTGTATGTACCAGCAAAAAGTCCTGATATTGTAAAAACTGCAGGTGGCACAATAACTGTAGTCACTATACCAGCATCAATCCAATTGGTATTTGGTAATTGAACTTGATTTAAGTAATCAAAATCAGTAAAAGCATCAGTTGCAACATCTATTGTTGCTGTTCCTCCATTACATGAAATAGGGATAGTGGTTGTTATAGACAAGACATTCTGCCCAAAACTGGAGAATGTTAAAGCTATAAGAAATATTAGTATAAATATCTTTTTCATATTTTAATTTTTTTAAGAGTTTGCTAAAATAGCATTTCTACAGTTATTAACAAGTTACTAACAGTTTATTAATTCATTTTTGTTTTAATCATCTTTGTTCCATTACATTGTCTTGCTCCTTTATTTGATGAACAAGATGATAATATTCCTAAAAGAATTACTAGAACAAAAACTAAGCTTATTACTGATTGATTTTTTTGGATCTTTAATTATTTTCTTATTATTTTCTTATTATATATTTCACTACCACTCCTTAATTCTAATATATAGATTCCTTGAGCAAATCTCTGCAAATCCAATTTATAAGTGTAATTGCCTTTAAATTTTTCTATCCTATCTATCATTATTTTTTGCCCAAGAACATCTATAAAATATAGAAAAAAATCATTCTCAATAACAGACTCAAACTCAATATTTAAAATATTATCAGCAGGATTTGGGTAAATATTTAAATTAGTTACGCCTAGATCTTCAATTGATGTTTCTGAGTAATAATACTCAACTGTATCAGACTGACAATGATTTACATCAATTGCAATACAATAATACGAACCATTTGATGTAATATTTACTGTTTGACTATTAACTAAAGAGCCAAAATCATTAAACCACTCGTAAGAGTAAGGTGCTACTCCACCACTTGCATTTCCTTCAAGTTGCATACCAAGCTGTGAAATACTGAGCTCTACAGAATCAGGAGAGATTATCTGAAAGTTCTCCGCATAATAACACCCAACAGCATCTACAATCTCATACGAAACAGAACCTTCACATAAAAAGGCAGGATTTACTCCAAACCAATCTACAGTATATGGACTAACTCCTCCGGTAATAGTCAAATCAATTGAACCATCACAAAAACTATTACAACTAATCTGAGTAATTTCAGAAACAACCTGAATATTACTAACTGAAGTTAAGGTAACTGTATTTGAATCTACACAATTGTTATCATCAGTTACAACAAATACATAACTACCTATACCTAAAGAGTTAGGATTACTTCCTCCCCAATCAACCGAATAAGGAGAATTACCGCCAGAGATTTGCAAACTAACAGAGCCATCATTCGTATTTCCACAAGATGGATCTATAACTTGATTAAGCACATCAATTTGGTTTGGTTCATTTACAATTGCAATCTCACTAAAATAACAATTATTAGAATCAACAATTGTATAATTATAAGTTCCAGCTTGTGCATTTACAATATTCGCACCAAACCAATTTACTACAAAAGGAGGAGTTGCACCAGATATTACTAGCGATATTGAGCCATCATTAAATCCATTACAACTTACATCTATAACACTTTCAGTAACTATAAAGGAATCTGGCTCTGACACTATTAAAGAATCGAAATAAACACAACCGATAGAATCAACAATTTGGTAAACATAAGTTCCTGAGGGTACTAATGAGGTATTAATATTATTATTCCAAAACACATAATATGGAGCTGTACTTCCACTAACATTTACAGAAACCGAACCATTAGTAGCACCAAAACAACTTACATCAACTACACTTTCTTGAATATTAATAGTAGGTTCTATTATCTCAATTGTATCAGATGTTATACATCCATTTTGATCCGTAACCATGTAAGAATAAGTGCCTGCTGACAAACCATTTATATCTTCAATTGTATCTCCATTACTCCACTGGTAAGAATACACGGGCACAGAGCCACTAACCGACAAATCAATAAACCCATCTTGACTATCATTGCACAGATTATATCCATTAATATCAGACAAAATAAATGTTGTTTCAAGCAGTGTTGGCTCAATTAAACTAATAGAGGTAGATGCTGTACATGTATTCGAATCTGTAATATCTACACTATAGATACCAGCAGACAATCCAGAAATTGTTTGAGTAGTATCTCCATTATCCCATAAATAAGTATACCCAGGCACTGAACCTGAAACACTTAAATCAATCCCTCCATCACTATAACCATTACAACTTATAGGATATCCATTATAATCTGTGCTGGCATATATTGTTGTTTGAAATAGGGGAGGTTCTGTTAAAGTAAAAGAAATAGATGTTGTACATGAATTAGAATCTGTAATATCTACACTATATATACCTGCAGAGAGATTTGTTATATCTTCTGTTGTAGCATTATTATTCCATAAATAAGTATAGCCTAGTAAAGAATCGCCAGTAACTGTTAAATCAATACTTCCATCATTATAGCTATTACAACTAATGTTATAACCATTAAAATTTGAAGGAACAAGTGATGTCTGCGGTGTGTCGCAAGGGGGTGTAATACTAGACATATTGTCAATAAGTATAGAGCCCCATGCAAAATTAAGTCCATTACACTGAAACATAATATGACTAAAGTTCATAGTTGGTGTAAATGATACAGTATATGTTGTCCAAACATAATTTGGAACATCTCCAGAACTCCATAATAATTCTGTTTGAGAACAATCTGAAAATCCTCCCCAAACAAGAAGTTCTGAAGGTCCTAGAAAATTTTGATTTACAATTGGATAATCAGAAATATCAATATCAAATTGATATGCAACTCCGGCTTGCATTGGCTCTGCATTACCAGTGATTTCATTTAATAATTGCTGAGATGCTCCTTCTTGCCAACTAGGTTGTTGATGAACCATTCCTAAATAACTATTTCCATCAGTGGGTGGTAAATTTATGCCCCAAGATCCAGGTTGAGTATCAGGTGTTTGACCTGGCATACAAATCCCCCAAAGTGGTGGTGTAATATGAGGTCCTGTAGGCCCTTCAAAAGAAGGGTTTTGAACAGCTAAATTTTGTGAAAAAAGCATATTAAATGATAATAATATGTATAAAGATAAATGTAGTAGTTTTTTCATATTTATTTTATTAAATTTACTTGACCTGTATATTCATGTAATGCACCAAAAACATCTTTTGTTTTTATATAATACACATACACGCCTAATTGAACTTCAGCACCACTATTATCAAATTTCCCATTCCAACCATCTTTAATATTTGTAGTACTATAAATTAACCCTCCCAACCTTGAATAGATATTCATCTGAAATTCACTAATTCCAAAACCAAAAGGTCTGAACTCTTCATTAATATTATCATCTGATGAGTTAGGGGTAAAAGCATTTGGAATAAATAAATCATATTCTTCAATTATTACTTTCTTTACTAAAGTATCAATACAGTTATAGTCTGTGATTACTTTTAATAACACATCATACTCGCCAATCTCCTGATATGAGTGAAATGCAATGGAATCAGTACCATAAGTTCCATCTCCAAAATCCCAATCCCAGTAAAGTGCATTTTGCCAAGTAAGTTCTGTCATATCAATAAATACAATAGGATCCTCAAGCTGTTTATATAGTTTCTCATAATCAGACATTATAGCAAAATCCATTTTAGGAGCAACTAAATTTGAAACTTGAATAGTATCAAATATCTGACATCCATTTTTATCAATAACCTGAACATTATATTCTCCCTCAAAAAGTTGATTAGCTTCAAAAGTAGTTTGTCCATCATTCCACAAATAATTATAAGGAAGAATCCCACCTTCTAACTCAATTTTTATAGCACCAACTTCTCTTTCGCAAGTATCAGGAAATATTTCAATAGTCCAAATTAATTCATCTGGTTGATTCAATACAATAAAACTTTCCCACTCACACCCATTATTATCATACATAGTTAAAAGATGCATTCCTGACTCCTGAAAAGGTAATGGATTTAATGTCTGAACATTATCCCAAACATATGTATAAGGGAAAATACCACCATTAGCTTCCACTATTATTCCACCATCATTAAATCCATAACAACTTACATCATAACCATTATAATCATATAAGGAATTCACAACACCGCCAGGAGCATCAATAGGGTCAATCATTGGGAAAGAAAATTGTTCTTCACAACCTAAACCGTCAGTAATAGTAACATTATACATACCTTCCGATAAATTAGTGACATTCTGATTTGTTGAAATAAATCCATTTGGCCCGCTCCAGTTAAAATTATAAGGCATAAAACCACCAGTAGGTAACGCATTTATCCAGCCATCACTACCATTCATACATGAAATTTCATAATTAGAATAATTAGAAAATTCAAAGTCGATATCCTGAGAGACGGCTGTTGGCTGAGAAAGAGTTATCTGAAATTCAACATCACAACTATTAGCATCCGATACTGTTAATGTATATAAGCCAGCATACAAGTTATTAATAATATATTGATTTGCAGTGAAATTATTAGGCCCAACCCATGAATAAGTATGCGGATACACACCACCTGATAAAATAATAGCATCTATTTTACCTGTTGGATCACCATTACATTGTAAATCAATAACTATTATATCTAACGCTAACGAATCTTCTTGAGGAATATAGACCGTGTCATTGAAAGTACAACCATTAGCATCTGTAATTTCATATGGATAGTAACCTTCTTCTAAATTATTCTCATCTGCATTATTCCAATCAATATTATAAGCACTAACTCCACCAGTTATTAATAAACTTGCGCTTCCATCACTTCCGCCATAACAACTCACTCCAGTCACTGCAGGTATTGAAGATAATTGAGGTTCCTGAGTCAAATTAAAACTGACAATATTCTCACATCCTAAATAATCATTAATTGTACAAGTGACACTTCCAGCTGACAGATTATAAATATCTTCATTAATAGAATTATCTGACCACAGGTATGTGTAAGTAGGAAACCCTCCACTAACAGTTAAGTCAATAGAACCCGTACTACCACCAAAACAATCAATATTATCAACAACTGACGAAACAATAATTTGATAAGATAATATCTCAAATGTTTCTTCAAACAAACAATCATTATCATCATAAATATCCAAATCATATATCCCTGATGATAAATTAGAATTAACAGGACTATTCCCACTCCAATTACTCCAATAATAATCATAACCTGGTGTCCCTCCAAAAGTTTGAACAGATATTTCCCCTGAATTTCCATCTATACAAACACTTGAAGTCTGTTGAGAGATAATAAATAAACTATCTGGTTGTGTTATTATAAATGTATCTCTTACAAAACAGTTGTTATCATCTATTTGTAAATAATAAATTCCTGGAGACATATTTATTCTATCCTCTAATGATGTTGAGATATCAGACCATGTATAAATCGGACTAATTAAATTGATTGGATTAATATCAATTGTTCCATCATTAAATCCATAACAACTAACATCAGTAGAAGATGAAGTTAGTTGCATATCAAAACCAGCCCCAACCACAAAACTAGTATTCTTAGTGCAAAGACTTGTAATATCCGTAATCGTTAGGTTATAAGTTCCTGGTGATAAGTTAAAAATATCTTTTGTTGTCTCAGAGAATAAATTTGGTCCACTCCAATTATAACTAAAACTGCCTAAACCCCCACTAACATTTAACATTATTGAACCATCAGAATAATTAACACATAACTCATCTGTTATTATTGCGCTTACATTTATTTCCGGATAAATCATTAAATCTAAACTATCAATATGCTGACATCCGTCTATATTAATTGATGGTATAGTAACAATTTGTGAAGTAAAATATGTTTGACCGTTTAAGGCCCAAGTAAAGCTATCGCACTGTGCAACTTGAGTATAAGTTGAAGAGCTATTTTTTATATCAATAATAGCTGTAGCTACACTATCACATCCAGATGGCTCAGAATTAAAAACAGAACTAAAAAAAGTAGGAAGCCCAAGTCTATACGTTTTACCTGATAAAAAAATAGCATTTGAAATAAAATTACAGCCTAATCCAGTAGTATTAGGGCTTGATATTACATGAAGGTAAGAACTAGCTTCAACTCCTGCATAAATTTTACCATCTGGAGCTAATTGAAGAGAACCATTAGCGGTAGATGAGGGAGATATCGCAATTAGATTCGTTGTTAGAAGATCATATTGATATACTGTTTGAGTCGCATATTCTGATATATAAACTATATCGGAGTTAGAAGAAAATTCAATTCCATAAGGATCACCATTAGGCATATTTATTGTTGTAAAATTACTTAAACTTCCATTTAAATTATCAAAATCTATAATATCAAAATCTGCGGTGCCATAATTTGCAGCAGCGATCTTAGCTCCATCAGGAGATCCTTTTAATTGACCTAATGTTGAAAAATAACTAGCACCAATATTTGTTATTACTGGTGTCATGTTCACACCACTAACTGTAACTAAGTAAGCATGATATGTATTAGAAGCTTCCAATCGAATTATAATCCAGAAATCAGTACCATTCTGATGTTTAATTGCTGTTACCTTTTCACAAGTTCCTGCTACAATTTGAATATTTTTATTTGTATTTATATCACCTAAACCTCCATCTAAAGTTATATCTACTTCTGAATAACATAATCCCCCTCCACCAGCCATAGGCCCATCTACTGTTATAATAATATATATATCTGTAGATCCTGGTTTTCTTAAAATAACCGCAGATTGTGTACTACTACTATTCCCCAGCAAACCTGTTCCATTTGGCATAATAGTATGATTTTTATTATAAACGGTCATACCATCAGTATAAAATAGTAAATCTCCATTATTATCAGATATGCTTGAACATCCCTCTCGTGTATCAAGCATTCCATCAGTAAGTGCAATAGGAACGCCAGTATTAAAATCAATCCCAGCATTCGCTCCAAAATACCAAACATTACCTTCTTTTCCACTAGAATTAATATTAGAACCTCCAAAAGCATATGAAGTATAAAAACCTGTGTCAGTTACTGTCGTATCATTAAAATACCAAACACCATTCCACTCAGCACTATCACAAGCGGTAATATAAGTAACTGAGCTATCCTCAAATATGGTAAGCTGTAAAGTAACTATACTATCACACCCACCTGATGAAGTAAAAATATCATTATAAGTACCACTAGTATCAATAAAATTTGCACCAAACAAATACTGCCCACAAGCAGTATCTACCACTGTATTTGTAATATTTGGTGTTAAACTCAAGTTTAAGGTTACAACACTATCACAACCATTCACTGCATTATAAGTGTATGTTGCAGTATTATTATTAGAAGTGTATGTATTACCATCTATCCATGTGTAATTTCCACAAGTAGTAACATTATCTGTTGAATAAATTAATGCTGGTTCTCCTACAGTTACCACATCATTAAAAGGACAATTATTTGCATCAACTATGCTATAAGGATAATTTCCAGCTGGGACACCTGAAGGTGTAGTGAATGAAGAACTACTTAAAGGCAAACTAACACCAAAAGCATTTATAGTATAATTCGGTGTACCTCCACTTATATTAATCGTTACAATACCATCACTCAATCCATAACAACTTGCATCTACAACACTAGCAGAAGCTGATAATGCAGGAGGTTCATTTATAAAAACTAAAGAAGTGTATTGACACCCATTGTTATCTTCAATCATTACATTATAAGTAATATTACCTGCAAGATTGTTAAAAATGTTTGATGATTGATAATTACTTCCATTATCAGTTGAATATTGATATGGTGGTACACCAGGATTAAGTAGGTCAACATCAAAAGTAATCTCTCCTGTACTTGCTCCAAAGCAATCAACAATTTGAGTTATATTAGCAGTACCTGATAAATTCGGAGGCTCATTCAAGGTCAGTTGCTCTGTTTCAATACATCCATTTGCATCTTTATATGTAATAGTATAAGTCCCTGCAGATAAACCAGAGAACACAGTATTAGATTGGAAATTAGTGCCATCTATTGAATATGTAAATACTCCTGCCCCTCCACTTGCTACTGCTGTAATCGAGCCATCAGTTGATCCGTTACAAGAAACATTGTACCCGTTAAAAATAGAAACCGTTCCAGCTGGCACAATAGGTGAAATAGGTGCAATAACAAATGTTGTGGTTGAAGGAGATGTTGAGCAGCCATTTGCATCAGTAACAATAATATCATATGTTCCAGCACAAAGCCCTGTAAAAGAATAAGTAGAATCCCCAGCTGGCAAAACAATTGGAGTCCCTCCGTTTAAAGTAAAACTAAAAGGACCTGTCCCTCCGCTAATTGTTAAATCTTCAGCTGCTATACAATCTCCAAAACACATATTGCTAGCAACTACTGATGTAGCTGCCACTAATTGAGCTGGTTCAGAAAAAGTAATTGGACCAAACTCATCATAAACCCCAACAGTACTTGTTCCACTTCCAATGCCGCCATTTCCATTATAATAAACTGTTGAATCAACTACTCGAACAAAATAATCAACATTAGGAAGAAACCCATTTATATTAAGTATTGTTGTTGATGTTTGATTTGTGCTAATATACGAAATGAAAAATGTTCCTGTATAACTCCCTATTACAAGAGCATATGTTGTTGTTGGAGTTGTTTGAGTAATCTCTATTTGCATTTCATCAGTTGCAAACCCGCCATAGCAAATAATAGGCTGGGAAATAAATGCATTAGAAATAATAGGTGTAGTAGTGGCAGGAGAACATATCTCCATTAATGGATAAATCCCATCATTTGATTGACTACCATCATTAGGTGAGTTATCCCAAAAACCATTATTCTGAAGGAACATATAATCTCCACTTAC
>Ga0206678_10001100_pt1 | contig 17606 bp, 14 predicted proteins | sample M180m12015metaG_FD_155453 | JGI IMG/M metagenome (GOLD analysis project Ga0206678, IMG submission 155453) | Ammonia-oxidizing marine archaeal communities from Monterey Bay, California, United States - M1 80m 12015 | ecosystem: Environmental > Aquatic > Marine > Intertidal zone | place: USA... | reverse complement strand
CAGATCCATAATTATTAAACAAATTATCGCTACTTGGTGGTAACGGTTTTACTGTTACTGCCCCATCTAAAAATTCTCTAAATGAAGCATCATAACTTTTTGTTAATAGATATGTATCAATAACATTACTGCTACTTGGGTCAATTCTATTATCATCATCTGCCGCGTGTATATATTGAAATTTAAGTTTGTCTCTTCCAACAAACGCTCTATATTCTGTTGTTAATACTAGCGTCCCTGATGTTAATGTTTTAAATACATTCTCTGTAACTAGATAAAAAACTTGTCCGTCAGTATATTGACTTAATGCACCTACAACACTTTCAGATTGTTTTATATCTAGTGTTGCACCGTCAACATAACTATAATCTTCAATTCCATCAGTAGTAATATATTTCTTTTGGAATATAAATTTTGTTAAAGGACTTATTGCTTCATTAACAATTTCAAGAAATGTCTCAGGATCATCAACAACACCGTCTTCATCGGCATCATAAAAACTTACTTCGACTTTTTTACTATCAACATATCCATCTGAATCACGATATGCATCACTAATTTCCCAATCATGCTGTATAGTAAACGGTGTTAATGCATCTGGTTTTAAGTTAATAGACAAAACTGAAATTTTATCTTTAATAATTTGTCCTGTTTTATTATCAAATACTTTATCAGCACTATCATAATAAAATCTAATTTCTTCAGCACTTTCAAAAATATATCTTAAACTACGATATGTAATTGTATACTTTTCACCATCTGTTTCAAATAATAATAACCAACTTGCATCTAATTGTTGATTAGTAGTATCTCCGGTTTTACCTAAACTGAATTCTCCAAGAATGTTTAAGTTATTTTCGATAACAACTCGCCATTGTCTTAAATTAATATCATACCTTAAACCAAACGTTTTATTAGAAAATAATTGATCAACTATCTGTGTTTTTACATTGTCTACTAGTGTTTTAGAAAACTTAGGTACAATCTGATTTAAAACGGCCGTTGACGGAACAATGTCATTAAGTATAATAGGTCCTGATCCATCTGTATTATCAACAGCACCATCACCAACAATACTAACTACTTTAACCCATTTATAATCAAACGATCCTGGATGGTTTGCATCTCCCGCCATTAATGTACCATCTTTCATGAAATGATATCCAGCCGGTGGTAAAAATTTTATTAATGTGCCTTCTTCAAGAAATCTTAATGAACTACCTGTATAACTTCCAACTTGAAATCTTGTTCCGTCACTATCTTGCAAATGTCCTGTTGTTTGATTAGTACCTTTTGTAGTTTGTACCCAATTAGCTCCTAAATCTGAAGCAATCGTTTTAGGAAAGTTTGTTAGATAATAATTTAATAATTGCTTTTCAGCTAAGACAGGTTGAATAGTTTCTTCTATAATTCCTTCAAGATCTATTTTTGTTGTATATGTAAAATTCTTATATTTTGTTAATGTTTCTTTATATACAAGACCGTCATTACCAAATAAATTTGTACTAGAATATTTTCCAGTACTATCTAGTAAATCAAAATATCGTGAAATTCCACTTGCTGTTCTATTAACACTTTTAACTTTAACAATCTCTTGACTAATTCTTAACGGTGCAACTTGATAATCTTCACCAGTAACCATTCTATTTTGTGTATAATACGTTGCAGGTGCATTTTCACGAATGCTTGAATTTGATTCTGTAGTACTTGCATTATCTATAGTATATTTCAACGATAAAGTAATATTAAGTGTTTCTTGATTTCCAACTGCTGACGTATAAGGAATTGCTACTCCAATTGACGCCATGTCTGCTGGAATAATATCATATGCTTGGTTAATACTTGATCTATAATAAACTCTAAAATCGCCCTTAGGTAGATTTCCAAACGTACCATCTGAAAAAATTAAATTAATTTTATCTTGTGCTTGGGTAAGAACAGCATAAATGTTTCTAAGATTTTTACGGAGACTATTATAAACAATATTATTTCCTTCAACTGCATCAACTTTAGTCCATAATTCAGATTCAGCACCAATTGAATTTAATTTATAAAGCCAAACATCTGTATTATTAATATTAGTAGCATCAATGGCAATAGTTTGATTAGTACTAGGAGTATTAACTGAAAATGATCCTTGATCTAATGTACCTTGTCTAAAATGACAAAAGTAACCACTATTAGTACTTCCAGGACCACGACCGTCATCTTTATATAAAAATGCTAAACTATTTCCTGGTAAAGGTGGCTCTTCAGATATAACTCCACTAATAACATCTGCTGAAACTATTTGGAACTGAAGATTTCTTCCATCAATATTTTTACTGTAACTAAACACAGGAACATCTGTATTACTTGCTCTATATCTATATTGATATGTTGGTATACCTTCTACTGTATCTTTTTTTACTGGGCGGCCTATTTTTGAATTTACTGGTAATGCCGCATTAAGAACTTTTTCAAATTGTTCACGCCAGTCTGGATTAGCTGGATCATTCCAAACAATAGTTTGGGTAGCTAAATTAGTACCATTTGAATCTACTACTTCCTCAGTAGTTGATACTGCTTCAAATTTTATTAATCCATTAGCACATTGATTACGCTTTGGATTATATGACAATAATCTTGCTAAACGTAATACTGATTCTCTACGTTCTGCTAATTCTAAAAAGTTTTCTCTGGAATTAAGGTCGATACGATAAGAAATATTTTGCCCTAAAAATGCAATAAGATCAATTAATGCTAGATATTCACTAGAATCAATATAATCATTAAAATCTTCAGGATAATTCTCACGTATATAAGCAATCATAGTACGACGTAGACCATCAAAATCGTACGATCTAAAGTCTGCATTTCTAAATGTTTGATATACACGCTTCCAGTCTTCTGCAAGAAGCAATCTATTTTGTCTATTTGTTACTGACATAGTTTTTCCTTATTAATACTATTTATTTGAATCCGTTAACCACATACTTAACCCGATGCTTCATCGAACTTTAATCTCAGTTGTTCTGAAATATTATAAGGTAGATACGTTAAATTACAATCAATTATGATACCAGATTCATACTGATCAATAACAATACTATCTACATTTACTCTTGGATCTCCATTAACAATCTCAGTAACATTTTGAGCTATAACTTGTTGTAGCTGTTCTGTTAATGGTTCATGAATAACGTCCCAAATAATTGTCCCAAACTCTGGATTTTCTAACTTTTCACCCTGTCGTATATGAAAGTTATTTAAAATATCTTGTTTAATTAATGCAACATCATATAAAATATTACTTTTATTAGCTGGATCAATAGTACTTAACCCACGATACGCCTTGCTCGGAGGAATCGACTGTTGACCTTTTGCAGTAGTTACCCTTATTTGTTTATATAAATCTCTATCTGATATACTCATAACTTACCTTACTTTTTTGCTTCCTTTTTAAATGGATCTGCTGTAGCTACAAATTCAAGATCATTTTTAACTGTTATTAAATTATCTCTATCTGTTGTTACAATTTTAAATGCTCCAGGATTCATATTCTCATGCTGATTCCAAGGTTCATGCATTGGAGCTCTTTGTGATAATGTTCCTAACGCATTATTTGTTGGGAATCCAGGCAAAATGTGTTTATTAAGAGCTGAAACGATTTTAGCACCTGACGCCATAGGACCATTCATATGAATTGGGTCAGCAGTTTCAAAATGACCGCCACCTGACTTAATATGTGAGCCTCCTCCTGATGTAATTATAGTTTCACCATTTGTTTTATACTCAGTACTACCTATTGTAGTAACCCATTGATTGCCTCCGATTAAACATTTAAAATCATTAAATGTTTCGATTTGAATATTACCTCTACGTAATTTAATTTCGCCATCTTCACCTAATCCAGTATATGATCCACTTGCTTTAAAATCTATATTAGCTCCTGCTTCAACAGTAATATTTCTATCAGCTGTTAAATTTAAATCATTTTCAGTATGAAAACTCATACTATCTTTTGCATAAACATCTATTTTTCCATCTGATGTTAATTCGAGCCAAGCTGTTCCTTTCGAATTAGCAATATAAATTAAATCTTCTGTATTATGTAATAAGACTTGGTGCCCAGTTCTTGTTCTTAATCTAACTAATTCGTTATGTGGTAATTCGCGTGATCCATCTGTTTCGTTAAGTTGTATATTAGCATACTCTGGTGGACCGTCACTTGCTGACGTTTTTCTTAAAAGTTTATCATTACCATCATCCATTACAAAAGATGTGCCGCCTAGTCTACTGCGAGGAGCACTAACTTGTGAATCTTTAAGACCAATTAGTCCTTTTGGGGCTCCTGGTGTTTTATCAAGTGGACCTGGTGAACTAACTCCAAAGACTGCACTAGGTATTTCTCGTCTAGCACTTGAAGTTGTTGTACCCCTAAACTCATCTATATAACTACTATCTTCTGTACCAGTAGCAAGTCCTTGAACTATTAATTGATCAAGAAATCTTTTTTGATATGGTTTTAAAAATTTAGTAGGATCGTGTTTTGTTCCTGTTTCAATTGCTTTATTATACTCAGCTACTGGAATTTTTTTATCTTTAAAGTATTCTGGTGTACTGTCAGTTGTAATTGACGTTGATGCTTGATCTGGCATAGCAAAATTCATATATTGGTCTTGTACACATCCTATCCAGTAACATTGATTAGGATTACCTTCTACAAAAATTACTAAAACTGTAGTTCCAACATCTGGTGGAATCATCCACCAGCCATAACTTTGTTGACTATATCTATAATCATCATTTTTAGTTACTGAATCAATATTTGTTTGTCCAGCAAAAGGAGACAAATATTTTGCTTGAAACGTTTGTCCTGGGGTGCTTGGATCATTACCTGATGTAGTTTTTTTTTGTATCTCTACTTCTAACGCACCCATAAAGTGGGGATCGGCATGACTAACAACTATTGCCTCATAAGGACCTGGATTAGGTCGTTGAGCTACATCTTTAGATATCTTATCAAGTAAAGTGTTTAAAGGAGATGGCATTTTTCTATACCCCTATACTCACGCCATCAAATGAACCAGTGGAGCCACCGGTGAATCCGCCAACCGCGTTATTAGTATCATTATGAATGTTCCTAGCTACAGTAAGTTTACCTGAATCAGCATTTTTGTCAGGTTTCTTAACGTTTGTTGCTTGGGCTGACTGATTTCGTTCTCTAAGAAGTTCAAGTGTTTGTTCAAATCTACCATTAGTAAATTCTGACGTAACATTATAGAGTCTATATATTCCGCTAAACTTTTCTAATTCAGCAGTATTCTTAGTCTCATTATCTTGAGTAATTACAAATTCTGCTACACCGGAACGACCTATATCTATCGGAGTTCTAAAACCAATATGAATATAAACCATTTTTGTTTTATATACCATCATACCGCGAGGATCAATCATTGCTTTTCCGCCTTTGCCTGCTCCAACACTACTATAATTTCCTACGCCACTATCACTAATAAAATAAGGGTCTCCCCAAATTTTTAAAGTAAGACTTATTAGATCAACAGTAGCATTTATTAATGCATTATGAAACGTTCTAGCAATATCTTCTTTTTGATTTCCTGGAACACCTCGCATACCACTACCAAAGTTTCGCAATGGAACACTTCCTACTGATGATATTGCTCCTTGAACATTACCATCAGAACCGTCTTTTAGTTGTTCTGGTTGGTCGTTGTCTTTCTGATTGCTCACTGTAGCTTTTTGACTCGTTCGTTTAACATCAGCCTGATTGTCTCCTAGATCTGGAGATACTGGCGCTAAAAATCTAGTTGTTAGTTGTAAATCTAAATCTAAAATATCTTTATTTTGTCCTGTATAGATATATTCATAATACTTAACAATCTGATTTTTAAGCTCGTCTTCACCATGCATTAGTTCAGTTGGTTTTTCTATTAATGACATATTAACATCATAAGGAATAACTCTAAAAACATATAACTTTGGTGGTTTACCTCGTTGTGCTTCTGCGGCTTTTAACGGAATATTAAAAACCTGTGTTTCTATTCTAAACCATTGTTTAGCACCAGACGGCTTAACTGCTTGTTCTAATAATCCTCGACCAAATTTACTAATTAATACTACTTCTTCAATAATTTTATTAAATTTAGTACCTGCGGCAAATTTAAGTTGGTTAGTAGCTTTAGAAATCTGGACTGCTGACGTAACAAAACAATCTTTTTCTACACTATATATTAATCCTGTAGGATTTGCCTCTTGGTCGCCTTCTTGTAAATCAGAAAACTTAATAGTTGCTTTACCAATATTATTAACATTAGATTGTGTTACTGTATCAGATTTTAATGCCTCACTTAAACGATTTCGTTTAAGGGATATTCCTAAGATTTTTTTAGCCCAATCTTCAAATGAAAAATCATCTACTTTAGTAAGAGTTTCTCTTAATTGATCATGATTTGTTTTACCTTTGACAAATATATCCTTGCCGGATCCTTCATTAATATCTCGTTCAGTGACTACTGCTTTATCTAATTTTTTACCAGACTCTTGATTTTGAGCTGTTCCTTTTGTTTCTTCTTTAGTAGGAAACAAAACTATGTATTCATCAGCAAATGCTCGTTTATCTTCTTTTTCTTTCTTTAATAAATTTGAATTAAGAACTGTTGTTAAACTTGTTGGACTAGACTGTAAAAGTTCTTCAACAGTCTTTCCAGAAATTGCTATATCAATTGGAATCTGTTGTACAGCGTCTGTTAATGCTGTGGCGTTATAAGCTATTGCCTGACATTCATATTCTGTACCTCTAGCAGTTATAGACATATCAGCCTGAAAAATCGAAATAGGTAAATGTCTTCCCGACTCACCAGCCATTTGTGAGAGTCGTGTAACTGTACCAACATCATGGAAAAGGTTATCCTTATCAGGTTCTTGAAGATATCCAACCCAATCTAGTGAAATCATAAATGGAGCCTGAACATAATTACTATGTCCTGCTTCCCTGGCGCCTATTTCTAATGCTTCTAAAAATTGTCCCATACTATATGGTTCAACAATTTTAAAAGTCATCTGATGATAAGCTACTGTTCTTGAGCCTTCATTAGGATTAACAACCGACTGGATGTTTAAGTCTTCCAGGAAATATTCTGTTCTACCATGCTTCCCTTCCATACTTGTTGTAATTTTTTCTTTGCCTAGAGCATTACTGCCGCCACCAGACTTAAGAATTACAATTTTTGCACCTCCGTTTAGCATATAGGTATTATCTGGATCTGCTAATTCTTCATTTGTTAAACAACCTAAAGTAATAACATAGTTGGCACTAACAAATTTTTCTAATGGATTTGTTCTAGGTCGTACTGCCGTCACTACTACATCTCTTAACTCTTCGCCTTCATGTGGGTTTGCTGTCTCTACAGGGTCTTTTTCTGATTTTAAAGGCTTTGACATCTCTAATGTTATTGATCCATCTATTCCTTCGACAACTTTGCCTGCAGAATCTAAAGCCTTATTTGCTTCTTCTTTTAAATTCCCAGCAAGGTTATTAAATTCTCCAGTAACTGCTGTAATTGTTTTGTCTATGTGTGGCGATATATTATTTTTTAATGACTCTAAAGATGCTGTGGCAGAATTTTTAAAGTCTGCAATTTGATCAACACCTCCATTTGCAAAAGAATTTTCAGCTGTCGCTATAAAGTTGTCTGCGTTTTGTCTAAGAACACTAATATTAGTTGACTGCAAAAAAGCCGATGATAGGCCAGCATCTTTAACGAGATTACTGCCTTTTGGTAGGACTTTTTTAAATAAGGCTTCTGAGTTAAACATAATATTATCCTAATTGCGATTTAACAGCGGCGGTATTTGGTAAACGTATTTCAACACCAGCTTCAAAATCATAAATTGGGTCTTCTATAACATCCATATTACGTTGTGCAAATATCCACCATAATTTTGGAGTATCATATAAATCATAAGCAAGTAAATCTGGTCTATGATTATATTGTGCACCTATAACATAAGGTACATCATCAGAAGATGCTGGTACTGGTTTAATTTGAAAATATCCTAATGATAATCCATTATCAATATATCCTGTACTTTTCCACGGTCCGCCAGCCATTAAATAAATCCTCCTGTATTATTACCAACATATCCACCGTTAACAAACTTTTCAAGGCTGAATGATTCAACTGCCGTTCTGCTGTAAATGGGTTGCACAGTTACTGAAAATAAACTTTGTGCAGGTGCCCAACTAACTTTTGTGTTTCTTGGATCTTGCGGCGTAACGAAAGCTCCGGAAAAATCATTTCCTTTAAAAGAATTAGGATTACGTACTATAGGTGTTTCCTTAGGAATCATAGGTCCCATTATACCACCTGTATACTCACCTATTGAAGTAGAAATATAATCAACTTCTTGTGGCATATCAACTGTAAACTGTTGAATAACTACAGGAACATCATTAAACACATAATCACCGTAACCGTTTAATTTAACTACTGGAGGTGGTGCACCTTGGTTGGTTCCTTCACCGCCATAAAACATTTTTGTACAACTTCTTAAATAATGCAAGGCCGCTACCCAGTATTGTGCTTCAATTCCATTTTGTACAAAAAAATCACCTGTAATAACTAACTGGTCCACTTGAGAGCTTTGATAAATTTGGTAAGGATAATTAGTATGTGTAGGCTGTAATGCATTATAACTCGCGGAATGACTTACTATCACCGACGGGGTAAAAGGAAATACTAAACTATTGTTTGTGTCACGTAAAGGTCCTAATAATTCTGATTCAGTTTTGAAAGGTTCAACATCAGGAATACTTAAACGCACTCGCCAGTCTTGTTCTTGGGATTTTGGAAAATTTGCTGTTGCCGATGCTTTAATAGGGCCTGATGCTCCAGGCGGCAAATGTACGGCTCTTCCTGCTTTTGCAAATCCTTTTGAACTTGTTACATTTTCTGCGAGTTTTTGTACTTTTCGAATTTTACCTTCTACATTTTTTAAACCCGCAGGTAAAAATTCATTTGTGACTGTTTTAAGGCCATCATTCAAACTACCCGCTAATGAATCAAATATTCCCATTTGGCTATACTCCTACAAGTATTTAGTTGACTTTATTAAGTACATAGTTTATAATAAGACTTTAGATCTGGAGAAATAACTTGAGAAAAGTAAATTATTTAAACAATAGAGATTTGTTAGCAGAAATTCATAAATCGAAAAACACATTTTCTAGCTACACAGACGATGGATATGATCAATTTGATGTAATTTTACCAAGCATTGATAAGGTTAACATACGTACGACTGCAGAAGCCAAGCGAGCTAGAGCCAAACGCATGAGTCAAAAAGACTATGAAGGTCGTAAAGCTAACGGTGAAAAAGTTAAACAAGCTGACTGTGAAGTAGATTATAAAAAAATAAAGAAAACAGATGTAATTTTTAGGATTATGATGTTTGATCATATACCCGACGACAAAGGGCGTAAAAAGAAACCTAAAACAATAGCTGATACTAAAGAAAAACTAAACTTTCCTCCTTTCCAGCATTATAAGTTTAATGAAAATAATGAACTAGTGTGTATAGGTAAAAGTCATTGGGTTGGTGGTATGGAAAATGGTTATTATGACAAGGGCTGTGGCCAAGCAACTAATAAATTAGCTATGATGTGGATGAAACTATGCGAACGATATGCAACTAGAGGCAATGTTAGAGGATATACGTATAATGATGAAATGAAAGGTCAAGCGATTTTACAACTTGCACAAATAGGCTTACAATTTGATGAATCTAAATCAAACAATCCATTTGCATACTATACTGCCGCAGTTACAAACTCATTTGTTAGAATCATTAATATTGAAAAACGCAATCAAAACATTAGGGACGATATTTTAGAAATGAATCACATGAACCCATCCTTTACTCGACAAAACCAAGGAGCATGGGAACGTGAACAAGCTGAACATAATAAAAAATGGAAGCCCCAAGAAAAGAAAGTAACAAAGAGTTGACAAATAACAAAATATAGTATACTATATGATAAGAGGATATAAAATTGTTTAAAAAGGCCGCCGTCTTTACGGATATACACTTTGGATTAAAGTCAAACAGCAAAGTACACAATGATGATTGTGAAGAATTTATAGATTGGTATATTGATCAAGCTAAAGAACATAATTGTGAAACAGGTATCTTTATGGGTGACTGGCATCACAATAGAAATAGCTTAAACATTACTACCATGGATGCTACTATCCGAAGTTTAGAAAAACTTGGGAAAACATTTGATAATTTTTATTTCTTTCCTGGTAATCACGACTTATACTATAAAGATAAACGTGATATTCATTCCATAGAGTTTGGTAAACACATTCCCGGTATTACTATTGTTAATAAAATTACAACAAAAGGTGACACTACTTTAGTACCTTGGCTTGTAGGTGACGAATGGAAACAGATTCCAAAAATTAAAAGCAAATATGTATTCGGTCATTTTGAACTTCCAACGTTTTATATGAATGCCATGGTACAAATGCCTAATACTGGTGAGCTACAACCTGATCATTTTAAAAATCAAGAGTATGTGTTCTCTGGTCACTTCCATAAAAGACAAGTTAAAGGGTGTATTAATTATATAGGTAATGCATTACCTCATAACTATGCTGATGCTTGGGACGATGAACGAGGTATGATGATATTAGAGCACGGCGGCGCTCCTGAATATCTTAACTGGTGGAATTGTCCCAAGTATCGCACAGTTAAACTATCAAGGTTACTAGACGAAAAAGATACATTACTTAAACCTAAAATGTATTTACGTGTTACATTGGACTTACCAATATCATATGAAGAAGCAAGTTTCATAAAAGAAACGTTTGTTGACAAGTATGAGTGTAGAGAAATTACACTTATACCAAATAACAAAGATGATGAAATTAATACCGACATTGATATCACAAAATTCGAAAGTGTTGACCAAATTGTTGCCAAGGAAATACAAGCAATTGAGTCTGATAACTATGACAAGGCAAAATTACTTGACATTTATAACAAGTTAGGGGAAGACCGTGATTAAAATACAAGACCTAACTGTTAAAAACTTCATGAGTGTAGGTAATACTACACAAGCAATTAACTTTAATAGAGATCAGTTAACACTTGTACTTGGTGAAAACTTAGACCAAGGTGGTGATGATGCTGGATCACGTAATGGTACTGGTAAAACAACAATAATCAATGCGTTAAGTTATGCATTGTATGGAATGGCCCTTACAAACATTAGACGTGACAATTTAGTAAACAAAACTAACAACAAAGGTATGTTAGTTACTTTAAGTTTTGAAAAAAATGGAGAAAGATACCATATTGAAAGGGGCAGAAAGCCTAATTTACTAAAATTCTCTATTAATAATGAAGATCAAGAAATAACTGACGAAAGTCAAGGCGATTCTCGTAAAACACAACAAGACATTAACATATTACTAGGTATGAGTCATGATATGTTTAAGCATATACTGGCATTGAACACATATACTGAGCCATTCTTAGCAATGAAGAACAACGACCAACGTGCTATTATAGAACAGTTACTAGGTATTACTATACTATCTGAAAAAGCAGAGCAGTTACGTGAACAAATGCGTATTAATAGAGATCAAACTACTCACGAGAATGCAAGACTAACCGCAGTTCAAGATAGTAATGAAAAAATTAAAGAAAACATTGAACGCTTACAAAGTAGACGTAAGGCTTGGATAGCACAAAACAAAGAGACTTGTGTTAAACTGCAAAAAGGAATTCGTGAATTAGAACAATTAGATATTGACAGTGAACTAGAAGACCATGAAAAGCTATCTAAATGGTCTGACCTTAACAAGCACCATACTAATCTTACAAAAGAACTAGCAACTGTTGAACGTGCATTAGAACAAGCAGATAAAAATGTACAAAAGATAGGTAGTGATCTTGATAACCTTGAACACGCTAAATGTTATGCTTGTGGACAAGAACTACATGACGAGAAACTTGAAGAAATGAGAAACTCAATTCAAGTAGACTATGGTGATGCACATACATATATGATTGAAATTTCTAATAAGCATGAGAAAGTACAAAAGAAACTAGAAGACATAGGTGATTTAGATATTAAACCTAATACATTTTATGAAACAGCTAAAGAAGCCTATGAACATAGAGGTAATGTTGAAAACTTAAAGAAAGCATTAACTGATAAAGAAGAAGAAACTGATCCTTACCAAGAACAAATAGATGATCTAAAACATACAGCATTACAAGAAGTTAACTGGGACACTATTAATGAATTAAACTCTTTAAAAGAACACCAGGACTTTTTATATAAACTATTAACTAATAAAGATAGTTTTATAAGAAAGAAAATTATTGATCAAAACCTTGCATATTTAAATAATAGGCTTACTTACTATCTTGATAGGGTAGGCTTACCACATACTGTTACGTTCTTAAATGACTTAAATGTAGAGATTACACAACTTGGTCAGGACTTAGACTTTGATAACTTATCAAGAGGTGAACGCAATAGATTAATTCTTGGATTAAGTTTTGCATTTAGAGATGTTTGGGAAAGTTTATACCAACATATTAACTTGCTATTTGTTGATGAGTTAATAGATAGTGGTATGGATACAGCTGGTGTTGAGTCGTCATTAAGTGTTTTAAAGAAGATGGGTAGAGAACGTAATAAAAACATTTACCTTATTTCACATAAAGACGAACTAATGGGTAGAGTAACTAATGTATTAAAAGTTATTAAAGAAAACGGCTTTACGTCTTATGATAATGATGTAGAGATTATGCAATGATAGACGATACACACGACTTACTAACAAAAGCATACTTAGAATACTATAAAGCTAATGAAAACTTTGAAAAACGTAAGAGCGAAAGTACAAAACGTGATGCTAGACGATGGTTAAGCGAAATAAGACGCTTATGTTCTAAACGTAGAGTAGAAGTAATGGACGCTCACACCGAGTTCCACCAGAAACGGAAGTCCGAATTGTAATACTTGTTAAGTATCTACATGGAGTGGACTTATAAGAAGAAAATCATTAAAGAACTACCCACAGATTGTGTAGGATTTGTATATCTTATTACAAATACAACCAACAATCGCAAATACGTAGGCAAAAAACTAGCTAGATTCAGAAAGACACGGCCACCACTCAAGGGTAGGATAAACAAAAGAAGAAGTACAATAGAAAGTGACTGGAGAGACTATTGGGGCTCTAGTGATTGGTTATTAGAAGATGTTGAAAAGCTAGGAAAACAAAAATTCACACGAGAAATATTACATTACTGTCCAAGTAAAGGCGTAACAAGTTATCTAGAAGCAAAAGAACAGTTTGATCGTAGGGTTCTAGAAACTGATGAATACTATAACGGCATTATAAACGTACGAGTAGGCGGATCAAAGATCCTTAAAGAAGCTCTTAAAGGCAAATAACATAAGCAACATTGTTTGGTCGAGATAGCTCGACTCACCTTGAAGGTGTACATTATGACACTTAGATTCTGGTGCGTTGCAAGGCTAGACTAACTTTAGGTCTAAAAGATGCTGGCTCTGAGTAAAAAGCAACCAGCACGGTAGAAAATTCCGCTTGATAGGGATTAATACCGTCCGTAACTATGCGAAGGCTGAAGTAAGAGGTTGTAGGGTTACCGCCTCTGTGCATTATGCAATCTTCTTTATCAAGATGGTACGCTCATCTCACATGATGGCTATTAAATGCTTCGTCCGGGTACGGGCGAAGTATGGCTCAACTATCTACATGATGCAAAAGTGCTACGCACTTAATTAAACAGTTGAGAGAATAATGTGTTAGAGCGATAGCGAGAACACAGATCAACGCAGTTGATCTTAATGCAGTTCCGGATCTCTTCCGTAACGAAATGCTTCTTTATCGTATACTACAACTTCTTCTATAGTATATTGTGACTCAGGATTAGCTTCAACTAATTGTCCCATTACTTCAAACGCTTCAGATTCTGAAGAACAATCCATTAACTCTTGTTTCTGAGTAATCTTCTCTATAACCCTATATACAGTTCGAGGCATAAGATTATTTAACGACCTATGTCTACGAATTATAGCTAAATATAATATAAATACAATTAGGAGTATGTATAAATGAAAGTACACCAGATCATAAGCGAATCACAAGTAGACGAAGCTAATCCTATAGACTGGATTAAGAAGAAATTTGGTAGTAAAACAGCGGCTACAAAGATGGATATTGATGCTGAAACTAAAGCATTGACCAAAGATTTCGAAGCATATTACAAAAATACGCCAGATGGTACTCCTACTACAGATTTATTATTCAGCTTTCTTAAAAAGAAGGGACTTCCGGTTAAACAACCAAAAGATATTCTTGCTGTATTAAACAAAGTTGGAAAATATAAGCCTAAAGGATTCATGGGGTATAAAGCTATGGGTCGTGGTGCCAAAGCTGTCGTGGATAAAGGTAAACAAGGTTTAGATGCAGTTCATAAAGGATGGGATGCAGTTGGCAATATAGGTGCAAAATCTATGCCAACAAAAGAACCTGTTACAGCTTCTATGTATGATAGTGTAATAAAAACATATACTGTTCTAGAAGCAAGAAGCGAATATAATAAACTTAAAGAAGAAGCATTACAACCAGAAGATGTAAAGAAAATTATTAACTATTATATAAAAAGCGGATTTCAAGGTACAGCTGATGTAGGTGGAAAATCAAAATATGGTGGAGGCGAAATATATCCGGCACCAGAAGAACCAGCAACAGCAGATACACCAACAGCAGAACCAGATGCTCCGGCAACAGCAGATACACCAACTGCTGAACCTACAGCAGAACCAACTGCTGAACCAACAGCAGAACCTACAGCAGAGCCAACAGCAGAACCTACAGCAGAACCAGAAGCACCAGCGGCACCTGAATTAAAACAAGGTGATGAAGTTACATGGACAAGTAATAAAGGAAAAGAAGGAGCCGGAACAGTTATAGGACCAAGTCCAACAGCTCCAGATAATACACTTGTATCATATGGAAATAACCAACAGGTAGCAATTCCAACAAAAAATTTAAAACCTAGAAGTGCTGAACCTACAGCAGAACCTACAGCAGAACCTACAGCTGAACCAACAGCTACTGATCCAGAATTAAAAATGGCGGCTAGAAGGGGCAATAATCCAGCCCGGTGCTGAATTAAGCGAAAAGTTAAAAAAGCAATTGATACTGTTAAAGGTGCTGGATTTAAAGTAACTAGTAATGACGGCGCAGAACTTTAAAAAAACGGCAGTTGCGTCTTTTTAGTAGTTTCCATATTAGATTGAATTAATTTTACAAACCCTTCTCTATCATCATAACTTGTAGCATACATTTCGTCAAGGGTTACACCTCCACGCATATACCAACAAAGTTTGGCAAGATCGTATCTAAATTGTTTAACCTCGTTATCTAAGTTATCAACTTCTCTTAGGATCTCATCAAGAGGTAATGTTGAAATCCTTACGCGAAAAAATTTGATTGATCAAACGATACAGGAATCTTATACTTCGCAGGTGCACCTGCTTTTACTTCTTCCTCAGTTGCTTCTACATCTATAGGTTGCATTTCAAATTTAGCACGTTGTAATTGAACATGATCGACAATTGCTGTATAGAATTCTTTATCAGCTTTCTCTATAAACTCAGCAATATGACCTTTGTCTACAACAACATCGTCACCAACTTGGATTTGTACAATTGAATTTGTTACAGTATTAATAGTGATATCTGTTAGTTTTATAAAAGAATCATTAAATCTTTTAAGTTTTTCTTCTTCAGATATTTCTGTATCATTAACAGCTGAAAATAACCGTTGTTCTTCAAATGTTTTAAGTGCAGTTTTTGTAAACTCTGTATAATTTTGAGGACGCAAAGTAATTTTCATGCCATTATGATTAAGTACATGATCGTATGTAATTCCACCAAACTTATCAAGTATTTTTCTTAAATCTAAAGTATAAGATTTGTCCATAATAGGAGCAGTATCTGGAACTTTACTTTTTAGATCTAACTCATGTCCATATGTTGCTATTCTAAGACCAACTAAGACTGTATCTAAATCAATTGTCGGCATATTCCAAGCATCTTTAATAGCTGGTACACAACTGTGAATAACATCTACAGTTGCCGTACCATTTAATAATGCGTCAGGTGTTTTAAATGTAAGTTCATCTTTTGCCGTCATAGCATAAACTGGTATTTCTCCATTGTCGGGCATTTCTATTGCTCCTTGTGGATACCAGTTACCTTTGCTAGGTAGCGTTATATAAACCTTAGGTTGCCTAAAGTATTTTTGTAATGGATTAGGCTGGGCCATTTGAGGTTGTGTTCCATCAGGAGAAAGAGGTGTTGTCTGCGGTCCTACTGGAATACTCCCCGGCATTGTCATTTGATTAGCCATGTTTTTCTCCGGATAAATATATTAAAGTTCATAGCAATATTTATGATGAACTATTAACTTGGGTTTTAATTATGGTAGAAGTAACATATCGTGGCGGTAATATGGATGGCATCACAAGTAATGCCGCCTCCGAAGCCACTCTCCAAAAAATATTAAAGGCCTTAGGTAAAGGTGGTGGCGGCGGCGACGCACAAAGTCTATTTAATAAAGCCCAGGAAAAGGGTACTGACCAAATTAATAAGGCGGCAAAAGCACAAAAAAAACATACTGCTGATGTTGGCAAGGATACAACAGCAACTAGTAAACACGCTAAAACAGTTGAAAAAAGCAGTAAAGCATTTGATAATTTTAAACAAAGTTTAAAAGGTTTTGCACAAGGAGTTTCTTCTAATATAGGTGGACTTGGTTCCGCTCTTCTTGAAGGCAAAACAAATATAGCAGACTATACAACACACCTGGCAGGATTAGCACAACAGATTCCATTACTTGGTATGGTGGCTGGTCCAATTCAATCACTTGTAACTGTTCTTGATACGCAAATTGATACTACTAGACAATTAGCCCAAGTTGGTGGCGATTTAGGTGATAGCTTAATGTCGGTTTTTGACCAGGCGGCAAAAGCTAGAATGAGTTTAGAGTCTTACTCTGCTCTTATGGGTGATCAAGCTAATAACCTGGCATTAGCATTTGGCGGCGCTTCTAACGGTATGAAAAAATTTAGTGCAATTACGGAAGGTGTTAAAGGTATGGAAAAGGAATTTGCCGCCTTAGGTTATACTATGGACGAAGTAGGAGAATATACTGCTGAATATCTTGATTTACAGAGAATACAAGGCAGACTAGCTAGTAAGAATCAAACGCAAATGATTAAAGGTGCTCAAAATTATCTACTCCAATTAGATCAGTTAACAAGAATTACTGGTATGTCAAGAAAACAAGCGGCCGCGGCTCTTAAAGAGCAATCAATGGATAAGAAGATGAATGCTGTATTTGCCGCAATGGATGAAGGTGCTAAAGAAAATGTCCAAGGCATATTAGCTATGATAAAATCGGCATCACCTGAACTAGAAGCAGGATATAAAGATATAATTGCAATGGGCGGTGCTCCAATCACTGATATGGGTAAATCAA
>Ga0206678_10001092_pt1 | contig 17638 bp, 14 predicted proteins | sample M180m12015metaG_FD_155453 | JGI IMG/M metagenome (GOLD analysis project Ga0206678, IMG submission 155453) | Ammonia-oxidizing marine archaeal communities from Monterey Bay, California, United States - M1 80m 12015 | ecosystem: Environmental > Aquatic > Marine > Intertidal zone | place: USA... | reverse complement strand
TCTTGCTGCAACTGGAGTAGAGGTATTTTCAAGAGGACTGAAATATCACCGACGGCGTGGAATTCTTTCAGCCGACCACTGGGATCCAAATCTGCTCGTTCAGGTCGGAGATGAACCGAATGTCCGTGCCGGTCACCGCCGTTTGGCAGAAGGGATGTGTGTTTCTGCTCAGAATGTGTGGCCTAGCCTCCGTTTCGATCTTGGCTCTTTAAACCAGATTGTCGGGCGGTTTTTGTCAGCGGGATTCTATTACAAGACGTTCATGCGACCGAAGTTTTTGCAGCCGTTGTATCAGAAGATTCTTAGTCGCTTTGCTCCAGGTGGGCGTATTTATTGGGAAACTAGTTCTCATGGTCTTTACGACAAGCGTTATTCTCACCCCGACGTATTAGTCGCTGGTGGTGGTCCGGCTGGTATGGCAGCAGCATTAGCCGCAGCGGATAAAGGCGCCGCTGTGATGCTCGTCGAGCATGAGTATCAACTTGGCGGCCATCTCCTTTGGGGCTGTGCTGGTGACCGGATTACAGCCGCTGCTCTTGAGACATCCGTACGCAATCATAAAAACATCGAGATCTTGGTGAACTCAACGGTAACCGGTCGTTATGACCACAACTGGATTTCAGTTATTGATCGGAATCATCCCGTGGCTCCGGAGCGTCTTATTAGAGCTCGGGCAGGCTCGTTGGTTGTTGCTCCGGGACTATTAGAGCGCCCCTATGTGTTCGCCGGAAATGATCTACCGGGTGTAATGCTTTCTGGAGCAGTTAGGCGTCTTATCAATCTTTGGGCTGTTAAACCCGGTCAGAGAGCTGTGGTGTTGTCGGCTAACTCCCAAGGCGATGAAACCCTCGGTGATTTGCGCGACGCTGGAGTTGAGATTGTCGCTGCACTTGACGCGAGAATGGGTGAGACCGTTGTTGCTGCGCAGGGGCGAGGGCGAGTTAGTAAGGTCACCTTGGGTGATGGTCGGATCGTAAATGCTGATCTCTTAGTATTAGCTACTGGCTGGACTGCGCCAACCTCACTGCTAAATATGGCTGGAGACCGACCAGCTTACGACCCGATAGCCGCCCGCTACTTCCCGGTTTCACTCCCAAACGAAGTGCTAGCTACTGGTGGGATTGTCGGAGATGGAAGCATCGAAGAGCTTGTTGACCATGGGACATCAACCGGAGATCTAGCGGCTAATCGAGCACTCCGCTTGCGGCATAAGCGAAGATCAACGTTGATCTGGGCGCATAACCCCGAGCATCCAGCATCTGATGAAATACCTGATAACCGACCACCGTTATTGAGAGCACCTCACCCGGAGTGTTACCGCAGCACGACCCATGGGATGGTTGACATGTCCGAAGACGTTTCCTCCAAGGATCTCATACAGGCTGCCGCTGAAGGCTTTGACTCGATTGAACTAATGAAGCGCTACACCACAGTGACCATGGGATCAGCTCAGGGAAAGCTAGAGACAGTCAACGCAGCGGCCATTCTAGCCGAAAGCCATGGTGTGCCACTGGCAGATATCGGTACCACTGTATGGAGACCACCATTTTCACCGGTCACGCTCGGGGCTTTAGCTGGGCGTATACATGAACCTATTAGACGGTCTGCACTTCAGGATTGGCATGAAACGCATGGAGCGACCCCCCTGCTTGCAGGATTGTGGATTCGCCCCGACCATTATGGAGATGCTCAGACTGAAGCGGAGAATGTGCGTAGCAATGTAGGGATCATCGACGTCACTCCGCTCGGCAAACTTGACCTTCGGGGTCCCGATGTTCCGAAGCTTCTTGAGTTGGTGTATGTAAATCGATGGCAGAAGTTAGAGATCGGTCGTGTCCGGTATGGCACGATGGTCGCCGAAGATGGAGTGGTGTCAGATGATGGTGTCACCGGACGTTTAGGTTCAGACCATTGGTTGATGACCACCACCTCTTCTGGTGCAGGAGTAGTTTGGGAGATGCTCGAGGACTGGCTACAAACGGCACATCCGGAATGGAATGTTCATGTCACTCCGGTCACCGGCGGTCTTACTAGTATCAACGTGGCTGGACCTAAGTCACGGATTCTGTTGGAGAGGCTGGTATCAGGCGTCGACCTCAGTCCCGAAGCATTTCAATATTTTAATGTCCGTCAGGGAACTGTAGCCACTGTCGATAACTGTATTATCTGGCGAATCGGGTTCACCGGTGAGTTGTCGTACGAACTTCACGTCCCTTCAGGATTTGCCCTTCATGTATGGGAAACCCTTCTTAAAGTCGGGGCTGACCTTGGCATTGCACCGTTCGGTGTTGAGGCACAACGAATTCTTCGACTCGAGAAAGGTCATTACATAGTGGGTCAAGACACAGATGGGCTTACTAAAGCGCCGTCGGCTGGTCTTGGTGGTCTCGTCAAATTAGACAAGCCTGACACTCTTGGTCTGCCCGAACTACGCGCTGCTTACGCGCGCAATGATCTACCTGTATTGGTAAGCCTTCAACCGGTTGATGGTTCGATTGTTCCTAGTGAGGCATGCCAAATAATTTCAGAAGACTCCAACGAAATCTTGGGACGCATTACTTCTAGTCGCATGTCGCCGACATTGGGCCGGTCTGTATGTCTTGGACAAGTGCATCCAACGTGTGCAAAACCTGGCACTATTGTCACTGTTCTCCTCGTTGATGGGTCTCGTATTCCCGTAACCGTGATGGAACATCACGCTCACGTAGATCCGGAAGGAGAACGTCAACGTGTCTGAACTAAAGTTTGTAAGTCCAGTAACCATCGAACAGCTAACCACTCTTAACGGTGCTCTTACCCTGACTGATGTTGGGGCCACAACGAAGGTCTTAGTTCGAGCGGGATCTAAAACAGCGGCTGCCATTCATCTAGCTACTCCGTTCGGTCGTAGTCAAGAAACAACTGACGGAGTACTTGTATGCGGCACACGACCAGATGAGTGGACTCTTTATACGTCTTCTAGAGCGGCCGATGTGGTGATTGAAACTATTCCCGATGAGGGATTTGTAACTGTTATTGATATAACTCATGGGAGGGCGATGATTCGGATCTCGGGATCATCTTCGCCCCTCGCCCTCGCAAAGGTTTGTAACATTGATTTTGCGGATGATATGACCCCAGATGGTGCGGTTTTTTCCGCCTCGGTAGCCGGAGTTTCGTGCAACCTAATCCGGAATGACCAGATAGAAGGCTGTTCTTATTTACTGACCTGTGAAAGATCTTTTGGTCGTTACCTGTTTGTAGCCCTTGCTGATGCTGGAATAGAATTTGGTTTTAACCCTCCAGAGGGGTGGACGCTGCATTAATATTCACCTGAAAGACGGTGCGTGAGTCAAGCAAGCAAAAGATAACGAAAACTAGGTTTCAATCACACCATTCGCTTAGTTTTTGGTGAAGCCAGCGAACTTTTGATTCTTGATAATTACCTAGAGATACTCCTGGTTTGTGGGTTGCTTCTAGACCCATTTGAACTTTCGCCATGTTGAAAAGATCCTGATTAAAAACTTTTCCTAACATCCCTAATTCGGTGGCATCAGTAAAGGTTTCGTGTTCTTCGAGCCAGTGTATTGGGGCTGGGGGAGGTCGTTCACCGATAAATGGTGCGACGAAAATACATTCCATTATCGAAGAGCGGTGATCATCACCATTTGGTCTGAAACGATAGACGATCCTGTTGAATGCTCCCCATGGGTGAAAATTTGGGAACAATGTGTAATAGATATTGTCCACCATTTCAGCATCAGAAAGTCTGTCTACCCAGTCGCCCGCTTCATCGCGCCATCGTTCACGACCGCCAGCTGCTGCAACAGCTCTGGCAGTCGAACCCTCTGGAATCTCTATAGGTAAATCCTGATCATGGCGAATGTCCATTGCACAACGCATTATTTCTTCTTCAGTTACTTCGTAGTCAAGATTTGGACTTGGAGTTGCACCAGGAGTAATATTTCTTGCAAAGTTGTCCCATATGTCGGTCTGAGTGTTCGTATCACCGAGCTGAAGCATTATGTTTGGGTGGGTGGCGTTCACGTGGTATGCCTCGCAGAACGCCTCTTGTGAGATTTTCCAATTGCAGTCAATTACTTTGGCTATATGGGCCTGTTTGTAACGGTTAGCTAGATCCCAGCCTTCAAAATGGTTAACCATGTTTCCGAGAAAGTCTTCAAGTGGTTCGCAGTCAGGGTCTGGATTTATGAATACAAACCCAGCCCAAGTACCTACTTGAACCTGTGAAAGGTTGTAATCAGATCCCCGTGCTTCTAGGTGAGGAAAATCCCATGATGCTGGAATGTCTTTTAGTTCTCCGCCTATTTCCCAGCAATGCCCATGAAAAGGACACCGTATCTCTGAACAGTTTCCGTCATAGTCTTTCAATCTTCTACCGCGATGAAGGCAAGCATTAGGATAAGCCTTTATCTCATCAGGAGCAGAACGAATGACTATATAGGAAGACCTAGCTATGTCATATACGTAGTAATCACCTACTTCAGAAATTTCCTCTTCGCGACAGGCATATTGCCAAACACGGCTCCAAAGTTTTTCTACTTCAACGTCATGCCACTCGCGTGTTGTGTAACGAGTTATAGGGATATCTTCATCGCCCAAGAAACGAGGTGATTCAAGACGAAGGACATCTGGGACCTCATGAGTGTCACTATCAAGTAGTTCTTGATAGGAGATACCAGGGGATCTTGCTTCTCCCGAAGGAAGAACTTCACTCACAGTTATTTACCCCCCTTAGATGCTTCAGCATCAATTATTAATCGTTTGAATAAGTTTGTCTACTTTAAAACTATTTGGACTCTATCCAATTTATTTGATGAGATTTCTAAGAAAGTGAAAGCAATTTGTTGTCTAGTTCTTTAATTGCCTTAAGAGGATCTGTTACTTGAATAGTTGACCACCCTGCTTCTTTAGCTGCAATCAGATTTGGTGTGAAATCATCTAAAAATAAGATCTTTTCACCGGAGACTTGCAAAAGTTCTTCTGTTCTCTCATAGATTTTTGCTTCAGGTTTTCGAGTACCTTCTTCTGATGAAGCAATCCAAGCATCGAATTTAACGTCCGTTAGTTCTTCTTTTACAGTTGGATAAAACTCAGTGAAAAGATTGGTTAAAAGAGCTATAGAAAGTCCTTTTTGCTGAACTTCAATCGCTTTTTGGACCATGGGTTCAATAATTGTGTAAGGAGCAGTAAGACCGCTTTTTGTATTCGAGTAAACGGTTTCTATCTCATCACCAAAAAGCTTTACAGAATATTCTGCTGCATAAGATTCAAGTTCCTCTTGGATTTGATCCAAAGGTATTTCGCCTCTTTCGGCACGATGCCAAGGATGGTTTGTGGAAATACCAAGTGGTCCCATCACAATTTCTCGAATCACTTCGACTGAAGTTTCAGCACGTTCAGCTAAAGGAACAAATTTATTTGTTATGGATGTGATCATCACACCGCCGTAGTCAAAAACTATGGCATCGAAACTCTTATCCAAAAAATTTAGTCTCCCTCAACGGACCAGAATTTGGAACTTGCGACCCTGTCTTCACCATAAACAGGGTCATCTGCATCAATTCTGAATTTTCGGGTGTCACTACCGGTCATGCCATTTCCCCCCAGAGTCTTGCGCATGTTGTGATAGTTGTCGTGATCAAAATGATCGTCCAAACTCTCACCTGTAGTCCATAACTCATAAACCTGTATACAAGTTGATACACAAGGGTCAGCGGCAAAACAGTAGGCAAGACATCCTGGTTCATCGTCACGAGTTGCTTGTTGTAGAGGTCGACTTTGTTCCAAGGCGTTATCGCGATGTTCTTCGTCTTCAAATTCGATGGTTCCAGCAATAATGATCATAGATTTATTCCTTTTTGGTATTAATGATTAGTATCGATCCCATTTGCCAGCTTCGCGTAACATCCCAGGACCGGATTTTATGAAACGGTTATTTCCCCCGGAAGTAGTTTGTCCACCATCAACTACTAGAACGTGACCATTAACTAGTCGTGCGTCATTACTAGCTAGATAAGCGGCCGCAGCAGCAATGTCTTCAGGTTGCCCTGCAATTCCGAGCATTGATCTGGAAGCCATGCCTTCAGCGGTTTCTTCCAATTTTTTATGATCACCAGTCGTAACAGTTGCCGTCATAGCAGTGACAGTATTTCCAGGGGCGATGGCGTTGCTTCTTACTCCGTGTTCGCTTAATTCTGATGCCACTGATTTCGCAAGGCCGATGACACCATGTTTAGCTGCTGTGTAAGCATGGGAACCAAGTCCTCCAAGTATTCCAGCGGTACTACTTGTTGAAATGATTGACCCTGAGCCTTGAGGGATCATGACTCGGGCTGCGTGCTTACAACCTAGAAAAACACCTTTAAGTAAGATAGCGATCGTTGTATCCCAATCTTCGGTTGGTGTGTCTGCAATTGGTCCAACTACACCGACTATTCCTGCATTATTAAACATGCAATCTAAACGTCCGAATTTTTCGACAGCAAGATCTACCGCTGCGGCAACTTGTTCTTCTTGCGTAACGTCGGTTTTGATGAAAACAACAGACTTTCCAAATTCTTCTGCTAGTGCTTCACCTGCTTCTTCTTGAATATCAGCTGCTATAACGGAAGCTCCCTCTTCCACGAACCTATATACGGTTCCTGCACCTATACCGCTGGAAGCACCAGTTATTACAGCAACCATTCCTTCAAGTCGTTTTGTCATCAAATCAATTTGCCTAATTTGGTAGCCAACTACCATGAGCGCCATAAGGAACTCTCTGTGGAATATGGATAGTAGCTACTGGGTCTGATTCAAAATCTTGAGCATCAACAATAATAAATTTCGATGAATTCGTGTTCTCATCATGCACAAGACACATAACCCAACCTTGATCCTCTTCGGAATCAGGTGACGCAGGAGCAAAAACTGGTTCGCCTCCTATTACACCAGAACCAAATTTGTGTTCTAGACGTTCGCCCGTTGCGAAATCATATTTGTATAAAGACTCTCCGTATTCGACAGATTCTTTATTTTCGGGCAAAGACATTACATATCCGAAACGTGCTGGGAGCCCTACAAGGCGATCATCAACACGACCGAAATCGCATGCTTTGTCATCGATTTGCTCTTCACTTACTTTTCCAGTTGTTGTATCAATTGTCCATTTCCATAGATGCCCTTGAGAAGAGTAGTCATCAGCTGAATTTGCAAATGCTGATTCAAGACGAGATACGTGAATAATTATGTTTTCACCTTCTTCATGCGCATTGACCGGATGAAACACATAACAAGGATCGATCTCGAGCCAAGAAATTGAATTATTGTCGCCGTCTCGTTTCATAACCCCAAGACGTGCACCGGCTTCTGGGTCGAATCGGAATGGTAATCCGCTTTCATCAATGGCCTCAAGATTAAAAGTCAATGGAAGATCCATAAAAATTGTGTGATTTCGAGTGATATTAAAATCGTGCATCATAACAATATTTGGAATATCTATTCCTTCCGATTGAACTAATTCTCCGTCAGCGTTAACACGATGGTAGTTAAGGTAAGGAGCCTCGAAATTAAAGTAACTGAAAAACATCATTTCGCCAGTTTCAGGACAAATTTTTGGATGAGCTGTCATGGAAGTTTTTAATTTTCCATCAAAGTCCCAAGGGCCAACCGTTTCTAGTTCTGGTGTTATTTCATAAGGGAAATGACCTTCTTCAAGAGCAAGAATTTTTCCAGCATGTCTAACAACATGGGTATTAGCAGTTCCCATTGTTAGATCTCCCATAACAGCCATAGGATCATCTCCGCCTTCACCTTTATAGACCCGTGTTTTGACAAACCGATTCTTATACCAAAGTGCTTTTCCATTTTCTAGGGATATGCCATGCAGCATTCCATCTCCGAAGAACCAATGAGGAGACCATCCGCTAGAAGGATTAGGTCCTACACGAAGATATGTACCACTAAGTGCTTCAGGAATTTTACCTTCGACTTTGAGGTCGTTTGCGGTTATCTCTTCCAACATTGGCGTCCAGTTTCCGTTTAGATGCCATAACTTTTGCTCATTTTCTGTTGTAGTCATTAATCCTCCATTGTATTTCTTATAAAGATCGTACCGTCAGGCTTTCCTTTAATACTCGTTGGCGATGTACGATATTTTGAAGAGTTCAAATTTTTTGACTTAAAAGTATTAATATAAATCTCTAGATAGTGATAAGGAAAGGCGAGAATGGTTCAGGTTTCCGTACAAGATACAGTGCTGACAGGGATTCCAGGGGAGCCCCGATTGATCGGGGGAAAATGTCCAGATTGTGGCAACCATGTTTTCCCGATGCAAAAAGATTGTCCGAAATGCACAGGTGATCAGATCGAAAAAGTTGAATTATCAACCAAAGGGATTTTGTGGACTTGGACCGTACAAGGTTTTCCACCTAAGTCGCCCCCGTATATTGGTGAAACTGATCCAGAGAATTTCGAAGCATATGGGGTTGGATATATAGAACTCCCAGGTGAAGTGAAAGTCGAAGCCCGATTGACAGAAAATGATCCGACACGTTTACGAGTCGGAATGGAAATGGAACTGACAGTTGTCCCATTAGCCACAGACGAAGAAGGCAATGAAGTAGTTACATTTGCCTTTCGACCAATTGAAAATAACTAGTATGTATATTGGAATCAGAAGGGAGTATAGAAATGCATGATGTCGCTATTGTTGGGATTGGCATGCACGAATTTGGTCGCCATGACGGAGTGTCGGGGATGGACCAAGGTGTAGTAGCTGTTCGACGAGCTCTTGCTGACGCTGGAGCCCAATGGGAGGATTTAGAGTTTGCTTTTGGTGGCAGTAAAGATGCTGGTTCTCCCGACACTATGGTTTCGCGCCTTGGTTTAACAGGTTTACAATTTATAAACGTTCATAATGGATGTGCGACTGGTGGATCTGCTTTAATTTCTTCTTACAACGCCATACGATCAGGTACTTTTGATATTGGAATCGCTTTAGGTTTTGACAAACATGAGAGAGGTGCTTTCAGAGTTAGAACCCGAGGAGACAATCTTGAATGGTATGGAGAATCTGGAATGGCTCTCACTACTCAGTTTTTTGGCATGAAGATAAACCGGTATATGCATGACTATGGAATAAGTCAAAATACATTGGCAAGAGTGTCAACAAAAGCTTTCCGCAATGGGGCATTGAATCCAATGGCATGGCGTAGAAAACCATTTTCTGAAGAAGAAGTTCTTGAATCAACAATGCTTTCTTATCCATTAACCCAGTACATGTTTTGCTCTCCAGGAGAGGGAGGAGTAGCTCTTGTTTTAGTAAGAGCAGACAGGGCTAAGGAATTTACAGATAATCCTGTTTACCTAAAATCATGTGTCGTTAAGTCACGTCGATTTGGAAGTTTTGAAGTTTTCTCACCACACCTTGCTAATGAATTCAGTGAAGGGCCAACAGTAGATGCTTCAAAAGCAGCTTTTGAAATGGCGGGAATAGGACCCGAAGAAATCGACATAGCCCAGCTACAAGATACTGAAAGTGGGGCAGAGGTAATGCATATGGCTGAGAATGGATTTTGCGAACACGGAGAACAAGAATCCATGATTCAGAATGGAGAAACTGAAATCGATGGCAAGTTCCCTGTCAACACTGACGGAGGTTGTCTCGCAAATGGGGAACCAATAGGAGCTTCAGGTCTACGACAGGTATATGAAAATGTTTTACAACTTCGTGGCGATGCAGGAGAGCGACAAGTCCCAGGAGATCCACGCACTGCATATACACATGTTTACGGGGCGCCCGGGATTTCAGGTGTGACGATTCTTTCACGCTAATAGAAGAACGGTTGTGGGTCTTATTTCGAAATAGGTTCTGATGGTTTGAACTTCACGTGGAGTTCGTTAAGGGATCTCAGCACAAGTCCTGGCATGTGCTTGTAATCATTTCTTTCTTCGTTGAGAGATAGTTCAGGAAGCCGGTTCAAAATTACGTCCCAAGCTAGACGTTGCTCTGTGCGAGAGAGTCCCGACCCGGGACAATGATGTTCCCCCAATGAGAAAGCCATGTGGCGTTTTAAATTTTTTCTTTCCAGATCAACTTGTTCAGGGTTTTCAAATATCCGCTCATCTCGATTGGCAGCTGCGTACCTTATGTGAATGGTGGATCCTTTTGGAATTTCCACTCCATGAAACTTTTCGTCTTGTGTGGTTTCGCGGTATAAACCTTGAGTTGGTGATTCGAGCCTTAGAACTTCTTCGATAAATGGTTCTACAAGATCACGGTTGTTGAAGACTTTTTCGTACAATCCTTCTTCCCTTAAGAGGATCCAAAGTCCTGAAGTTAAGGCAAAAGTAGTTGTTTCATTACCGCCTATATACAAATGATCGATGATTCGCACAATTTCGCTGTCTGTTAGTGGACGCTCATCGCCAAAAGTTTCTTGTGTCAAGTGGCTTATAACATCTTCTCTTGGATTCTGGCGTCTCTCATGGACATGTTCAAGTATGTAGTTTTGGAACTCAACGCCTTGTTCGGCCACCCAGTTTTCTTTCTCTTCACTTAGAGGACCTGAAAATGGTAGAACCCATGCAGCCGACCATTTTTTAAGTTGTTCGAAATCATCAAGCGGTAGTCCAAGAATTACGGTAATCATCATTGCGGGTAGAGGTAGAGCGAACGAAGAGAGAAATTCGACTTCACCATCAGCACAGAAATTGTCAATCAAATTGTTCGCTAGATCAGTAATCTGATCTGACCATTTTACAGATCCTTCTATGTTGAAATGAGAGTCAACCATATTGCGATACAACTTATGAACAGGTGGATTAGTACCTAAAACAGATTGTTTAGGGAATCCCTTTTCTTCATAAATTTTTTGACTTGATGGGTGTCTCGTAGTGGCATACCCATTTATAAAGCGATCTGGATGTCTGAGAACATGCATAACGTCTTCATACCTTGTAAGAACAAATATTTTACTTCCCGGAATTTGATAGATAGGAAATTCATTTCTTAGTTCTTTGTAAGTTGGAAACCAATCTTCTTGAGTTTCAGAACTAAATAAATCAATGTGCTCTGATGTTTTCATGTAGTCTCCAGTAAAATTTTTTCTTTGTTCATGTGTGAGGATATTAGATAGAAGATCAAATCGACAATGGGGAGTAAAGTTGGCAACGTTTTTAGCACATATAAGAGTTCATGAAGGTAAGGAAAAACGTTTTGAAGAGATAGCTAAAGACCTTTTTTCTGCAACTCATGAGAATGAAGACGACGTCGTTCGATATGAATACTGGAGAGGATCAGAACACCAGACATATTACACATCTGCTTCCTTTAAGGATTATTTAGGATTTTTGAAACATCAAGTTAGTTCTCACCATGAAGAATTAGCTTCTGAACTTCGTGAAATAACAATGGAGATTAAAATTGAGTGGATTGATCCGATTCAAGGTGCATCTCAACTAGTCGAAACTGATCATCAGACTCCTCCAAGTAAAATGGGAGAACTAGCGGAATCATATTCAGAAAGAATGCCCGCGAATGCACAACCTTGGTGGTTGGAACTTAGAAATTGATAAAAATACTTCCATCTTTTAACCGGCTAATTTTCCAGCATCGACAGGAATTGTTGCACCGGTAATCCAATCCGCCATTTCGCTTGCTAAAAATAAGACGACCCTGGCAACATCATCTGGGACTCCAGACCTACCTAGAAGAGAATTTTTAACCATTGAAGAAATGTCAATGCCTGCCTCTTTCAATGGTTCCATTTGATCTCTAACTCCTGGTGTGTCGATCACCCCAGGTGCAACAGCAACTACACGAATACCTTTAGGTGCTAGTTCGATTGCCAAACTTTTTGTCAAACCTACAACAGCATGTTTAGAAGCTGTATAAGCACTTATTCCTGGGCCTCCTGTTAAACCCTGAGTTGAAGCCAAGTTAATTATGACCCCACCGTTTTTCATTCTCAAAGCAGCTTCCCTTGAACCAGCGAAAGTACCTCGTACATTAACTTCAAGCATTTCATCTATAAAGGAGTCTTCCGCTTCGACCGCTGGTCCTGTTGTAGGGAAAATTCCCGCGTTATTCACCCATATTTCCAGACTTCCAAAATTTTCTAAACAGGCTTCTGCAGTTTCTGCTAAAGATTTCGAATCACTGACATCAACTTCGGATGCAATAACTTTTGCTCCAGTGGAATCTGCGATCTTTTTCGATGTATTTTTAGCTTTTTTTAGATCTATATCAGCAACAATTATTGAAGAGCCAGCTTCAGCTAATCTCTTTACAATCCCTTCGCCTATACCGCTGGCACCACCTGTAACAACCGAGCTTTTACCCTTAAGGGAAAGAAGCTCTTCTATAGAACGAGAAGAGTGGTCTCTAAAGTGGTTATCCATCTTGATTTTTAAACTGTGAGCAGATCACTTACGCCATGGTCAAGGTAAGCGGCTTGGCAACGTTCAATTACTGATGTCCATAGAGACACAGCTCTCTCACTTGAAAAATCAAGAGTTCCAACAGCAAAGACAGGAATCACCCATCCATACAACATTCCGATTCTGTAATCTTCACGAAGTTGATCAAAAGAGTATTCAATGCCGCCTGAAGTTAAGGCTTCGTGATAGGTATGCAGCAGGTCATCTTCGTTATTACGACGATCCTCTATCGACATATTTTGAGAAATAAAATAACCAACATCTTCTGCATGACCATGGCGGCTAAAAGTCTGAAAATCGATCATTTTTACAGAACCGTCTGAACCGAAAAATAGATTGTCTGCCCTGTAGTCCATATGGGTTACCGTCAGAGGCATCTCAGCAAGACGATCTAGCAGTTGGTATACATTGTCGCCAAATCTTTGGACTAGGTCCTCATTTTCTGGTTCAATTGAAGAACCAAATTTTTCTAAAAATCCTGGCAAAGATTGTGCATATACTTCTCTACCTACTTTCATTCCTTCATCATTAATATCTGGGAGCCAATCAAAGTGCGCAAGACCATTACTACCCCAAAAGGTGCTGTGTAGTTTAGCTAAAGCTTCTAGAGCTGAAGAGGCATCATCAACCGAGCAGCCACTTAACTGATCACCTTCACGCATATCGGAAAGATCTTCAAGAAGAAGTAAGTAGTCATCATTTTCAGTGTCGATTGCTGCATGCAAACAGTTAGCTGATATATCAGGTATCAATGGTTGAGCTTGTTCAAAGAAGCGTGCTTCTCTTTCAAATATTCTTGCAGGAGCTAGCATGCTTCGTATCTCTGGAACTTGTGTGGGGATCTTTGAAATAGCAGTTGTCTCACTTCCATCTGAAAACTTCAGATGCAAACGTGCCACTTCACCCATGAAACCAACGCCTGCTGGCAGTTCTTCTACAGTCACTTCAGAAACATGTTGATCATTTTCAAGAGTGAGAGCAGATGTTAGCCATGCAGCTGTAATTTCACTAGCAGACTTAGGTATTTCATTTAGATCCATAAAACCTCCTCAAACGAGCCTAAACCACAGGCACATTTTCGAACGGTAGCAGCATAATAGAGAGCATAACCAGTGGGAAAAGTTTGATTATCTAAATTTGAGGAGTGGTTTGATTCTTATTTGGCATACTGACATAGGTTTTGGAGGTTGTAATGCCAGAATTTGCTAAGGAATTGGCTAAAAAAGACTCGGGGCAAATTGCAATACGAGACGACAATAAAGCACTTAACTGGGACGATGTTGACGGGATTTTAAATCGTGTTACTAACAGACTTCTCGAAAGTGATTTAGGAGCACAAAGACGAATTTCTGTATTTGCAGAGAACTCTAACGAGACGGCACTCGCTCACCTTGGAGGCTTGTTAGCAGGTGCTTCCACTGTTCCAGTTAACTTTCACCTGACTGCTGAGGAAACTGCGTACATTTTAAAAGACAGTGAAACAAGCATTCTTTTTCTTGGCCCTGAGACTTTAGACCGCGGACTAGAGGCTGCTCGGATTGCAGGAATCGAGCAAATTATTGTGTGGGGTGAACAAGTAGAGAAATCTGGAAATTTTGAAATATGGAACAGATGGTATGAAGATGCGCTATCTGAAAATCCAGAAACAAATATCAAACCCTTACCTCATCTACTTTATACATCTGGGACAACGGGCCGACCAAAAGGAACTGACCTTCCACCAACAATGTTTGCCGGTGGTGAAACTATTGAAGAACATGTTGAAACTCTTCAAGAAAGCAGATTCAGCAAGTTTGGGAACCATCTGGTAGTAGGCCCTATGTATCACACAGGACCGCTCTCGGGGATGCGTAATCTAGTTGCCGGAGTTCCTGTAGTTGTTTTAGGTAGATTTGATGCCGAAAAAACTTTGTTGGCAATTTCTAATTATGAAATTGAAAGTACAGTAATGGTTCCAACTCATTTTGTCCGTTTGTTGGATCTCCCTAAAGAGGTGCGTGACCAGTACGACGTTTCATCTCTAAAGATGGTTACTCATACAGGGGCGGCGTGTCCTATAGAAGTCAAACGAGCAATGATCGAATGGTGGGGTCCAGTTTTATTTGAGGCTTACGGGGCGAGTGAAGTGGGCACTACTTGCAGCATCACTTCTGAGGAATGGCTCGAACACCCCGGTTCTGTTGGTCAAGCAAGGCCACCATTTGAAGCCCTTATTGTTGATGAGGACGGTTCACCGCTTGATCAAGGTGTTGAAGGAAGGCTTTATTTTCGTGATAAAACGGGCAGAGGGGTTATTTATCATAATGATCCTGAAAAATCGGCAGAAGCACATTTAGAACCTGGAGTTTTTACTTTAGGTGAGATTGGCTATTTGGATGAAGATGACTATGTCTATATAACTGACAGATTCTCTGACATGGTCGTTTCAGGTGGGGTGAATATATACCCTGCAGAATCTGAGCAAGTTCTAATTACGCATGAAAATGTATTAGATGTTGCTTGTATCGGTATCCCTGATAATGAAATGGGAGAAAGACTACTCGCACTCGTTATAAGTGATGATTCTGAAATTCCTGTTACAGAGGAGGAACTCCTTAGTTTTTGCCGTGAGAGTTTAACTCATTATAAGTGTCCGAAGGAGATTGAATTCGTCGATGATTTAGGAAGAACGACTATGGGAAAGATAAATAAACGAAAACTCCGTGTCCCATATTGGAAAAATCTTCAGGAATAACTAAACAATAATTTAGGGAGCCACAAAGTGAATACTTCAGTTTTGTTAATCGATGAGCCAGAAGAAGGTATCAGGCGCTTGACTATGAATCGTCCTGAAAAACACAATGCGCTAAATGATGACTTACGTTTAGCTATTTTTGAAAACTTAAGAGATGCTGATTCAGATAAGGACGTGTCTGTGATAGTTGTACGCGGTGCGGGCACCTCTTTTTGCTCCGGCTACGACTTATCATCAACAAACAATCCTGTTGAAAGAACAGCAGCAACTACTGATGGTTGGTGGTCGAGACATGTTGTAGCGAATTGGTTTGAAATGTGGGATATGTCAAAACCAATCATCGGGCAAGTCCACGGGTATTGTTTAGCTGGTGGGTCAGAGTTGGCCGCTGCTTGTGACCTTCTATACGTTTCTGAAGATGCACAAATTGGTTATCCACCTGTTCGTCTAATGTCACCTCCGGACATGCAATGGCAAACATGGTATTTGGGATTCAGAAAAGCAATGGAAGCTCTGTTGACAGGTGATGCTATGACGGGGATAGAGGCTGTGGATTCCGGATTTGCAAACAAAGCTTTTCCAATTAATGAACTTGATGATGCGGTTACAGCAATTGCAGCCAGAATAGCAAAAATTCCTTCTGATCTCTTGGCTCTAAACAAACGTTCAGTTCATCGCGCTATGGAAATCATGGGAGTACGAGAAGGTATTAGAGCGACTGCCGAAATACAAGCACTCGGGTTTCACCAGAAGTCATCAAAAGAGTACATGAAAAGATTTAAAAATGAAGGTGTATCTCAAACCTTGAGTGATAGAGACAGGCCATTTGGCGACTACAGAGAGAAAAACTCTGAATAAATTAAGAAAGTATTTTTAGTCAAAAGTGAGAAAAGTACTTTTATTTACTATTATTTTCAGACGTTTATGGAAAATCTTTGCTAAGAAAAGGTAACAGAAGGTCATTTTGCTCTATCTTATAAGGGTTTTTTTTGTCGCAGTGTTGTAACAATTCCGACATTGACGTTTGTAAGTGCATTCCCTTACACTCAAAAGTCTCTGAATACCGATGTGTATCAGAGTTTTTGTTAACTAATGGAGGGGGCTTCCTTTTATGGAAACGCTTATTAGGCGTCGGAGCTGGCGGATTGTTTCTGCTGTTTTGGCGCTTGGATTGATTGCCGGGGCCTGCGGGTCTGACGGTGATGATGGTGCGAGTAGTTCGGATAGCAGTTCAGCTGCTGTTGCTACTACTGCTGCACCTGCTGCGGCAACAACTGCCGCTCCAGCTGCTGCTGACGATTCTTTACCCGGTGAGGGTGTTTCGTTGAGTATGTGTCGTGCTGACTGGGCTTCTGGTTATATCCAGGCCGAGATTGTGCGTCAGATATTGCAGACTGCTGGTTTCGAGGTTTCTGATCCGGCTGAGATTGAGCTTGGACCATCGAATGCATTCACAGCTATGGCTGAGGGTTCATGCGATTTTTGGGCCAACTCATGGTATCCGGGTCACTTCTCATGGTTTGAGAATCAATTATCTGACGGATCGCTTGTTGCTGATCACGTAGAAGCTGTTCCTGGTTTGTTCCAGGATGCTGGTGTTCAGGGATTTTTGGTTACTAAGTCATGGGCTGAAGAGAACAATGTTTCAACCATTGATCAGATAAACAGTGATGAAGCTTTATGGTCTCAGTTGGATTCTGATGGCAACGGTAAGGGAGAGATCCTTGGTTGCCCAGAGAACTGGACTTGTGATGACATCATTGAGAATCAGATCGCTTTTGGTAATGGAACTACTCCGTGGGACAACATGGAAGAGACCAAGGCTGGTTACGACGCTCTGTACGCAGAGATGGTCGACCGTGTAAATAACGGTGAGCCTGGAATTCTTTACACATGGACTCCTACTGCTTATGTGACTGTTCTTATTCCTGGTGAGAATGTGCTTTGGCTTTCTGTCGAAGCGAATTTGGATGCTTCTAACCCTCTTGGTAAAGAAGGTGGAGCTTCTCACTCTCAGGGAGAAGGTTTCACAGGCTTTGACGCTTCTATGTGTACACAGCCTTGTCAGTTAGGTTGGGAACCTGCAGATATTCAGGTTTCAATGCGTACAGATCGTCTCAATGAGACTCCGTTCTTGCGTCATTTGTTCCCACTAATCAAGCCTTCTATTCTTGACATTGCATTCTTGCAAGTTGAACAAGATGCTGGCGATGCTTCACAAGCTCATGTTATTGAGCTTGCTTCTAGCTGGATGGCCGATAACGCTGACCATGTTAATGATTGGATAGCTTCAGCTTCAGCTTCTCTAGCTGCTGGTGATGCACCAGATGTTATTGAAGGACCAGATCTAGGCCCATTGGGTGATGGATCTTTAGGCACTGTTGAGGTTGGTGCTGGTGAAGACATTCAGATCCGTTCGTTGCATGCCATTTCTGGTGATGTTGCGTTCTTGGGTGTACCTATGTCTCGTGCTGTTGATAT
>Ga0206678_10001088_pt1 | contig 17648 bp, 16 predicted proteins | sample M180m12015metaG_FD_155453 | JGI IMG/M metagenome (GOLD analysis project Ga0206678, IMG submission 155453) | Ammonia-oxidizing marine archaeal communities from Monterey Bay, California, United States - M1 80m 12015 | ecosystem: Environmental > Aquatic > Marine > Intertidal zone | place: USA... | reverse complement strand
GCGGACCCAAATAAGGAAGCCCAAGCGTAGTTGTGCTGCTGGAAGGCTAGGGAACATCTGATTAAAGTCGGAGTGCCGCATCACTTTTTCCGCGATGGCTGCGTTGAACCCGTACTCGAAACCTCGCGAAATTAAGACCATTCGCGATTTTCTGCGCGCGGGTTCGCCTTGCCCTCACAAAAAAAATGCAGTTAATCAGATGTTCCCTAGATAGATTCCAGTTCAGTACTGACTTCGAGCCACTCGCCCTCCATAGTTTCTAATTGTTCTTTGAGTTCCGTCTGGTCTCGAAGGAGTGACTGGAGGTCTATTTCCTGTTTAGCGTGGCCGTCACGACTTTGGTAGATAGCTGGATCAGATAGTTGTTGCTCTACTTCTCCGAGCTTTCGTTGTAGCCGTTCCATCCTGTTATCAAGTGTATTCAGGCGTGTTTTTAGTTGCCGGATCTCTTTACCTGGCCTCGTGGCTGTTCTTGGTGGTACTGTTTTAACTGCCTGATTTGTAGGCAGTGCATCTTTTTCCTTGCCGGGTAATACTCGGGTTCGGTAGTCCGCGAGGTCCCCGGGAAAGATGCTGACGCAACCGTTTTCAACCAAAAGGAATTGATCCACCGCGTTTGCCATGAGATGCCGATCGTGTGATACAAGGATCAAAGCGCCAGCGAATGCCTGTAATGCAACGGTCAGTGCCTGGCGCATGTCAATATCAAGATGGTTTGTTGGTTCATCCATTAGCAGCAGGTTGGGCCTGGTCCAGGCAATTAGGGCAAGCGCAAGCCGGGCTTTCTCGCCGCCGGAAAAGGTCCCAACTGGTTCCAGTACTTTGTCTCCGTGGAAGTTAAATCCCCCCAGGAAATTTCGCGCCGCCTGCTCGCCGGGAACTGTCCCAAGTTTTCTTCCAAGATCAAACATGTGCAGCACTGCACTGCTGGAAAGGTCTAGCTCATCAAGCTGGTGCTGTGAGAAATAGGCAGTGTTGAGGTTAGTCCCCCCGGTCTCGACACCACTCAATAGCGGCAGTTCCATGTTCAATGTCTTGATCAACGTACTCTTCCCTGCGCCATTAACCCCAAGCAACCCGTATCGATCACCGGGTAAGAAGCTGAGATTGACATTCTTTAGAACCGCGCTTTCGTATCCAAGGTTGGCATCTACGAGGGTGAGCAATGGCGTCGATGTTTTTTCCTGTGCAGTTATCTCGAACGAGAAAGGTGAGTCGATGTGAGCGGGCGCAATCAGTTCCAGCCGTTCCAGTGCCTTAATTCGACTTTGTGCCTGCCTTGCCTTCGTGGCCTTTGCGCGAAATCGCCTGACGAAATCCTGCATATGCGCGATCTCGCGCTGTTGTTTCTCGTAGCTGCTTTGTTGTAACGCTAATCGTGCGGCTTTAATTTTCTCAAAGGCGGAGTAGTTGCCCGTAAAAAGCTCAATCGTATGGTGATGAAGATAGGCGATATAATTGACGCATTCATCAAGGAATTCTCGATCATGGGAGATCAGTAGCAGGGTGCCCTTAAAGCTTCTGATCCATTCCGATAACCATAGGATGGCATCAAGGTCGAGGTGGTTCGTTGGTTCGTCGAGTAATAACAGGTCGGAAGGGGTCATCAGGGTTTGTGCGAGATTCAGGCGAATTCGCCACCCTCCTGAAAAACTGGAAAGCGGCTGAGTAAACTCCTGTTCTGAAAAACCAAGACCGACCATCAGTTGTTCTGCGCGCGCGCGGGCCGTGTATCCGTCAATTGTGTCTAATTGTTCATGCAGATCTGCAATTTTTTCGAAAGTCTCGTCGCGCTCGGCCTGGGCAAGTTGCGCTGTGATTTTTACAAAGCGCCGGTCACCTGAAAGCACATAATCGATCGCGGGTTGGGTTCTACCAATGACCTCCTGTGCCATATGGGAGATCCGGGTTTCGGCCGGTAAGTCGATCTGGCCAACATCAGATTCCAGATTCCCGAGAATGGCCTCGAAAAGGCTCGATTTACCGCTGCCATTTGCGCCGATTAGTCCCACCTTGTTACCGCGATGAATGGTAAAACTGGCGCCTGTAAACAGAGGGTCCGGGCCTCGCCTTAGGGATACATTGGTTAGCGTTAACATAGGGGTACGTTTAAATTGAGCCTGTTTTGGACGCGCTTGTTCGGAGAAGTGTTTTGATTAAATTGATGGTTGGATTCGTGATTATCGCATGCATTGCCCCTCTTTTTATAAAAGGGTCTAGCGGCGAGCCATTAGTGACGCTTGATGACTGGAAGATAAACGTACCTGCTCAGTTAAAAGGACTGGTGGGTAATTTGATTAGTGGTGCCAAAAAGTCCCTCTCCGTGCAAGAGTAGTAGACAATCGACCAAAAAAAGAAGCCCTGAATTTCCGGTCGGTCCAGTAAAACTAGTGAGCATTACTGGTGCGCATTGTTCCTGAAAGCCTGGAATAGCCCTAGCGTGACCAGGGCGATAAACCCGATCAGTGTCCAGCCGGGAATGCTGATGCCAAGTAACGTCCAAACGATTTCAGCGCAACTGCCATCACCGACCAAAACCATTTGAATGACTTCCTGCATGGGAAACACATCCAGCAGATAATCGAGCCCGGGTCCGCAAGAAGGTACCTGATCTTCCGGCAGGCTTTGAAGATAGAGTTGCCGGGTTGCAAGTGCGCTACCAACTGCAGCAGCCGACACTACCAGCAAGCCGTAGACCTTGATACCGACCCGGGCTGGGTTGTGCAGGGCAGCTGCGATGGCGATCAGTCCCGCAGCGATGACGGCCACTCGCTGGAAAATACAGAGTGGGCAGGGCTCCAGGTGCATCATGTGCTCCATGTAGAGTGCGGCTCCCATGAGAAACATGCAGCCGAAACCGATTGTCCAGTTCAGATTCCTGGCATTAGGTAGGTAATTAGACATCAGTTCCTTATTCCTTTGCAGTTGGTGCAGTTTGGGCCGTTTATGGCGGCGCTAGTTAATGCCTGGTTAAGCCCTTTTTTCTGCGACGCCTACCTTGAACACGTGCTTACAAAATCGGGAATTAAAAGCGAATTGGTGATTTTACGCCGTGCGGGTTCGCCTTGTCCTCCTAAAAAAAGTCCTCCTAAAAAAAGTCCTCTTAATAAGCGCTTGCCCTTGTTAATGAAGTTGTTTCCATTCATCACAAAACTCCATCAGCTCAGGGTAAAAAACTGAAAGGTCCTCCTGAAGACCGGGAAGTTGCTCCTCACAATGTGGATAGGCCTCGATGAGAGGATTTTCGTGCGTTAGCCTCCCTGAGAGATACGTGAGTGATCGTTCCAGGAATTCTAACTGGCCATAGTGGGCCAATGAATTGTGTTCCTGCATTCGCGATGCGCTCTGGAATGCAGCATCGGTCAACATGTCTTTGTGAGCTAACAATTTTTCAAGGGTGCTCGCGGAATAAGACTCAAGTGGCTCGTTGTAATATCGAGGCCAGTTCTGTGCCAACAAGTGATCAAAAGCGATATCCGTGATGATGCCAGCGTATCGGCGGAATCTGGGATCAAACCGCTTGTAACTGTTTTTTACTACCGGATGTGAATCGGTGTATTGGTCGATCGCCCGATGGAGACGAATCCCTCGCTCGATTTCGGGGCTGAAGCGATTCTCCAGGCGCCCCTTAATATAGTCGCCTAGGAAGCCGCCAACCAACAGGCCAGCTTCTGGGCCTGCCAGGGCGAAGTGTGCCAGATAATTCAACTGGCATCCGTGAGGGGTTTATATTCCTCGGCGATCTTCAGAAGATATTCGTCGAAAGCCAGTGTATCTGAGGCCTCAATCACGGCCTGGTCTTCGATAGACTTCTGCGCGAGTACTTCGTATTTGTCTTTTAACGCGGTTGTAAATGGCTGAGACTTGAAATAACGCTCATGCTCCAGCGTTTTATCCATTGCGAACCTGGAGAAAGGAATCTGGTCAGTTTGCATATCATGCAGGATTGAACCGCTTGGGGTGAGAGTCGGGTTTTGCAGGCGGCCAAGTTGCGCTGTGACGCTTTCCTGATAGGAATGAGCGGCGTCTGTATCTAAAAGCGCTGCAGACTCTGCAATGTCCGCCAGTAGTGCACTACCCCATTCGCGCAGCGAAACTTTTTGGCCCTGATCATTTAGCATGAGTTCGCTGTCACGTCCCTCGTAAACTGTTGCGGCACTATTTTCGGTGACCTCACGACAGAGTTGATCGCCATGCTCCGGGCTGTCGGATAACAGGCAAAAAAGGAGGAATGAATCCAGAAACTTAGCTTGTTGCTCATCAATGCCAAGCGGCAGGTACGGATTGACGTCCAGTAACCGTACTTCGATGTACTGGACGCCCTGTTCCAGCAGACAGGCGAGAAAATTCTCACCTTTGTCCGGTACGCGTTTTGCCCTGATGGATGAATAAAACTCCGCTTCGGACTGCAGGATGTTGGTGTTGATCTGTCGGTACTCGTGATTAACCAGTAGGCCGATATCTTTATACGGCGCGTGTTCGGTACCGATCGCATTAGCCAGTGTTGAGACGTAATTTTCAAGGCCGTTGTAACAGATGTTCATATTCTCTGCCTGGGTATTACTTTGGTAACCCAGGTGGCCGCTTCTAAGAGAAGTGGCGTATGGCAGAAACGCGGTCACTTCATCAAAGGGCAACAGTGAATGCTGCTTGTCCTTAAGAAAGGAATTACAGACCGCTGGCGATGCGCCGAACAGGTAGGTCAGTAACCATGAGTAGCGTCTGAAATTGCGCATCAGGTCGAAATACCGCCGGTTACGAAACTCTGCGGTCGTCTCAGTTGACTGCTCGGCAGTGCGTAACCAATCCAGGAAGCTGTCCGGGAAAGAAAAATTGTAATGAACTGCGCAGATGGTTTGCATCCCGCGACCATAGCGATATCCCAGGCCGCTACGATAGGTTTTCTTCAGTCGGCCCAGATTGGACTCGCCATAATATGCAAGGGGAATGTCGTCATCAGCTTTGAGTACACACGGCATACTGGCGGACCAAAGTTTCTCGTCCTGCAATCCTGAGTAAATATATCGATGAACCTCGTCCAGTTCAGACAGAGCGGCTGCAGGTGACTGATGCACCGGGGTGATGAGTTCAAGCTGGGATTCTGAAAAATCGGTGGTTACCTTGGGATGGGTTAGTTTGCCACCTAAAAAACCCGGATGGGGGGTTGTCGCAAGGTGCCCCTCATGTGTCACACGAAGAGCTTCCCTTTCGATGCCGTGATTAAAAACGAGCAGGCCTGGGTCCTGCTTGCTGGCTTCTTTTAGTGCTGAGCTTAGTGGTAAAGGTATCGACTGCATTCTATTAGTTTAACTGAGGACCAGCGTTAGTGACGTCGTCATCGACTTTGAATTTCCAAAGGTATTCGACGAACTTATGTGCGAGCGTCCTTGTGGTTGGGTCATAAGTATCATGATCGGTCCATTGGCTGACGACAAGTTCAGTGACCAGCCTGGATAACCAATGCGCCGTTTACAATGTCGATGAGTTTTTAGTCTTATTTCGCCTGAATCGCTAGGTCGTGGTTTCAAGGAGTATGATGCATGTGGGTGAGATGTTGCGATTATGCCAAATCTGGCGGGCTGTGGGGAATGCCGTTTACCATTCTTGCAGGAATCTGTCTTATTCCGGTTCTCACCTGTCCGCTACAGGTTTTTGTCACGGAACTGGCGAATCAGCCGGCGGTTTTTTTTCGTGGGTCGACCCTCAGACATAATATGAGCACCGGCGGCTTTCCGCTGTTCAGTCAGGAGCGCTCTTTTTGCCTCACTTTCGGGTGTTTCCTGATACAACTTTTGGGCGAGGGTGGCAGACCCTCGTTTCTCAGAGACGTGATGCACTATAATGATTTTTTCATCAAATCCTTGGGTAATGTTTAGCATATCGCCCGCGACTACTTCTTTACTGGGTTTGCACCGATGTCCTCCCAGATGGACTTTGCCTCCATCGATAGCGTCCTTGGCCTTCGCACGGGTTTTAAAAAACCGTGCAGCCCAAAGCCACTTATCTAGCCTGACACCGCTCATATGACTCCCTGCCTTATTAGAACCTTCAGTGGTTCTAACATAAACCGCGCTCATTCTATCCCAGTTGAGATTGATACTCGTATATTGTTCAATCCCTTATCGATAATAATGAGTACCTAATTTTGACTGAGTTGATCAAGGTAATGTGCGCAGTGGCGCGGGACGCGGGCGCGGCTATTCTGCAGGTTTATGGTGATGAAGATTTTGGTGTGCAGACCAAGTCAGATGACTCTCCCCTGACACGGGCAGACCTTGCCGCTCATAACATCATCGTTGAAGGACTGCAGAAGAGGGCCCCTGGGATTCCCGTTCTGTCAGAGGAATCGGATGGCATTAGCTTTGCGGAGAGATCTTCCTGGGACCAGTATTTCCTGGTTGATCCCCTGGATGGTACCAAGGAGTTCATTAATCGCAATGGCGAGTTCACCGTCAATATTGCGCTGATAGAAAAAGGTGTCCCAATGAGAGGGGTTGTGTTTGTTCCGGTGAAAGATGTTATGTATACGGGCGATCAGCACGAGGGGATCGCGACGGTGACCCGGGAGGGAGAAACCGGATCTATTCAGGTTAGAAAACTGGACCGGGCTTCATTAACAGTCGTTGCCAGTCGAAGACACGGTGGTGAAGCGCTGGAAGCCTGCCTCAGTGTTCTTCGAGAAAATTTCGCCTCGATCGACACCACCAATATGGGAAGCTCGCTAAAACTTTGCCTTATCGCGGAAGGAGAAGCGGATCTGTATCCTAGACTGGCGCCTACCTCGGAATGGGATACAGCGGCTGCGCAAGCAGTGGTGGAAGCTGCGGGTGGCAAAGTGGTTGATGTAGAGCTGAAAGAGCTTAGATACAACACAAAAGACAACATTCTGAATCCATTTTTCTACGTCATAGGTGACACGGAATTTGACTGGAACGGCGTTCTGTCACAAGTCGTTGTGCTACCTGAGTAGGTATGGTTAACCCGGGGAAAAAGCTGCGGGGTGGCGTTGTTGAGTTGTGCGCAACCGGCGATGGTTCGATAATCAATTGTGCTGAAGGTAAATAAAAGCGGGGATTTTACTGAATTGGTCTCGGCTAGCGAAGCTGTATGCGCATCCATCCTGCCGAGGACAATACTGTATTTATATACAGCTTCAGCTAGCGAGGTTGACCAATATACCTTCAGCGATATCTAAATTAAAGGGTGGAAAAATGGAGGTTCCTGTGCCGCTATTGCCTTGACATTGAGGATTCGAATCTAAGCTGCTGAATTCAAGAAAGAAAAGTTACAGAACTTGGCGAAAAGGCCTGATTGAAATTTTTTCACGACGATTTTTCTTGTATTTTGGCTTGAAATCATACTCTTTTGACCCCATTAAAGGATATCGATTCGATAAGCGAAAATTGTTATTGTTTTTTAGTCTACTGCCGGATGGGAACATGGAAGGGGTCAGATCTTGAAAATGGTTGGCGAACGGCGGGTTTTTCCCAAATAAAAGTGGCTTAATGCAGTTTACTTGTAGACATTCAAGCTACGATAAAATGTATAATGCGAACCTAGATCTTACATGCTTCCAGATTAGACTCATCGGGCGAACCGAGTGAACTTTCTTTGATCGTATCTGGAGACATCTTTCATCAGAAACGAAGGTCCGTTTGTCGCGTTGTAATGTCCTCATACAAGCACGACACAGCACTACAAGTACGGGATAAAAGACCACCCACTAACATGCACTGTATTTAACGGAGTTCACGCCCTATGACTAACTCGAGTGAAGGTGATTTCGACACAATACTTGATGACGATAGCCTTGAAGACACGACGGACGAACTTGATGCTTTGGAAGAACTGGCCGGCAAGAAAGAAAAGGCAGAGGACGAAGACGAGACTGAACCAGAGGAATCAAAACTCAAGATCCTGATCGATACCGGAAAAGAGCAGGGCTACCTCACTTACGATCAGCTGACTGAAGCACTACCCGAAAGTATTGAAGAAACCGACGAGTTCGAAAGTATTGTTCTAATGTTCGAAGAGATGGGTGTTTCGGTTTACGAAGCGGCGCCTGATCCAGCATCGCTGAAGTCGTCATCGGACGATATAGCTGACAATGAAGACCAAACAATTGGCGGCATTGAAAGTGTTGTAGGCAAGACCATGGACCCTGTCCGCATGTATATGCGTGAGATGGGAACAGTGCCTCTGTTAACACGTGCCGGTGAAATTGAAATCGCCAAACGAATTGAAGATGGTATTCGCGAGACGATGTCGATCATGGCAGGTTACCCAGGGACGGTGGAATATGTCCTCGCGGTCTACGAAGAAGTTATCGAAGATGAAGGCGAGGTTTCTGCCGTCATCTCAGGGTTTCTCGACCCGGAAGATATCATTCCAGACATGTCCCTGATCGCCGAAGCGAAATCCAGCGGTAACTATGAAGCTGGTGAGGACGACAATACCGGTAAGCTTGACCATGATCTGGGGCATCTAAGATTCAAGATCTTGGATAAGGCCTACAAAGCTTATGATCGGGCCAGGAACAAGCAGGGCCGGTTAGATCCGAAGACAGTCAAGGCCCAAGGGAAAATGGCAGACGCATTCAGCTTGTTCAAGCTGGTACCTGCGGTGATGGATCCGATACTGGAGCTTGTTCGTCGTGATATGCAGTTAGTCAGGGATCAGGAACGATCGATTCGTGACTTGTGTGTCCGCAAAAGCAAAATGCCCAGGGAAGTGTTCCTGAAGAACTATGTTGGCAATGAGACCAGCGTCGACTGGATCGACGACATGACAGAAAAGATGCCAGAAATTGCAGAAAACTTACAAAAAGTAAGGATCTCTGTTCGTCATGGTAACAAGCTGATCAAACGCATATCGACTCGAACTGATATGAGCATTGCAGAAATCAAGGACCTTAACCGTCGTTTATTCCTGGCGGTTGGAAACACTCGTGCCGCTAAGAAGGACATGATTGAGGCGAATCTCAGGCTGGTCATCTCGATAGCCAAGAAGTACACCAACCGTGGATTGCACTTCCTCGATCTGATTCAGGAAGGCAACATTGGTTTGATGAAGGCTGTCGATAAGTTTGAGTACCGCCGTGGATTCAAGTTCTCTACCTACGCCACCTGGTGGATCAGGCAGGCGATCACCCGTTCTATCTCGGATCTGGCGCGAACGATTCGCGTACCGGTTCATATGATGGAAACGGTGAACAAGCTCAATCGATTGACTCGGCAGCTGATCCAGGAACTCGGGCGGTCGCCGACAATCGAGGAACTGTCCAAAAGAATGGATTTGCCGGAAGACAAAGTCCTGAAGGCGCTAGATGTTGCGAAACAGCCTATCTCACTGGAAACACCCGTCGGTGATGATGATGATTCCACCATGTGGAATCTCGTGAGTGACACCACTGCCGAATCCCCGATGGATCACGCAACGGATGCAGGGTTGAAAGAGACCACGACGAATGTACTGACTGCTTTGACCGACCGTGAGGCCAAGGTACTAAGGATGCGATTTGGCATTGATATGAATACTGATCACACCCTTGAAGAAGTGGGCCGTCAGTTTTCGGTAACGCGCGAGCGTATTCGGCAGATTGAAGCCAAGGCACTTCGAAAGCTCAGGCATCCCTCCAGGTCGGAACAGCTTAAAAGCTTTATCGAGGGGTGACAGTTCTGGGGGTCAGCGCTGACCCCTTTCCCCCCTTTCTCCTCTTTCTTTCTTGCCTCTTTCTTTCTTGCCTCTTTCTACCGGGACCGTAAATCCGCATGGTGTGCTAGTTTATGGTCCATGCCAGCCCGAAGTCGACCAGGACCACGACGAAAAACTCAGCCAGAAAGTAATTTGAAGTTCCGTTCGAAGAGTCGTCGTTGTTACTGGTAAGCTTCAAAACGATGAGCAGAACTTCGATGAAGTTCTCGTCTTTACTCGCCGTGAAAGCACCCGGGTAGAGGCTTTTAAATTCAATAAGAGCGGGAGCAAGCCCTGGTGGAGAAACTGAAGAAATTTTTTGCGGGACGTCCGCATTGGATGAACGCACTGATGATTTTTTGTGCATATATGACGTTCATCTATATGCCATTTGATTTGTTTTACAAACCCGTCGACCAGGATGCTGAAGTCTGGTTTGGCTACATGCTTCATGGTTGGGCCGCCAAAGTGACTGAACCCTTGCATTGGTTGATCTACGGAGCCGGATTCTTCGGTTTCCTGAAGATGAAACGGTGGATGTTTCCCTGGGCAGCTCTTTATGTTGTGCAAGTAGCTATCGGCATGGCGGTCTGGCCGTGGCTCTACAGCGAAACTGACTGGTGGGTGGGTGCATTGATTGGTCTTCCGTTTGCGGCGCTGGCCGTTATGCTGTGGCGGGCAAAAAGTCAGTTCAATGGTATGGTGCCTTGAGCCATTGGTGTCGGGCAATAAGACGATAAGTTGCCAAATTAGAAAAGAATTGAGGAGAGAGGTAGATGGATAGCTTTGAAGGAAAGATAGCAGTCGTGACCGGTGGAGGTACTGGTATGGGAAGGGAGCTCTGCCTGCAGCTGGTTAAGGAAGGATGCAATGTCGCGACCTGTGATGTTCTGATGGAGAATCTGGAGGAAACAAAAAGTCTGTGTCAGGAAGTAAATCCCGACATTCTGGTGACTCTGCATCAATGTGACGTTTCCAGTGAAGAAGCCATGAACCACTTTCGGGACGAAGTGATCGCTACCCACGGCGACAAGATTAATTTGTTATTTAACAATGCCGGTATTGGTGGTGGCGGCAGTTTCTTGAATCCGGAGGACAGAGCTGACTGGGAAAGAACCTTCAATGTCTGTTGGTACGGCGTCTACTATGGTTGCCGCGCCTTTATAGAATCATTGGTTAATGCTGATGAATCACACATCGTCAACACCAGCAGCGTCAATGGGTTCTGGGCTTCCATTGGCCTGAACACGCCGCATACCGCATATTGTTCCGCTAAGTTTGCCGTAAAGGGATTCAGTGAAGCGCTGGTCACCGACCTCAGGATGAATGCGGCCCACGTAGGGGTTAGTGTTGTTATGCCGGGGCACATTGGCACCTCCATAGCGATCAATTCGGGGAAAGTTCTTGGACGACCAGCGGCTCTTGATATGAGTGAAGAGGACATCAAGGATATACGTGAGCGAATGATGAACTCAGGTGGGGAGATGTCAGAAGTAGTGATGAACCTGTCTGATGACCAGATCCGTGAGTTCATGCACCAGAGGGGAATCGCATTTCGTGATAATGCCCCTACCAGTGCGGGGGAGGCAGCGACCATCATCCTGGCCGGCGTTAAGACGGGTAGGTGGCGAATCCTGGTTGGTGAAGATGCACATCGGCTGGATGAACGAGTTCGAACCAACCCGGAATCTGCTTACGAGGCCTCTTTTATAGAGGCCATGCAGGAAGGTGGCGACCTGGTAGCGCTAATTGGTACGACTGAACAGTAATCTTGTCGGCCGTATCTATATTCGGGCAACCGGCGGCGCCACTCGGTTATCGAAGCTGGGCGGTTTTCGAATGGGCTCGTAACCCTTACGTCATTCTGGTCAAGATCTATATTTTTGCACCCTACTTCTCGACCACGATTGTTGGTGACCTGGTGAAGGGACAGGGGTTACATCGCTGATCGGTATGCTGGTGGTCGGTTTTGTGATGATGATCTTTGTGAGAGAAGAACAGGCCATCAAGCCAGATATCTAATTTTAAGTAGATGAAGTGCAGCTATAGGGACTTTAATATAGCGTTGAGTAGTTTTTTAATTTGTTTGTTGGGATTCATGGAAAGCCCTAGTTCAGCTTCCTTCCTGGCTACCTCAAGGTTCCCCAGTTCAGCGTTCGCGCTTGCGATCACAAGGTAGACGACTGTCGGATCCGGATCCCACCAACGTTTTTCGCGGCGCTGGAATTGCTGGGCGGAAGAGATCGCTTTTTCATATTGCTCGGTCTGCATATAAAACTGAGCCAGAGAAAAGTGAGGCGCTGCGCGATTCATCAATATAGCAGCTTCCTGGAAAGCGGCCTCTGCGCCGGCTACGTCTTTTTCCTTGCTGAGCAACAGGCCTTTCGCCATGGCGCCATAGGCCTTGTCCAGCTGTTCGATTTCATTCATCTGCGCCCTGGCAATGTCCAGATCCCCACCGGCTATACTCGGTGCATTGGTATAGTAAGCGAAGATGGCATACCGGGAATTCAGGTTCCCGGGGTCGGCGGCAACGGAAGCCTTCCAGGACGATAGTGCCTTGTTTGCCATGCCGATTTTCTTGAAAATGTTGACCTCGCCGATGAGGGCCAGGTATACCAGACCGGAAAGATAGTAGGCTTCGCCATCATTAGGATAGTGCTGGTGAAAGTCTTCCAGGGTGTCTGAAGCGTCGTCGAAATTACCTGAGTGATACTGCACCCTTGCAAGATGAAACAACACATTACGATCCTGTTGCTTCTCGGATAGCCTGGTCAGGGTGCCTATCGCTCGTTCGTAGTCGCGTTCGTCGATTGCTTTGAAGGCAGAACTTAGCGTGTCGTTGGCGAGGGCGGGTGTCGCGAGCCAGCAGCAAACTATCAATGTTGTAAAGGTTTTCATCCAAATCACCCTCAAAAAGCAGACCTTAGTCTACTGACGCTCACGGCCACCTCCAAACACAGAAGTCCAGTTCCTCAACAATTCCTGAGCCGCTTCACGCTCAGCCTTCAACTGTGCGGCACTTCTGCCAATCCGGACTTCAATCCTGTCCTGGATAATGAGCTGATCCGTGAATACCTGATGACCTTAGGTGCTGGCACAGGTGAAACCTCGTTGTTAACCATCGAAGGTATATTAACGGGTTAGTTGTCTTCCTTCGAGATGCTGGGCGGTGAGATTGACTACGCTGTTGGCTTCCAGTATCGGGATGAAACCTATGAAACCGGTGTCTCTGAAGTCTATGATGGTTATCAGTTCCCTTGTTCTGCAGGTCCTGAAATTAAGGATTGTGCGAGTGGTCGAACCGGACTGTTCGGATTCCTGCCGCCGAGTTTTCCGATCGATGAAGACAGGGATATCTGGAGTGCCTCTGCAGATACAGCGAATAGGCACAATCATCTGGCTCGAATCAGTTTACTCATCGTGAGATGATCAAATCCCGCTACCGCAATATAAACGAGAAGGAAGCCACTATGAAATCCCCTATCTGCGAAAAACTCGGCATCGAGTTTCCCTTGATTGCCTTTACTCATTGCCGTGATGTTGTTGTTGAAGTTTCGAAGGCTGGTGGTATGGGTGTCCTGGGCGCCGCGAGTTTCGGGCCAAATCAGCTGGAAATAGAACTTGCCTGGATTGATGAGCATATCGATGGCAAGCCTTACGGGCTGGATCTGATAGTTCCAACGAGTATGGCGAACAAGGATGAATCACAATCTCCGGAAGAAGTCAGCGCCATGGTGCCGAATGAACACAAGAACTTCGCGGCGGGCGTCCTGGCAAGGCACAACGTTGATACGGCTGATGTGTACGAAGGGGTGTCCCGTGGCAGTGGCGGTTTTCTTGGAGAGAAGCGGGCTGAGGGCATTATGGATATAGCGTTTGCCCATCCCATAAGCCTGATTGTTAATGCGCTGGGTGTTCCGCCAGCCTACATGTTGCAGATGGCGAAAGAGAAAGGGGTTCTCTGCGGCGCGCTTGTCGGTGCCAAGCATCATGCGATCAAACAGGCTGAAGCAGGTGTGGAGATTCTGATAGTGGCAGGCACAGAGGCCGGCGGACATTGCGGCGAAGTGTCGACGATGGTTCTGGTACCTGAAGTTTCACAGGCGGTAGAGGTTTACCCTCATGTTTCTGTACTGGCTGCAGGCGGCATTGTCACGGGACGTCAGATGGCAGCGGCCATGGCTATGGGGGCACATGGGGCCTGGACGGGTTCCGTCTGGTTAACCACCCAGGAGGCGGAGACGTCACCCATTATCAAGGAAAAATTGCTTTCAGCTGGCTCCAGCCAAACTATTCGCACCAGGAGTCGTACCGGGAAATATTCAAGGCAGGTTAGGTCACCCTGGACTGATGCGTGGGAAAGTGTGGAAGCGCCGGAGCCATTACCGATGCCACTCCAATCTCTGGTGAGTGAGCCGGCGTTGGGTAAGGTCGTTAAACTCGCGGAATCCGGTCATCAGGGCGCGAAGCAACTGGTGACTTACTGGGTAGGTCAGGGTGTTGGCATGATGAACCAGAGCCTGTCTGCTAAACAGGTGGTGTACGATTTCATGGAAGATTTTCTGGCGGCGAATGAAAGACTCGGGGGTTTTATCGATGACTGATCATGAAATAGCAACGGAAGTTGTGTTTGAGGATGAAGAGGTCCGGGTCTGGAACCAGGTTGTGCAAGGGGGCGAAGATATCCCGAAACACGAACACAAGCATGACTATTTTTTGCTGAACATTTCAGGTGAGGGGCCCATTCAGGTTCAGTTTCACAATGGAACAGGAGGGTCCCTTGGTGAAACATTTGAATTTTTCCCAAAGCCAGGTTCTTCAGATTTCATCAAGAAGGGTCATATTGAAACTGCGCACAATGCTGGAGGTGACTACCACGCCATTCTGGTTGAGCTAAAGAAGCGTTAGGTAACAAAAATGAGGGTGGCACTCTGGATGCGGCAAAGTAGTCCAATCGTGATCAGCAGCTACCGGAAGTTCGAGCTGCGAATAAACTCGGCTGTGCGTGATACGGGTTTTGGTGGCGCCAAGGTTGCTGCTTCTGTCGTGCATCGGGGAGTAGGTGCAGGTCTTCCGGTATGCTGACCACCCGCCTGGTACTAATATTTTGTTGCATGGTAGGATGTTTGCTCTTTAGAAAAACGGTAATAACGCAGTGAGTAGCCCCATAGAAATAGCGCTTAGTGACGGGAAAGGTACTATTCACGGCTACTGTGATGACAAGTTCCGCAGCGTGCTGGAGACCTTCATTGCCAATTTTGAAGATCGCGAAGAGCAAGGAGCGTCCGTTTGTTTCAATGTTGAAGGGGAGACTGTGGTTAACCTCTGGGGCGGTCGAATGCACCCCCGGCAGGAGTCAGAGTGGCTGGAAGACACCATGAGTGTTGTGCATTCGGTGACCAAGGCGGCTGTTTCAATTTGTGCGCATATACTTATCTGTGAAGGAAAACTCGATTTGCGGGCAAGGGTCATAGACTACTGGCCTGAATTTGGCCAGCAGGGCAAGGAAGATGTGACCGTTGCCATGATGCTCAATCATTCAGCGGGTCTCGCTGCCATTCGCACGCCGATTAAGGAAGGCGGCTTTCTGGACTGGGACTACATGGTGCAGCGGTTGGCGGAAGAAGCGCCATTCTGGAAGCCGGGGACTCGGAATGGTTATCATATGTCGACGTTTGGTTGGACTGTTGGAGAGCTTGTTAGGCGCGCCTCTGGTCTTTCGTTGGGAGACTATTTTCGAGCGCGTGTTGCGGAGCCTTTGGGGCTGGATTTTTACATTGGCCTGCCTGAGTCAGAACATCACCGCGTATCAAGAATGATGCGCTGGGCATCGAAAAAAGGCGATCCGGTTTCACCGTACACCGTTGCGCTGCTGCAAAGTAAAGAGTCGTTGCAATACATTGCGCTACTCAACAACGGGAAATTTAGGACTGACGCCCCGGAAAGCTATCTCTGCCAGTACGGCGCAGGTGGAGGCATTGCCAATGGGAAGGGAATTGCGGGAATGTTCAATCCCTTTGCCAATGGCGGCGAAGGCTTTGTTGACAAGGTTGGCCTTGAGCGTATGCAGGCTGCCTCTGTGGCTACCAATGAAGATGTGACGCTCGTGTCACCGACGAAATTTAGCCTGGGTTTCATGCTCAGCATGGATAATCGACATCGCGAAGTTGGTGCGCTCGAAACCATTATCATGGGCAAGCACGCATTTGGACACGCTGGCGCGGGTGGTAGCGTCGGCTTTGCCGATACTGAATGTCATCTTGGTTTTGGATACAGCATGAACAAGATGGGTGCGGGGATTTTGCTGAATGAAAGAGGGCAATCCCTGGTCGATGAAACCTATCGCTGTCTTGGTTACAGCACTAACGAACCAGGTTATTGGGTCAGGTAACGACCCTTGGAACTGGTCAGAGTTCCAGCCCACGAATCGGTAAACCGGCGGCTTCATAACAGCGATCAATCACTGTCATCTGGGCAACAGCATCGTTGCCGTCAGTCCAAAGAGGTTCGTCCTTTTCAACCGCCGCGATGAAGGCATCCAGCTGATAGGCATAGGTAGGCCTTCGATCAACGGTTTCGTGGCTTGTCTGTCCGCGCAGGTTCAGGGTCAGAAGGTGACCCATCTGTGGTGCAATGACGTTGTCGACCCGCATTTCCCCCCTGCTTCCCCTGACCCTCACTTCTGCTTTGAATGATGCTGACGCCCGCATATCTGCTGATGTGGTGATGGCGATGTTCCCGGCCTCCATTTTTGTTTCCAGTAACAGGTCAACCTGGGGTGGGCCAACTTCTGCTGTCGCCGAAACAACCGTCGGTTCGGTATCCGTCAAATGCCGAATCCATGAAATGGGATAGCAGCCTATATCCATCGTGACGCCCCCACCCAGGTGATAGTTCATACGGATGTTATCCGGGTCTGTTACCGGGATATGAAAGGCAGCATCAATGGACTCGATCATACCGAGTTTTCCACTATCGACGATATTTTTCATTCGCGCGAACAGGGGATGATAGCGATAGTGAAATGCATCCATCAAGACGAGGCGCTTGTCTTTAGCTACTTGATTCATCTCTTTCGCTTCTGCTGCGTTACAGGCAAGAGATTTCTCACAGAGGACATGCTTACCTGCATTCAAGGCGGCGATGGTCCAGCGATGATGGGCGGCAATATGAAGGGGGTTGTACAGAGCGTTTATCTTTCCATGGCGAACAACATCAGAATAGCTATCGCAGACGGTGCCTATGTGGTGCGCGGCTGCAAAGGTTTCAGCCTTGGCCCTGTCTCGAGCGGCCATAACAGAGATTCCTGCAAGGGGTTCATTCATGCATGGGTAGATAAGTGCTGCAGGAGTAATCTGGGCTGCGCCCAATATGCCGAATCGAATCATGTGTTTGTCTTCTGTTTACTAGAGAACTTAGGTCACTCGTCTATAGGTGCCTTGCGAACTGAGCGCGCTCGTGTAAGTTTACGCGATGTCTGAAAGTTATATTGAAGAATCAAGGCTAGCCCTCGCCGAAGCCTCGCTTGGGCCACTGCTCCCGACGGGGGCGTGGCATCCAACGCTACCGTCTGAGGTGAAGCCTCGTCAGATCGGTGATGAGCTCTGGTCAAGCGCGTTCGATAAGGATCAACTTGATGATCGGCCTCTCTACTGGCAACGACTCATTCTATCTCAATGTCTACGGGAGCTCGGCGCTGAATCCTCGGATTTGTTGGAGTTTGAGCTGGCAAGCCGAGGCATGCTGGGCAATCAGTTTTCAAGTGGTGCAACCTATCGTGTGCTGGTGACGGGGTTCGACCCGTTTCATCTGGACGATCACATAGGACAGGGGAACCCGTCTGGCGTGGTCGCACTCCAACATCAACACAAACAGATCATGTTGGGCGCGGGAAGCGCTGAGATTCGCTCGATGATATTTCCGGTGCGTTATAAGGACTTTGATGAGTTTCT
>Ga0206678_10001077_pt1 | contig 17727 bp, 21 predicted proteins | sample M180m12015metaG_FD_155453 | JGI IMG/M metagenome (GOLD analysis project Ga0206678, IMG submission 155453) | Ammonia-oxidizing marine archaeal communities from Monterey Bay, California, United States - M1 80m 12015 | ecosystem: Environmental > Aquatic > Marine > Intertidal zone | place: USA... | reverse complement strand
AGCATCTGCTAATAAAGCATCAATTTCAAAAGGCATATCATAAGAAATCTTTAATCGTTTATAAGATTATTTAAGTTTGACAACTTTAATTTCAAAATTGCAAGTCTCACAATCGAATTTAATTCCGGGTTTATATTTATTTTTTCCAGTTTTTGGATTTTTTATTGGAAGTCGCTTTCTTTCAAAAGGAATTTCAAGCTCACCAGAATGACCTTCGGGACAAGTATATTCAATACTTGCAGTTAAAGAATCTTCATAAGATTCCTTTTCAACACTATATTCACATTCTGAACAAACATATTCCTTAGATCTAGATTTTACTTTACCTGTTTTAGGATTTACAGGTTTACCCATATCAGTTTTATTGCATTTTGGACATTTTTCTTTGAAGACATAAACCTTTACTTGACCAAATTCATCATTTCGTCGAGTAAAATAAATTAATTCAGACATAGATTTTGGTTTTTTTATTGCCATGTTTTACACATACATTCTCCATACATTCTTGAATATGCGCTATGAAACTCAAAATCATTTTCATAGGCATAACGATTACAATCTTCGATACATAAATCATTAGCTCCAACTTTATATCGTTGAATAAATTGACCATCAACAATTTTTGTTTCGAAAGTGATTATTAATTTATAAATTTCTGGCTCAGGTTCGTAATTTGAAGCGATAAATCCAAATAATATAATTAAGAGTATGTAAATGAAAGTCTTGTTTTTTATTTTCATGGTTACTAATTGAGCAATTTTAATTTAAAGCTTGCTCTTGTTCAGGTGGAATTCCCCATCCTTCCAAATCAGGATCAAATGTTCCCGATCGGCAATTATCCTCGCATGATTCTGCCTGCTCTTTAGCTGCATACTTGTATTTACACAAGTTACATACGAAGTGGACACCTTTTTGTTCTACCATAATTCGACGTTTTTATTTTAATTTAAAAGGTTAACTAAGTGACTAATAATCTACAAATCGTGTTTTTAGACAAAATAAAATAATTTCATGATCAGTTTGACCCTTAAATATACCATTTAAAATTCTAGCTCTGACTTCAGATTGATAACTTGCAACAAGTCCTGGCTCCGGATCATGCGCTTTACCATGTAAAACATCTCTACTCTGATCCATCACTTCTTTATAAATTCTAAAATATCTTTCTTGTTCTTCTTTACTCAAATTATTTTCATTTAACCTTGCAATTCTAGAATCTAAGAGCGAAGTCTGAATCGAGTCCTCACCTGAAGCCTTAGCTCTCATAATTATTCTTTCAAGTTGTAAATAATTTTTTAGTTCAGATTTGGCTTGTCTCAGCGTACCTCGATACATAATTCCATTAATTATACCTCGTCCATATCTATCATATTTTTGTGAAAATAATATTCTTGATTCCCGACGTGCCTCCGAATAACCTTCGACATCACCCTTTCTATTCAAATGCCAATATAAAATTTGATTTGGATCATATTTTTTAACAATACCCGCACTAATTGCACTAATTGCAATTGCTCCAACTGAAACTCCCACCAATAATGCAAATACTAGATCCATAAGATCTGAAATCACTCGGAGAATAAATAATTTTTCTAAAGAACGAAAATGTAGGCGGCAGGATTCGAACCTGCGAAGGCACTAAGCCAATGGATCTTAAGTCCATCCCATTTGACCGCTCTGGAACGCCTACAATAGAAAATGAATTATTATATGATTTTTAAAGGTAACGTTAAACATAAAAAAAGAAAGATCGTAATAAACCTATGTGGCGAAAAATTTCAGATTCAATCATATTAATTTTCCCATATTTATTTTTTAAATTGGGCTCTGGTGCATTCCCGATATATTTTGCAGGTGTTTTAATTTCAGTAATGAATGAAGGAATAAAACGCTTGTTCAAATCCAAACGGCCTGATGGATCCGATGATGAATCTTTTCCAAGCAATCATACATCATTAAGTTTATTGATGGCAATGATGTCAGGAGATACAATATTATATGTATGGTCGGGTTTAATTGCATTATCACGGTTTAAGTTAAGAAGACATAGATTTGTAGATATTGTTTTCGGAGCAGTTATCGCTTTCTTTTTCTTTTCAATTTTTGTCCAAAAATATTCATCTTTTTTCTATCTGGTCTAAAGAAGAATAGATAGATTAAAGGTAAAATTCCAACTGTGTTAAGAATTAATAATGCAATGAACCACCATTTCTGAGAATGTCGGGCAGATTGCCATAATGCTAGACCTTTGAATAAAAGTATTATTAATGCAACAATAAAAAACAAAGCAAAGATCACAATATCATTTGTTGCCAATGCTTCTGAAAGTTCTGCCATGATTAGATTATTATAGTATGATATAAAAATATTATTATGGAAACATATGTCGATAAACAAGGTTTTGTTAGACTCAAAAATTCTCATGAGCTTCTACATAGAATTATTGGTAAAAGACAATATTCCGGAGAATTAGGATATCCTTATTCGAAATGTGTTGTTAGGCATCGTGATGGAAATAAAACAAATAATAAACCGTCAAATCTTGAGTTAATTTCACCAAAAATTATTGAAGATTTTAAAACCAAGATTGGGTTTGATAGAGAAGATAATCGAGATACTATTTTTAAAAAATATATCAAAAAATTCGGGATTGAGTATAATCAAGAGAATTATAGAAATTTGGAAGCAGTTCTTCAAAAGAAAAAATTTCCAGTAAGTTTCAATATTGAAGATATGAATCGTCTAAAAAAGGAACTAAAATTTGAATCAGAATATTAACTGTTTCATTTATGAAGCAATTTATAAAACTAGTTTATCACTTTTATGGAAAAATAAATTGTACTGACTTAGCGAGTCACACAGATATATAATTAACATTGTCTATAGATAATTATGAGAAATAATTTACAAGATTCAAAGAACTTTCAAGAACTTGTCACACTTTTTTATCGTGGGGAAAATAGATTGATGAATGAAGTGGCACAACAACAACAAAAAGAATTAAACTGGTAATCAATATTCTTCAATAATTTCAAGTAGAGATTTAAAGAAACTATATTCAGATCTTCTTTCAGGATTTAAATCTTCACTAAGTGCTTTTGAAGATAAATATTCTTTTTCAATATCATTAATATAACCTTCATTCCATTCCTCAATTATTTTATCTCTTAAACCCCATCTACCATTTTTTGATTTAGCTCTTCCTGGTTCAGCAAGATACTGTATTTCAGGATCAGTAACACATATTCCTTTAATTTCATTAAAATCAGGATGTCTTCTTATTTTATTTTTAATTGAATAAAATAAATTGCGACTAGTTTGAGGTTCTTCAATTAACAAATCTTTTATGTATCTTTTAGCGTTTGAATTATTAACCATATTATTAACTAAAAATTAATATTTTTAAAATGTAAGTCGAGGGAGCACCGGAGTGCCCTTCTCGTCTCACGAATGAATTGTCCGAAGACAACTCGCAGAAACGTTCCAACCGAAGTTTTCCTGTTTCTAAACTTATCCTAAAATACTTAATTTATAAATCTTTATTTTATTCAGAATATATTAAAATTTACAGTCACATTTTTTGTGGTAATGTGATGCGCAACCGATTATCCGATGATCCTTACAGCCACATAGAACACATTTTTTCTTTATCATTATATTCTATCAATTTTTGATGCTAATATAAAATCGTTCTTATGTAAACCATTAATTGCATGAGTATATATCAAAATATTTACTTCTCCCCAAGTAAAATCAATGTTTGGGTGATGACCCTCTTTTTCAGCAATAGCTCCAACTTTATTTACAAAAGTTAAAGCAGATTTAAAATCATTAAATTTAAAATTTCTAGTTATATGATGATTTTTTATTATCTTCCAATCGGGCGTTTCTTTTTGAAATTCTTTCGAATCTTTAATCTTTAATTTAGGAATACCTCCTTTACAGGGAATGCACTTATTTTTATGTAGGTCCGTCATTTATTTATTCCTCCTTTTTTCTTTCGATAATTAATATACGCGATAATTAATATTAGAGGTATCAGTAAGAGATAAGATTTATCAAAAATTAGAATTTTTATTATGGGTAAAATAAAGAACACATTTAATATTTCTTTAATTGGAAATGATTCAATATACCCTATTGCCAAAGAGTAAGGACCAATATTTTTTTCATTAAAAACTTTTATATAATATTTACCGGCAGATATATTTTGTGTACTCTTAAAATGCTGACCTAATTCTGGACCCTTTAGATAATTGTCTCTTCCATAAGGTTCATAAAATTTTTCCCATTCAAAATTTTCACCATCTAATAAATAAATAATATCAAAGTTTTCATCTAATAGTTCAGTAGACATAAAGGGGGTATTTTCAATATCAGGTACAAGTATATTGATATAAATCGGCATTTCGGTCTTAGTTTCAAGCAGATAATAGTCTGAACTACCTTCTAAGATGCCATAATAAGCCTTAGATATTTCAGGATCTTTGATTAATACCGGATCTTCAATACTTGCATCTTGAACCAGCCTGGGCTGGTGAGCCAGAGCTGCAGGTAATACTATTAACAAAATAAGGAATATTATTTTTTTCATCTTAAATATGACATTATTTTAATTGCAACGTAACCTAAAATTAAAGGATAAATTACGATTAGGACTACAAACGAAATATATTTTTTTGTTAGATTTTTTACAGTTAAGAGATCATACCAAGTTGCTAAACCCAAGTTTGTTAGTAAAATATTAAAAATTATTGCAACAAATAATACTGAAATTCCAACTAAAAAATATTCTTTCATAATATAAGTAATTTACATCAAATATAAATTTAATGCCAATAATTAACTTTTTAATACAATCAAATCAGATTTTATATGGACTCGTAGCTCAGTTTGGATAGAGCACTTCCCTCCTAAGGAAGGGGTCGAGGGTTCAAATCCCTTCGAGTCCGTAAATCATTATAAATAACCTTATCAGATTGAAGGTATGGAAGTTTTTTCAATATTTAGATCATACTTAGAAATCTTAAGAGATCATTATTCAGATGTCAATTCTGGACGAAGTAGTCAAGGAAAATTAGTAAAAATACAGGACTTTGGTAATTATTTAATCATTGCAGTGAGATTAGTAAATAAAAAGATTAAATTTCAATCATCGGAAAGAGTACAAATCAATAATATTGACGGGATTGTCGAACATTATCAGAACGGTAATTATTATTTTAGGATAAGACCGGATTCCGGTATAAAAGAAGATACCGAAGTAATAGTAAATTCAACTTCAGATTTAGTATTTTTAGTAGATAATATGTTGACCAATTTGAATTTAATCAAAGATTCAAAGGAATATTCGGAATTGATTTCGAATTTATATTCTAAGAAAGAAACAGGCTGGGAAATTAATAAACTTACAAAAACAGCAGGAGATAGATTTACTGAAAGTCAGAACGAGGTTATTTTTACTACATTAAAATTATTGGAATCTGAAAAAGGAATTATTCCTGTGGAGGGACCCGGAGGTAGTGGTAAGACTGAATGTATTGCAGAGATATGCAAGCAAGCAATTAAATTGAAAAAAAGAGTTTTAGTATGTTCAGCAACTAATTTAGCAATAGATAATGTTCTAACAAAATTATGTGATGAGAAGGACGTTCTCCGAATTGGTGCAGACACATCTATTACGTTACAGAATGTCAAAAAATTTTCAATAAGAAATAAATTAAGAGAAAATTCAGATTACGATGATTTAATAAGTAGTTCAAAGATTATTGGCGCCACTATAGATTCAACAGGAATTTATTTAAAAAATGAAGATTTTGATTTGGTGGTTATTGATGAAGCTTCAACCGTCGAATTTCCGAGATTATTGATAGCATTACTTAAAAGTAAAAGAGCAGTTATTTGTGGCGATACACAACAATTATCATCATTTATTGATCAAAAAGTATTAGAAAAACTCAGGGGAGTTCTAGATAAAGAAGAAATAGCACTTTTACATGAATCACCTTTCAAATTAATTTCTAAGAATTGGAAAGATAATACGCTATATTTAAGAGACAATTTTAGAAATTCAAAAAAGGTTTTTGAATTCATAAATAAACAATTTTATGAGGGTAGAATGTTGTTTAAATCAAATTCAAAATTCGAAAAACAGAAAGCAAAATCGTTAGGATCAATAGCTGAATCTGACGAAATAACATGGATTGTCCCACACGGATCGGACCTTGAGTTAGATAATCGAGGAATATTTGAACCGGTAAAAATAACAAAAGGTTTTAGAAATTCATATTTTAACCACGGTAATCTTATTATAATAATTTCAATGCTAAGGAAGTTATTAAAAAATTATTCTCCAAAAGAGATTGGGATTATCTCACCATTTAATGCACAAGTCGCATTAATTAGAGAATTTATTATAAGATTCCCAGAATATGTATTGGGTAAAAAATATAGGGACGAATTAGATAAAACAAAACTTGGCTTTTATTTATTAAACAATTTGAATATAAACACAATAAATAAATTTCAAGGTCAAGAACGAGATGCAATAATATTTGATTTCACAAGTAATGCTGATTTTTTATTTAACGATACTAAAAAATTAAATGTTGTATTGGGACGTTCAAAAAAACAAATAATATTAATTGGCCTTCCACCACGAAATCCTATTTATCAAGATCTTTTTGAAGCATCAACAACTTACGGAGATATAGATTTTGCAGATTATTCATTAGCATTCACATTGAACAAAAATGATTTTGAAGAGTTTAATAAAATTAAAGAACTAATAAAATCAATTAAAGATTCAGATTTTTCACCACGAAATCTTGAAGAACATTTACAAAAAGAGATTATACATCAATTTTTGGATAAATACAAAAAAGATATTTTAGAATTAAATATAACAAAAAAAATACAGCAAATTGTAAGTGAGACATTGAGAGAGTGTTTCTCATTAAATTCGATTGATGAGAAAACTTATGATCAGGTTGAATACGATATTGACTCAAAAATCAAAGAATTAATTTATTGAAGAAAAAAGGTCCACTTTTCGGATATTAATTAGCGTCTTGATCTAACTCTATTCCGTCTATTACCATATCTCGATCTAACTCGTTGTCTTCCACCAAATCTATTTCCTCTTGATCTAGCTGAGCTAGTATCAAATTTGACTATCGGGAAACCTTCACTCACTATTTCATTAATAGTTAAGTCATAATTTTGGAGAATTTGCCCGAATGCAGGATGATCATGTTCACTTAATAGTGTAAATGCTTTTCCAGTCTCACCGGCTCTTGCCGTTCTTCCAACTCGGTGAACATATTCTTGAGGATCCTTTGAAAGGTCATAATTAAAAATATGAGATACATTCTTTATATCCAATCCTCTTGCAGCGACAGGAGATGCGACTAAAATTTTTTGATTACCATCGTTAAAATCTTTTATTGATCTAATACGCTTATTTTGATTCATTTTACCGTGGATCATTCCGGATTTTACATCGTTGGCTTTCAAATTTTTGGAAACCAATTCAACTGTTCTAATGTTTGAGCAAAATACAATTATTTGATCGGCTTTTTCATTTTTCAATAAATGAACTAATAATGAAAATTTCTTTTGTTTTTGAACATTGTAATAATATTGTTCAAGATATTCTTCTGTAACATGGACTTCAGATTCAGCAATCACAGGATTATTCATATATTTTTCTCTAATTAAACTAACTTCGTTAGAAATTGTGGCACCGAATAATATCATTTGCTTCTTTTTAGGTGCATATCTTAGTATTTTTTCAATATCTCTAATAAATCCCATATCTACCATTTGATCTGCCTCATCTAAAATGAAATGAGTCAAATTTGATAGTCTTAATGTTTTTTGATTTAAATGATCTAGAACTCTACCAGGAGTACCTATAACAACATCAGCAGTTTTTATTTTACGAATTTGGTGATGCATTGAAACTCCACCAAATACTGTTGCGAATTGTAAATTTGTATGCTTTCCAAATTTTTCAAGTTCTCCTGAAATTTGAAGTGCAAGTTCTCGCGTTGGAGCAAGAATTAATGCTTGAACTCGAGAAGTATGTTTTATTGAATCTAATAGTGGAATTCCAAAAGCTGCAGTTTTTCCTGAACCAGTTTTAGATTTTCCAATTATATCTTTTCCAGATTTTATTATAGGGATTGCTTGAGATTGAATATCTGTTGGTTCTTTAATTCCACATTCTGAAAGAGCTTTGATTATATTATCGTTTACTCCTAATTGTTTGAATGTTTTGTTTTCCATTGTTTAATACTGAAATAAAATGAACTTATGTTGCGCTTTTTTGTCGTAACTTTCTGAACTTCTACTTCTGCCTAGTTTGTACGTCATTACGGGGTTTATAAGAGTTGTGTTTAAGAAATTAATAAAAATTTAAATATTGTTTTGACTTGGAGCAACTATATCTAAAAGATTTCCGCCTTCTTTAGCATCTTCAGGTAAAAACCTTAACAAATCTTCTAAATTTGATTTAATAATATGCTGATTTGGGTCATTTAGTTTATAGGTACTCAAAATTGAAGTCTCAATATATTTCTCAATTTTATCAGTAATCAAAGAATCATAATTAATTATAGTTCTATTTTTTAATTCATTTCTCAGACCCTTTGTAATATTAGATCTAGTTCGAAGACCATATTCACCACTTTGCAAAATATAATTAGCTATAAGTTTTTCATTTTCCATATTTGAATAATCTAGATTCATTGACATGAGTTTTTTAATTTTTTAGAGCTTTATAAGCTTTTCATATAGACAAAATTAAACGCCCACGCCGTGATTTGAACACGGGTCACAAGCGTGACAAGCTTGTATGATAGACCAAACTACACCACGTGGGCATAATCATTTTGTTAATTATTTCATTTAAAAGTCTTTCTAGAGCAGGTTTTTTATTGAATGAATGAAGAAGTTTTATTGTGGAGATACTATCATTTATCCTTGGACTAATCGGAATTTGGTTTGGTGCACATCTTGCTGTAGATCAAGCACTTATCATTGCAAATAAACTAAAAATATCAAAACTTTTTGTCGGATTAACTGTGTTATCAATTGGAACATCATTACCTGAAATTTTTACACATATTATTGCTAGTTTGAATGAATTAAATGGTGTTGCTGCATCAAATATTGCAATTGGGACGAATATCGGTTCAAACATATTTCAAATTACGTTTATCATCGGAATCTTAGGTTTAATCTCCATTATCAAATCTTCAAAAAGTATTCAGAAAAGAGATGGATTAATTATGTTAGGTTCGATTGCAATTGTCTATTTATTTGGACAAAACGGAATTATTAGCCAAGTAGAAGGTATAATCTTATTGGCATTGTATTTAGGATATCTCTATTATCTTTATACCACTGAAAGAGATTTTAAACATAATTATACGCCTTTAACAAATCAAATGAATATGTCACATCATATCGGATTACTTTTATCAGGAATTTTTGTTTTGAGTTTGAGTGCAAATATTGTTGTTAGTGGTGCATTAAAATTTTCAGAATTATTGGGAATTGAGCAGAGCTTTTTCGGACTTTTAATCATTGGTGTTGCAACCGGTTTGCCAGAATTTACAACTGCATTAATGGGAGTTATGAAGAAAGCAAAAGAAATTTCATTAGGAGTATTAATTGGTTCAAATATTACTAATCCGATGATGGGAATAGGAATTGGTGCGATTATCACAGATAATCCAATTTCTAAGACAATTATTGATTTTGATATTCCATTTTGGTTTGTAACATCTGCAATTTTACTTTTAATCTTTCAACGAGATCACAAATTGAATAAAAATGGTGCAATTTTGATGCTAATGTCTTATTTAGGATACTTAATCTATAAAGTTAATTCGGTAATAATATAAGGTTAAATTTGTATTAAATATAATGGAAGTAATGGGTATTTGTTCAAGATGTTCAAAAGCAAATGTTCAAAGGACATGCACTGCCTGTGCAAAAAACTTTTGCCCTGATTGCTTTAATGAACATGATTGTCATGGAAGATTGGCTCCAACGATTTGATAATTTTAACAGAAGATTGTTAAAAAGTAAGAAGTTTTGGACAATCGTAATTTTAACAAAACCAATAAAGTATTTGATTTTTGGAGTAATTTTATATAAATTCTTCAATTAATCGACATGTTTTTAAATGCACCAGCTATTCCTAAAAAATAAAGGGTTGTGTGATTGTTTTTCGATAAGTTTATAAGAATAATCATTCATGCGATACCGTATTCCGAGGTGCTAATTTGGTTAAGAAAAAAGAGATTATTGTCGACATATCAAAACATATTTTTATCCCAAAACATAAAATATTAAATGAGTCTGAAATCAAAATAATCTTAGAAACTTATAATATTTCTCGATCACAATTACCTTCTATCTCTTTTAAAGATCCAATGGCGCAAAAACTCGGTGCCGAATTAAATTCAATTATTGAAATAATTAGATTATCTCCACATGCAGGAGAATACAAATATTATCGGAGAGTTGTAGAATGAATAAACGAGAATTAGTAAAACGATTTATCAAGGAAAATGGATTCGTTAGAAGCAATATCGATTCATACAATTCATTCATTGATTGGAGAATGCAAAAAATTATTGATGCTGAAAAGGAATTAATGCCGGCGGTTATTCCAGTTGATGCTGAAGAAGTAAAGTTCGTTTTTGGAAATGTTTCAGTTAAACGACCAATTATTCTGGAAGCAGATGGTTCAGAAAGAGCATTATACCCTAATGAGGCAAGAATGAGAAATCTTACTTATTCTGCGCCAATTTTTTTAGAAACTTCATTAATTGTTGATGGTAAAGAACGAGATCGTGCAGAAGTCCAAATTGCAGAAATCCCAGTTATGATTGGTTCAAAATTATGCTACCTTAATTCACTTTCCAAAAAAGAAATGATCGAACATGGTGAAGACCCTTTGGACCCAGGTGGTTATTTTATTGTTAATGGAACTGAAAGAGCACTAGTCCTGTTAGAAGATCTAGCACCAAATCGGATTTTAATTGAAGAAGGTAAAAGTCCAATAACGCATACTGCAAAAGTTTTTTCTGCAATTGAAACTTATAAAATTTCACATCTAGTTAATCGAACAAAAGAAGGATTATTCTTAGTTAATTTTAGTAATATTCAAAAGATTCCTTTCGTTGTTTTGATGAAAGCATTAGGGGTGATAAAAGATCAAGATATTGCGGAACAAGTTGGATTTAAAGAATTACCTGAAGAATTATATATTAATTTAATTGAACATATGGAATTGAAGGATGAAGCTGAAGCAAAAGAAGCAGTTGCTAAATCAATGTTACTTGCACTTCCTAAAGAAAGAAAGTTACAAAAAATTGAATCAATATTGGATACAGTACTATTGCCTCACATCGGAACATCTAAGAAATATCGACCTGCAAAGGCAAGATTCCTTGCAAGAATGGTTAAAAAGATTCTACTTTTAAAAAATGGTGAAATTCCTTTGGATGATAAAGATCATTATATGAATAAACGAATTAGGATGTCTGGAGATCTTTTGGAAGATTTATTCAGAACTAATTTTAAGGGATTGAAAAATGATATAATTTATATCTTTACTCGAGGAGTGAGACGAGGAAAGGTTATTCCAATTGCATCACTAGTTAGAGCTAAATTTATGACTGATAAAATTAAGTCTGCAATGGCAACAGGAAATTGGACAGGTAATCGACAAGGAGTATCTCAAAGACTTGAACGAGATAATCCGATTGCAACAATTTCTCAATTAAGAAGAGTAACTTCATTATTAGATTCAAATAGGGAAAGTTTCAAAGCAAGAGAATTACATCCAACGCACTGGGGTAGACTTGGAGCAATTGAATCTCCAGAAGGTAAAAATATCGGATTAAGAAAAGCTTTAGCATTAATGGCAACGATAACTACTGAATTAGAAATTAAAGATTATGATAAAAATTTGAAATTACTCGAAAATATAGGAGTGGAAAAATTCAAATGAGCGATGTTTTTGTAGATGGAACATTATATGGTAACATTAAAGACGGAAATAAATTTATCAAAAAATTGATTGAAAGTCGAAGAAATGGAAAATTAACAAAGAATGCAAATTTTCATTATTCTGAAAAAGAAGATATTGTTTTTATTCAATTCGACAAAAATAGATTAAGACGACCATTAATAGTAATAAAGGACGGAAAATCTTTGTTAACTCAAAAACATATTGATGATATTATATCTGAAAAAAGTTCATGGTTAAAATTAATTGAAGATGGAATTATTGAAGAAATAGATGCGTTAGAAGAAGAAGCTTTGTTAATCGCAATGGATGAAGAAAAATTGACAAAAAAACACACTCACATGGAGATTGATCCGATTATTATTTTTGGAATGAATACGACGATGATTCCATTTGCAAATCATGACCCTTCAACTAGACTTTTGAGAGGTCAAAAAAATCAAATGCAAGGAACATCTTTGTACACAACAAATTATCTGAATAGATTAGATACGAATGTAAATGTTCTTCATTATACTCAAAAACCAATAGTTAAGAGTTATACTCATGATTTATTTGGTGATCACATTACTGGTGGACAAAATGTCGTAATTGCAATTTTAAATTATGACGGATATAATATGTCTGATGGTATTGTATTTAATCGAGCATCTGTTGATAGAGGACTTTGCCGAGTTTCCCATTTTAGACCATATTCAACTGAACGGCTGAGATATTCAGCGGGTCAAGTTGATCGAATTATAATTCCCGATAAAGAAGTTCAAGGTTACACTTTGGAAGAAGATTACAGATATCTTGATAGCGACGGTTTAGTTAATCCTGAAACAGAAGTTTCCGGAGGAGATGTATTAGTTGGTAAAACTTCACCTCCAAGATTTTTATCAAAATTAGAATCATTCAGCACTGCTGCAAACATTCGAAAAGATACTTCTTCAAGAGTTAAATTTGGAGAAAATGGAGTTGTATCAAAAGTTATTTTGACTGAATCTCAAAATGGAAATCCGTTGATAAATGTTGAAGTGAGAGATACAAGACCAATAAGTATTGGAGATAAAGTATCTTCTAGACATGGACAAAAAGGAGTTGTTGGTTATCTTGCAAATCCGGAAGATATGCCATTCAGTTCTTCAGGAACAGTTCCCGATGTAATTTTCAATCCTTTCGGTATGAGACGTATGACTGTATCTCATTTAATGGAATCGTTAGGTGCAAAGACCGGAGCATTGAATGGAAGATATATTGACGGGACTCCATTTTCTGGTGAAAAAACAGAAGATATTAGAAAAGAATTAGAAGAAGCAGGATTTAGAGAAAATGGTACGGAGACTCTATATGATGGACGTACTGGAAAAGAATATGAAGCAAAAATTTTTGTAGGAAATATTTATTATCTAAGATTAAAACACCAAGTTGCAGATAAGATTCAATCTCGTGCAAGAGGAAGAGTTGCATTATTAACTCGACAACCTACTGCAGGTAAAGCAATGGAAGGTGGTCTTCGTTTTGGAGATATGGAAAAAGATACATTAATTGCACATGGAGCATCGTTATTATTGAAAGAAAGATTTGATTCAGATATAGATACAGTTTATGTCGGAGATAGGACTGGAGACCTGGCAGAATATAATCCCGTAAGCGATAAATTTGAGAGCGTATTGGAACCACAAGAAAATGTATCGAAGATTAGGATTGCATATGGATTTAAATTACTTTTAGAACAACTGAAGTCTATGGGAATTCGACCATATGTAAAATTAAAGAGTAAATTCAGGGAGGTCAAATAATGTCCAATTTTGTAACAAAGGAAGTAGGAAGTATTAAATTTGGAATAATGAATCCTTCTGAAATAAAAAAATTGAGCAAAGTACTTGTTAAGACTCCAGAAATTTATGATTCTGACGGTTATCCAGTTAGAAATGGTCTAATGGACCCAGAAATGGGAGTTCTTGATCCAGGTATGGGAATTAAAAGATTTAAACTCGGGGCTGGAGGATTTGGATGTATTAAATTATCAAGACCAGTAGTTCATATATTATATCGGACTCACGTATACAGTTTCTTAAGAGGAACTTGTAGCGAGTGCGGTAGAATTACACTGGATGAAAAGAAACGTGCTAAGTTTAAAGCTAAATTGAAATCAGCAAAACAAGAAAAGAATCCAAATGCTTTCAAAAAAGTAACAAGAGATATTGTAAAAGCTGCATCTACGCCAAAAGTATGCCCTCATTGCTCACATAAACGAGTTAAATTGAATTTTGTAAAACCTCAAACATATACTGAAGGTGAAAAGAAAAGCGAAAGTCGAAGACTTTGGCCAACTGAAATAAGAGAAAGATTAGAAAAAATTTCTGATGAAGATGTAAGAATTTTTGGAGTGGATCCTGAACATGCACGTCCAGAATGGATGATTTTAACTGATTTATTAGTACCGCCTATAAGAGTAAGACCTTCAATTACTTTAGAAACTGGTGAAAGATCCGAAGACGATCTAACTCATAAATTATCCGATGTAGTTAGAGTAAATCAAAGATTATTAGAGAATATTAATGCTGGAGCTCCAGAAATTATTATCGAAGATCTTTGGGATTTATTACAGTATCATGTAACTACTTATTTCAATAATAATATTGCAGGAATTCCGCCTGCAAGACATAGAACTAGGAGACAATTAAAAACTTTAGCTCAACGTCTTAAAGGAAAACAAGGTATTTTCCGTCAAAATTTGGCAGGTAAAAGAGTTAATTTCTGTGCCAGATCAGTTATATCTCCAGATTCACATATAGATATTAATGAAGTTGGAGTTCCTGAAAGAATTGCAAGTGAAATCACTGTTCCGGAAAGAGTAACTGAATGGAATATAAAGTGGATTAAAGAACTAATTAATAATTCTTCGGGATACCCCTCAGTTAAGTATATCATTACAAATGAAGGTGGGCGAAAGAAAGTAACTTCTGAATCAAAGGAAGCAATTTTAGAAGAATTAGAACCAGGATACGTTGCAGATAGAACTTTGATTGATGGAGATATTGTATTATTTAATCGACAACCTTCCTTACACCGAATGTCTATGATGGGCCACAGAGTTAGAGTAGTTCCAGGTAAAACGCTTAGAATAAATCCTGCAGTTACAATCCCATATAATGCAGACTTTGATGGTGACGAAATGAATTTACATGTTCCACAAACTGAAGAAGCCAGAGCAGAAGCAGAATCAATCTTATTACTTCAAAATCAAATTGTTACTCCTAGATACGGATTAAGTATAATTGGGGCTCATGAAGATAGTGTATTGGGTTGTTATTATCTAACCAAAAATAAGTATTTTAATCGCGCAGAAGCATCTGAATTGATAACAAGTATTGGATTAGATGATGTGGAATTGCCTAAACCTGAAAAGAAAGTTGGAACAACTGAATTATGGCATGGCAGACAAATATTTTCATTATTATTACCTAAAGATTTGAATTTTGAAACAAAAGGTAAGGAAGTAAAGGGAGGAAAAACTATCAAAGGTAAGTTTATAATCAAAAATGGTCAAATAACTCAAGGATTAATTGATAACTCATTAATTGGTTCAGAGGGCGGACTTTTAATTCATAAATTATATCTAGATTATGGTTCGGATATTTCAGCACAATTTGTTAATCATGTAATCCACTTAGGACTTGCAGTCGCAAAGAAAGTAGGATTTACTATGAGTTTCAATGACTTTGATATATCTGATTCATTAAAGAAAACAATTGATGACTTATTAGTTGAAACTAATTCAAAGGCTCAAAAATTAATTAAAAATTATAAATCTGGAAAGATTAAACCATATCCTGGTAAGACTGTTGAAGAAACTTTTGAAACAAAAATGCAAGGTCTATTATCAAATCCTAGATCCATTCTCGGTGAATTAATTGATGAATCAGTTGATGAAAATACTCATTTAGTAAATTCTGCAAAGGCTGGATCAGGAGATAAGACAAGGAATATTGTCCTTATGAGTGGGTTTAAGGGACAAACAGACCTTAGAGGAGATAGAATTAACTTTGGTTATGAGGATCGAACAATCGCGCATTATGAAAAGGGTGATTTAGGACCTGAAGCACACGGATTTATTTCCAGTAATTATTCGGACGGATTAAGTGCTCAAGAATTATTTTTTGAAGCAATCACTGGTAGAGACAATTTTATGGATACTGCTATGCGTACTCCTAAATCTGGTTATTTACAAAGAAGATTGACAAATGCTTTACAAGATTTGAGAGTTACATATGATGGAACAGTAAGAGATGGAAGTCAAAGAATTATCCAATTTGCATTCGGTGGTGACGGAATTGATGTTGCCAAATCTGATGGAGGACAGATCATAAACAAATAATGGCTATTGAACGTAAATGGATCAAAAAAGAATTACCTAAAGGCATGGAATTCAAAGATAATAAACTGGCTAAAACTAGATATCCTGAAATGCAAGTAGATCCTGGTGAAGCAATCGGAGTTATTTCTGCACAATCTTTAGGAGAACCCGGTACTCAACTTACTATGAGATCTTTCCACTTTGTGGGAGCAGAATTATCTGTTACATTAGGTCTTCCTAGAATTATTGAAATTTTAGATGCCAGGAAAATACCTTCAACTCCAACAATGCACATTTATTTGAAATCTCCGAATAATAAGAATAAAATTAAATCTGACCAAATTGCTCAAAAATTAAAACAAACGGTATTGAAAGATATTGCAAAAGAATTTGTAATGGATTTGGCAAAGGGAGAAGTTAATGTTCTACTAGATAAAGATGAAATGAATCGAAGATCGATAGATATTGAAGCAGTATATTCTCAACTAAAGAAGACTTTGAAGACTTTTGAAGTAATTAAGAAAACAGTAAGTATTTCCATACTTGAAAAAGAAAAAGATATTAAGAAACTTTACAAATTAAAAGAAAAACTAAAAGATACTTTTGTTTCAGGAATCAATGGAATCGATGACGTAATGGCATATAAAGACGGAGATGAGTTCATTATTCAAACATTTGGATCAAATTTAAGAGAAATATTAAATGTTCCTGAGGTAGATTTTACTAGAACTAGAACAAACAATTTTTACGAAATAGCAGATGCATTGGGAATTGAGGCCGCAAGACATGCAATCGTTAATGAAACGATGGGAATTTTGGATAATGAAGGAATGTTGGTGGATCGAAGACATATTGCACTAATGGCAGATATTATGACTCGAGACGGATTAGTTAAGGGAGTAACTCGACACGGTATTACTAAAGAGAAGGAATCTGTTCTTGCGAGAGCTGCATTTGAAGTCCCAATAACGCATCTTGTTGAAGCCAGTGTCAAAGGTGAAGTTGATAACTTAACATCTGTTGTTGAAAATGTAATGATTAATCAACCTGTTCCAATCGGTACTGGTTTGCCAGAATTATTTATAAAGATGGGCAAGGAGCTTAAGAAAAAATGAAACTTCGAGACGCAATAAAAAATAAGAATAAAATTATTTATGGAACTGAAAATATTTTAAAAAATTCAAAATCTTTAACTCAAGTTTTTGTCTCTAAAAATTATCCTTCAGACATGATGGAAAATCTAACTAAAGTCTTAGGTAAAATAGAAATAACACAAGTTAAAGAGAATAGTGAAGAAATGGGGACTCTTCTCAGAAAACCATTTTTAATTTCA